>Ga0315274_10000530_pt1 | contig 59997 bp, 47 predicted proteins | sample YL17G02_20_MG_FD_203700 | JGI IMG/M metagenome (GOLD analysis project Ga0315274, IMG submission 203700) | Sediment microbial communities from Yellowstone Lake, YNP, Wyoming, USA - YL17G02_20 | ecosystem: Environmental > Aquatic > Freshwater > Lake > Sediment | place: USA: Wyoming | collected...
TATTGGACGGGCTTGCCCGAACGCGGCCGATCGTGAAGGCCCGCCGTCCCCCTCTCCGCAAACCGATCCCGCCACAGAATGACCGTGTTCGGCCGCGTATGCCGCTTGCGGGCAATCGCTTCGATCGGCTTGCCGCTCAAGCAGTCCAAAACCATCGTCGCTCGCTCGACCAACCGCGCCTCCGTCGTTCGACTGTTCGCCAACGTTTCCAGCCTCTTCCGCTCCCGCTCACTGCACTCGAGAACGCGCGCTTTTCTGGGCATCGGACATCTCCTCAACGGCAATGGCCCTGCTGCCCAGAATCCCTACTCAACTCGAAAAACAACCGTCAAGAGAAATATCATATACTAATGCAGGTAAGCACTAGTGAAGCGGAAATGGATAGGCCTTTCCGACTCAGGTGGCCCAGAATCTGAACGGCTCGCGAATTCGCCGGTAGCGGAAGCGATAGGGTCGGAGAAGCGCCGAATGACAAAGGGACGTGGATTGTTAGCCAAATTGCATGGGCATTTTGGCGGCGAGGAACGGGTATCTCGAGTTGGAAAGGAATCGCTCAAGATCGTCTCCGGTCAGGTCGGGGCTTTGATCGGCAGTATTGCGGGAATCCGAATCATCACGGAGGTTGCGCCCCGTGCCGTGTATGGCGAGGCCGCGTTGGTGGTGGGATTTGTAACACTGCTTTGCGGGCTCACTACTACGCCTTTCTCTCATTACGCAGGCCGCGCATACGCAGATGTGAGCCGGACGGGCCAGCATGGGTCATTCCGGAGTTTTGCCCTGGACCGGCTGTTAGGAATCTGCGTTTTGGTGAGCGTACTCATTGTGATGGGCGGTTGTCTTTACGATCTTTTGAAGGGAGGATTTCGACCGGTTCTATGGATACTGGCCGGTGTAGTTCTCATCGGGACGAGCTTCACCGCATTCGAGAATACGATTTTGACGGTTTCGCGCCGTCAGGGCGCCCGGAGCATCTGGCAGTCGGCCGAGTGTCTGGGTTGGCCGTTATGCGTTGCCGGCGCCATGTTGTTATTTGGAGCTTCATCAAGCAGTTATCTCGCCGGCCGCGCCTTGTTTCCGATTATGGGGCTGCTGGTGTTCTGGACGTTCACCTCGGCGACGTTTCCCTATTCCGGACCACGCCCTTCTGGACCGCAGCCCAAGTTGTGGTCGCGGGAGGCATGGAGGTATGCACTCCCACTGGTTCCAATGGCGTTCGTGGCGTGGATCGTGATGTTGTCCGACCGATATCTGCTAGCTCACTATCGTTCTTTATCTGAGGTAGGTCTTTACGCAGCCATTGTGAGCCTGTCACGCCAGCCCTTCGTGATGGTGGGGGAATTTGTTTCTCGACTGTTCCAGCCGGTCATCTACGCGGCGTCGGCGCGCGGAAATCGTCAAAGGCAGAGATCGCTACTCCGCTATTATGCGCTGACAATAGTGCTTCTGTGCAGCGTTGGATTTGGACTGTTTGTAGTGACCAGCCGGTGGATCATTGATCTCTTGCTCGCCGCGGAGTATCGCGAAGGTGCGTCGAACCTGTTTCCCTGGGTGGCGGCATCGGGGGCGTTTCTGACGATTGCAGGTGTTTTCGAATGCGAGTTTCTTGCGGACAAGAGGACATGGCGCCTGACAGTTTCCTACCTGATCGCCGCCGTGGCCAACCTTGTGCTCAACCTATTGCTTATTCCCAGAATGGGTGCAAGAGGAGCCGCCATTTCGATGTGCGTTTCCTTTGCCGTTTATTTGACCTCTTGCGGTTTTACCGCGCAGATGAAACCTCCGGCGAAGTTCGATCTGAAAGAGGAGGAGCAACCTTGGAAGATAGACTAGTCAAATCCAACCGAACATCTTTGCCATCCGGCATATCACCTGAACTGCAAGAAGAATATTGCAGAGGTTTCTATCCAGACCGGTTGGCTAACTGGATCGAGCAGAGGGTTCGTCAGGAAGAATCGCCATCGTTCAGTATCCAAGCTTGCCTAGCGGATTTGGCGGCGGGACGGAGGGATTTCGGCTATCCCGGGCACGACACGACCGTTTTCCGGCTACTGAGTTCTCTAGTTGCCGAAAGGAACCTTCGGAAAGGAGCGGACATTGGTTGCGAGTCGGGCTGCTTCCCTGCGATGCAGCTGGTGTGTGGGATCGAAAAGTGCACCATGTTCGAAATCAGGCAGGTGTGTTCGGATCATCCTCGGGTTGAGGTACGTCTGTGTGATCTCTCGAAGGAATCGGACCTAAAGCCCGAATTCGATCTGTTGACGTGTCTTTCCACTATTGAACACGTTGGGTTGGGTCGCTATGGAGACGCTCTGGACCCTTGGGGGGACATGAAACTGGCGAAAAACCTTCGAAAACTCGTCCGTCCCGGTGGAATTATACTCCTGTCGTTTCCCGTGGGTGTGGGCTGCGTGGTCTTTAACTTGCACCGAATCTATACGAGCTACAGGAGGGACAGTCTTTTCGAAGGGTATCGGCTTCTGAGTACACACAGAGGCTTATCGTTGGGCGAGCGGATCAAGTTCACCATGGGCGGTTTGCTCAAGGGCCGTTTGGGTCGGGGTATTCAGCCCGTCCATGTGCTTGAGCCGCGTTGATTATCCTGACCTTATCCCATCCATGTTTGGGCAATCGATGGATTCTGCACGGGATGGGTTCCCGGCAGGGTCTGAAGCCAATGCTCTCCACCTGAACCGGGTTGTGAGACAGAGGACAGCTAAGATGGGCAAAGAGAGTAACGGGGCCGACTGTGCGACCCTGGTTATCTCTTGCGACAAGTATTCTGATCTCTGGCGGCCATTTTTCACTCTGTTCTGGTGCCATTGGCCGGATTGTCCATTTCCCGTTTATCTGGGTAGCAATGGAGAGTCGTTTTCCCATGCTCGTGTTACAAACATAAGGGTGGGGGAGGATTGGAGTTGGTCGGACAGTCTTCGTCAGATGCTCCTGGCGCTTGACAGTGATTATGTTCTGGTATTTCTTGAGGATTTCTTTCTGCGTCACCTTGTGGATACAGGTCGGGTTCTTGCGTGCCTGGGTGCCTTGCACACGCTCGACGGACACATGCTCCGACTGCATCCCAACCCGGGGCCTGATCGGGCGGTTCCAGGTTTCCCAGACATCGGCCGAATTGACGCGGGGGCGCCGTATCGCGTGAGCGCGCAGGTGGCGTTTTGGCGACGGGAGTCTTTGCTGGGCATTTTGCGCGAGGGCGAATCGGCGTGGGAGTTCGAGTGCAAAGCCACCAAGCGCAGCGAGAAACTCGGAGAGGGTTTCTTCTGTGTGCGAAGACGGGCTATAGACTATGGACACCACGTCGTCGAAAGGGGAAAATGGTTCCGCCATGAGGCACGACGATTCGGTAGGATGGGGATTGGTTGCGATTTGTCCCGTCGCCCGATTATGACGCGACGAGAAGGCTGGCGGTGGCGTTGCAACAAGACGTTTTACAATTTGTGGCTCCACATTCCCTGGAGACAGCGCGAGCAGTTGACGACGTTCATTCATTTCTTGAAAGGGAAGCCGCGAAAAAAAAGCGGTCTTTAGTCTGGATCGCGGGACGGCCCGACCAATGTGCGGAATCTGTGGAAGACTGAATTTTGCCGGTGCGGTTGAGGACGCCGCGCGGATTGCGCGGATGTGCGCGACGCTCGTTCATCGCGGCCCGGACGACGAGGGGATTCATACGGCTCCTTATGTCGGACTGGGGCAACGACGGCTTTCGATTATTGACCTAAGAGCCAGTGCAACGGCACCTCTCCCCAACGAAGACAAGACCATATGGGTTGTGTTCAATGGGGAGATCTACAACTTCCAGGAGCTGCGATCCCGGTTAGAGAGAAGGAGCCATTCATTTCGGACAAAGACGGACACTGAGGTCATCGTTCACCTGTATGAAGAATACGGCACCGATTGTCTACAACAGATGCGCGGCATGTTCGCGTTTGCGTTGTGGGACTCGAAGCGCCGGCTTCTGTTTGCGGCGCGCGACCGATTGGGCAAGAAACCGTTCTGCTACGCCAAAACGTCGCGCGCCTTTGTTTTTGGATCGGAGATCAAAGCGATCACGGCCGATCCGGACATTTCCGTCGCCCCCGATTATGCGGCGATTGACCAGTACTTGCGCTATCAATACGTTCCCAGCCCGTTGACCGCCTTTGAGGGGATTTCGAAGCTGCCCCCGGGGCACTACTTGATTTGCAGCGCGGATGGCTCCTTACGTGTGGAACCCTACTGGACAGCGCCGGCGCCGGCGAAGACCGGCGCGTTCCGGCAGGAAATCGAACAAGAGATCCTGGCGCAGCTGCGCGAGGCGGTTCGGCTTCGGATGATTGCCGATGTCCCGCTGGGCGCGTTCCTGAGCGGCGGGGTTGATTCGACGACGCTCGTGGCCCTGATGGCACAGGAAAGCACGCAGCCGATCAAGACATTTTCCATCGGATTCGAAGACGACGCGTACAACGAGCTGCCTTACGCGCGCCTGCTCGCCGAGCGTTACGGGACCGACCATCATGAATATGTCGTCAAACCGGATGCCGCCGAGGTCTTGCCGCTGCTGGTGAAACATTACAACGAACCGTTTGCGGATTCCTCGGCGATCCCGACCTACTACGTTTCGAAGATGACCCGGCAGAGCGTGACCGTGGCGCTGTGCGGCGATGGGGGCGACGAGAACTTCGCCGGCTACGATCACTACCGAGCGGTTCTTCGGTGGTCGAAATGCGACATGATTCCGTATCCAGTACGGCGGTCCCTGGGACAGAATCTAAGCGCCCTGCTTGATCGCTTTCCTTACAACAACACGCTTGCGAGACTGAGCCGGGGCCTTGCCATGCTCGGTTCACGGTTAGGTGAACGTTACTTGCTGAACATGAGCTTTCTGAAGCCGCAGGAACGTCGGGTGTGCTACTCGGACCATTTCAGGAAATTGCTGACTGCCCGCTCCGGCGTGAAGGATCCCGTTTCCTCCTGGGAATGGGACTCGACGATAGATCCGCTAGACGGGATGATGCGGCATGATCAAAGTTTCTATCTGCCGGATTGTCTGATGGTCAAGTCAGACATTGCATCCATGGCGAACAGCCTGGAGGTACGCTCTCCCTTTCTGGACCACAAGTTCGTGGAGTTCGCAGCGACAATTTCTGCCTCGTTCAAAAGCGATGGAACGGTTGGAAAGCTGATTCTCCGGAGCGCCGTGCGTGGCTTGATACCCGATCCGATCCTGACGAAGCGAAAGACGGGCTTCGCCGTTCCCCTAGCGAGGTGGCTTCAAGGTGATCTCTACGACTTGCTTCGGAGCACGTTGCTCGACGACGGGGCGGCGCGGCGCGATCTTTTCGACCGGGGTTTTGTCAGGAAGATGGTGGAGGAACACGCAACCGGGCGCAGGAATTGGGCCGGCCGGTTGTGGGCCTTGCTGTTCCTGGAATTATGGTTTCGCGAATTCATTGATTAGACTTCCGGCCGGTCGCGTTTTCAAAGGAGAATAGAGCGGCAGATAGAGATGGAGCCCTATTTCAGTATTGTGATCCCGATGTTCAACCGCGCGAGGTTTATCGGCCGCGCCTTGGACAGCTGCCTGCGACAGGATTGCGAGGATTTCGAGATTATCGTTGTGGATGATGGGTCAACCGACGGATCGCCGGAGGTGGTCCGCGCTTACACGGATTCAAGGATCGCCCTCCTCTGCCATGAAAGGAACCGGGGTGTATGTCCGGCGCGGAATACGGGCATAGCCAGAGCACGCGGCAAGTGGGTGATTTGTTTTGATAGCGACGATGAATTCGCCGAAGGCGCGTTGAGGCGGATGCGCGAAAGGACCGTAGACTTAAGTCCGGAAATGGGAGGATCTCATTTCATGTGCCGCCTGGATTCGGGACGAACGTCGCCTGATCCCCCATTGCCAGAGCGGGTATTTGACTACGAGGGATACGTGCGCTGGATGGAACGGATGCAAAATCATTTGAGCGAGACCCTCCCATGCGTCCGGAGGGGAACCTTTCCCAAGGTTCAGTATCCAGACGATCGAAGTCTAGAACTGCTGTACCATCTGGATTTCACCCGTGCCTTTACATTTCGCGGTTTTCCTGATGTCGTGAGGCTCTATCATCAGGACGCGGAGAACAGGTACTGTGGTCGTGCAAGCGCAGATGCCCTTTTGTTGCGGGCAGTGGACGAGGCGCGGGGCGCGGAACGGATTATTGCTGACCATGGGCCCGCTCTGCGACAATGGGCGCCCGCGGTCTGGATTGAGGTGATTCGTAGTGCATCCACAGCTCATTTCCTGGCGGGAAATCGCCCGAAAGGGTTCCAATATGCCTTGAGGTACTTGCGTTTTCGCCCACGTTCTTTCAAGGGCTGGGTGGTGGTCTTGCTTGGGATGCTTGGGCCCAAGGCATTGGCATGGCTGAAAACAAAGACCCATAGAGCAGTGTACGAGGCGCGGAAGCGCATGTGATGTTGGTGCCGGCTCACCTAGCCTGAGAATCGGTGTTGTCCCGTGACAGGGGATGAGTACCGTTTATTCGCCGCAAAGTCATAGCGGGTGCCCCACGGGGTCTTCCCTGAGAGGAGAACAGAGATGCTCGTCGAGAAGGTGTGGGAGTCGACGGATCTTCTGGTGTGCCCGAAGACAAAACAGAAGCTCCACTTGTGCACCCTGGCCGAAGCGGAAACGAAGATCGGGGGCCGTTTGTCACCCGGGAGAAGATCGAGTGGACCCGAGTCTGCCGCTCCCAAGCCCGTTGGTGCAACATCTCGCGTTCTGCTCCGGGAGGACTGTCGGTGTTCGTATCCAGTTGTGGACGAGATTCCCGTCCTGATGATGCCGGAGATCCTTCTTGCAGAAGGCGAGCGACGGGAGATCGATCTAAGAGATCCCAGGTACGCCGAGACCTACACGGACATGGAGCACTACAATGATGTCGCTGCGCAAGAGGTGCAGAACATAACGAGCTCGGAGACCTACGCGGTTTTCGCGCCTGTTCTAAAAAGCGACATGGACTAAGATTGCAGGAGTGGGAATTCTATGACATTGCCTGCCGATGACACCGATGTGCGGGGGCGTGCTGCGCGTGATCAAGAGCGTTTTTTGCTGCGGCCGGCAGTCTGGCTGGTTTTTGCCGCATTTCTCTCCTTTTCTCTTGTGATCTACGTGCGGTTTTCCTCGGATTCGCTGATTTACATTGATGTCGCAAAAAACCTGACGTCAGGGCGTGGGCTTTCGACGTTCATTCTGAATTTGGACTCGAAGTCGGTTCCCGACAGAGTATTGCTCTGGCCTCCGTTGTATCCGATTTCGCTCGCGATACCCATCTGGATGGGACTCGGCTCGCTGTGGGCGGTGCGTGTAGTAAATATACTCTCATTTATGGCGAGCGCCGTGAACGTTTATCTCATAGGCAGGGCAATCCGATCTAGCGGTTTCGGCACAGTGTGCCTTATCGTGTGGCTTTTTATGTCCCCGTTCATGGGTATCTGGAGCAATGCAATGAGCGATGCCCTCTACGTCGCTGTCTCTTCTACATTGCTTGTTTTGTTGGCCCGTGGGGTCAGCAGGGACTTGGCTACTTTCAGTCTTTTGATAACCGGCGTGCTCGCGGGGTTGGCTACGCTGGGCCGCTATCTGGGTGTTGCATGTGTTCTCACAGCGATCGGTGTTTTACTCCTTCAACTGTGTACCCAAAGGTACCGAAGGAAATTTGGGAAGGTGTTGTTTGGATGCCTGTGTGTGACGATCGGATTTGGCGTTTTAGCCGCTCCGTGGTTTCTGCGGAATCTCATTTTATCGGGAAATTTTGAGGGGCTGAGGAAACCGCTACCGGTTGAGGGTTTTGCAACGAATGCCTATCGGCTATTGCGGACACTGGGGGTAGATCTCGTTCTACCCTTGTCGGTAGTGCTGACGCTGCTAGGGCTATCCCCGGTGGGAAACGTGAAGAGTGCGCTTTCCAGGCTGCGCCCGCCGACAGAAAAGGCCGCCATGATGCTGGCGGTCGCCGGCATGTGGACGGCCGTGTATGTCATCTGTCTGTTTGTTATGATCAGTCGCAACCAGGTCACAGGGATCTATACGCGGTTCCTCTGTCCGGCGTATGCTGGTTTGATACCCTTGCTTCTGCATTTTGGTTACGGGGCGTATGCAGAGCCGCAAAAGAGTTCCATTGTTCAATCCAAGCTGGCTTTGCGGATCGTACTGCTATTGCTGTTGGCCCTGATGGTGTGCAGAACGGGTGTGAGCCTTCACCGTTTGCGGAAGACAGCCGGCCCGTGGCCGCTGGAGAAATGGATCGGCGAATCCGTTCCGAAGGACGCCTTGTTCATCGGCAATCGCGTTTGGTGGATCCGATTCAAGACGGGCAGGCCGGTCGTAGAAACGTCACACGAAGTGTATCCAGAATGGCCGGATTTGAGTGCAGGGCGTCTCGTCCGGTTTCTCGACGCCCATGGCAGCAAGTTCACTTCGGTTCTCCTCGTCATCCCCAACGGCGAGATGGCTTCAGAGCATCCTGATCCGGCCATGATCACGGACGCGGGCAATCCCGGCCCAATCGCCAAGACCGCTCCGAAGGCATCCCATTTGCTTGTGGAATTGAACGGCTTGGGATTGGATTTCAGCCTGAAATACAGCGATGACTGCTATCAAGTCTATCATTGCTCAGGGCCTACGAATTCCCCTGTTTTTTCACGGTGAGCCATATCATTTTCTTTTTGGAGCGCGTGTGAAAAGGATGCGAGGCTTTATGACTATGTGCGTGTGGACGGTATTTGCGCCTGAAAAGCTAGGGATGAGTAGCCTGGGGCAACATCCCGGGAAACCGATGGTCGGTTCACGTTCCACCCAGCGGGGGTGCGCGGGAGTGGCACCATTATACATAGCGTCATTAGTGAAGCAGAGTGATGCGACGAGAAGAGGCACTTTCATTGGCTGATATGCGCAAACATGCTGCATTATTTATGACGCTCAGTATAGAGGGTGCGACTGGTGTTGGTTCGTCTTCCTGGGGCGTTGTCCCAAACTATTCCCCTCGAGGCCTTTCAGGGGAATTTCCGACGATTCGAATTTTACCTTGTGGCCTACGATTATTGCACAAATGCTTTGCGCCCCACGGATGAGTATAGAGACTTGAAACTATTAGTGGTACCTGCCCGAAAGGGCAAAGGCCGATGACCTTTCTCGCGTGTTTTTGGCATTTGCGTGATCTCGGTTGTGGTAACCTTACCCCGCAAATGTGCGTTTGAGACTTCGGTCCTGCAAAAGAATTAGCATACCGACAATTTCGGCGCGATGCGCGTGCAATGAACGTAAGCCACAGGGGAGTTTTATGATCGCCAGCTTTTCGGACACGCTCTTATGGACATACCGTCTGCAATCGCCAAGCACCGCTTCCGAGAGCAAAGCGAAATGAGTAATGGTCAAAGCCTGGCACACGGAGGGATGAGGTTTCCCGCAAGGCAACAGCGGAGACCTGATCTGATGACACTGCTGGTTTTGGGATATGTCCTGGTTGGGACGGGGGCGTGTATGATTGTGTTGAAGCGCTGGCGGCCTGTGGGATGGCCAATTCTGGGCGAATTGGTTGTTTTCGCGGGCTTTTTATCTGTCTTATGGAGACGATCAGCGATCGTACCGATTCATGAGCTCGGGATTGTCTATGGGTTCATGGTCCTTGTATACTCCATTATGCCGCTTATTGAATACCTTCAAATCGGGCAGGAGTATTCCCCGTGGCATGACATTCGTCTGTACGCGTTGCAGCCCACGCCAGAGGAGGTTGCCTCCATTGGGTGGCGGAATGTGTTCTATTTGCTTTCTTTCGCCGTCGGTTACACACTGGTGCGAGGCAACGTGGAATTGGCTGCGGTAAAGGGGCAACTGCGTGGCTCCCCCAGACTTTATGCAATTCTCACGGTTATGGTCATTGTCCTCTCATGGTGGCTTATTAGCGCCGCGTTCGGCTACCCACGGACAGCGTCAGAGTATGTGGAGGGGTACGTGACGGATTTACGTATACCACTACTTTGGCGGCAATTGGCCAGCAAAATCCATTACATTGGGAATATGCTAAATGTATGTCTGCTGATTGTGCTGTTTTCACGCTATAACCGGTACCGACTTTGGATTGCGGTGTTTTTGGGGTACAACGCCTGTATAACGCTGAGTAAAATGTGGAGTCTCACAGGTTTGGCATTGCAAGTACTAGCATCCGTTCTTCTGTACCATCGTTTCGTACGTCCATTGCGGCTCCCGATTCTCGTTCTTATTGCGGTGCTTGGGATTTACGGCTGTTTGGCATACGGTATTGCCCGAGCGCAGAGGTACAGCGAGAATGTCGACATCCGGGTGGACACGGTCTTGTCGTCATCCAGTGAGTTTGATGCGATGTTCGGCACGGCCTTGCACTTGTTGAAATACAAGGAAGCCGGTGCCTTGCCACCCGTTCCTTGGCAAGCCCACTTTAATGACATTTTGGCCTTGGTACCGCAGCAGCTTCTGCCAGTTGAGAAGGTTAGCTTTCAGGATTGGTATATGGTTACTTTCTACTTTTCGCTTCACGAAGCTGGACGAGGCCTGAATTTTGGCGTGCTTCCGGAAACAATCCTGGGGTTGGGGAATGTCCAATTGATTATATATGGTCTTGCCTTGGGTGTCGTTTTTGCCTGGTTGCACCGGATGGTATCGCGCCGATGTAATAGCTTTTGGTCTACGGCGTTCTACCTCTGGCTTTGTGTGCAATCGTATAGCTGCTATCGTAATACGCAATTTGTGTTGTTACCTAACTTTGTTTACCACTTTGCGCCACTGTTTCTTATGCTTCAACTTTTCCCTTCGGGGAAATTGAGGTTAAGGAAAAGTGCCAATTGGGGGCGTCGAACAAATGCGCCTGTTTTATTGCATTCATAGTCTTGGTATCGGGGGCGCGGAGCGCCAGCTATGCCTTTTATCGCGGGAGCTTGCCGAGAGGGGGCACCGGGTGCATGTCGCCTTTTTGGATAAGGGCGAATTCGGAAGTGAGCCAAACCTTCTGCTGTTGAACTCAGCGGATATTGTTCTCCATCGAATTCGACAGAAGAACAATTATGATCCTTTGATTATTTTGCGTTTGATGTCGGTGATCCGAAGGATCATGCCCGACCTCATGCAAACGTGGCTTCCGTTGATGGACGTGGCCGGAGGCATGGCAGCCATTACCACGGGAACCCCCTGGATTCTGCGTGAGGCCATCTCCGGTGGTGGTCACGAGAAAACGTGGCAGAGCATGCTGAGGATCGGGTTGGCTAAGCGGGGAGCGTGGATTGTTTCGAATTCTCGCGCCGGTGACGCGTACTGGAGGGCGTTGGGGCACACAAGGCGATATGTCATTGTTAATGGTCTACCGCTGGAAGAGATTGAGAGAACTGACCCACGAATACCGGCGGAATTCAACTTGGCACCAGGCGAGAGGATCGTGGTGTATGCTGGACGTTTGGAAGCGCAAAAGAACCTGGGTAATCTGATCCGCGCGGTGAAACTGGCCAGAGCACAGCAGCCGGTAGTACTGATCATTTGCGGGGAAGGAGGCCAGAAGGCGGACCTGGCCCGGCTGGTTCAGCATACAGCGATGGGCGATACTGTCCGTTTTGTGGGATTCAAGGCGGATCTTTGGACTTACCTGAAGAGAGCGGATGTCTTTGTCTCGACCAGTTACTGTGAAGGAAGGCCAAACACAGTGCTGGAGGCGATGGCGTGCGGCTGTCCGCTGGTCGTGTCGGATATTCCGGAACACCGGGAGTTTCTGGACGGACGGAGTGCGCTTTTTGCCGATCCGCATAGCCCCGAGCAGATCGCCGAAACCATCCTATCGGTCCTGTCAAACCCGCAGGCGGCGCGACAGCGCGCGCTTGTGGCGAAAGCAAGAACCACCGAATGGTCAGTTGCAACGATGGCCGGAGAATACGAGCGCGTGTACGGTGACATCGTGTCGCTGTCGCGACACGGTATCCCCTCCAGGGTTTCTCGATCTTCGTTCCGCTCGAGGCTGATGGAGTCAATCGAGGCTCTGATAGCGGACGTGCGGTTGCGATTCGGCTTGAACGAATCGGGTTTAGTTGTTCTTTCGTTTCATCACATTTTCCGCGATGCGGCGGAGATCTGCTCGGACTTGGTCGACCCAATGCAGGCAATCACGGCGGACCATTTCCGCCATATCCTAGATGTGTTCCTTCAGCATGAGTACCGGTTCATTTCTCCGGCAGATCTGATTGAGAATCGGCTGTCAGCCGGTAGGTACGCCCTAGTGACTTTCGATGATGGATATGCAGACAACGCCCGCGTCTTGCCTCTGCTGAAGGAGCAGAAGATCCCTGCCATCTTCTTCGTTTCTACGAACCATGTCGCGGAAGGCAGGTGTTTTTGGTGGGACGTCATCTATCGCGAGCGAATCCGGCAGGGATGGGCGTTGAAGGCGATCCGGCAGGAGCAACATCGTCTAAGCGGGATGACGCATCAGGTCATCAAAGCGTACCTCAGAACCGCATTTGGCGACGAGTGTTTCGAGCCGCGTGCCACTGTAGATCGGCCCTTTACAGCCGATGAGTTGGCAACCTGTGCTCGCCAGGATGGCATTCTCATTGGTAACCACACCCATGATCATGCGATACTGACGATCTATCCGCTGGATCAAGCGAGGTGGCAGATTATGCGCTGTCAGGAGGTCCTTTCCGAGATTACGGGAAAGTCGCCGGTAGCCATTGCGTATCCAGACGGGCGATTCTCGGGCGAGATTATTCGTACAGCGCGCGAGGTCGGGCTGAAGCTGGGGTTCTCGGCCCACCGCGTCAAGAACCATCTGCCCCTCCGATTGGACGATGACTCAGCAATGTCGCTGGGCCGGTTTTTGCCGTCCGGCTTGTCGCGGTTCGATACCCAATTGGAGGTTTTCAGGGCCAACGCATCGGTACGGCACAGAGCGAACACGGTGCTGCGAGCACTTGGTTGGAGGTAGTTGACAAGGCGGCCGGGTGCCCTCTTTGCCGGTGAAAACAGCGCGGCGGAGAGGCAACCAAATGCACCACAGACTTCAGACTGTGGACATCAGACTCAAGTTGTTTTCCAAATGATGCGGATCCTGGTTGATGCACTTAGTATCGGGTATGGTGGGGGGCAGACGTATGTCAGGGAAATGCTGCCTCGATTGGCTGGGTATCCTGTAGAATTACATGTCCTGATATCCGCCAAGGGTGCGGCAGGCTTGCGGGCATTCCTGCGAGATGGAGTTGTCATCCGCGAAATTCCGCAGTCGGCTTCAAATCCCTTTGCCCGTTTTGCCTACCAGCGTTTCGTTCTTCCCGATCTGGCGGCGAGACAAGGCATTGATGTCGTGTTTGTTCCCGGCGGACTGACCGGTTTACGCAAGCGAGGCAACGGACGGTTCAAGCTGGTAAGCATGGTGCAGAACATGCTCTTGTTCGAGAGAGAGGAGCGGCAGCGGTATCGTTTGCGGTCCTACCCGAAGATGCGTCTCCGACTTTGGTTGCTTTCGATTGGGCATCTCCGGACTCTGAGACAATCGGATCGCGTGATCTTCATTTCCAATTACTCTGCGCGTGTGGTCAAGTCGCGATTAGCAACGGTTGATTGTCGCGTTATTCATCACGGGGGACCTGACCTGTATTGCGGCGAGGCTTCGGACATTTCCGCCGTATCAAAGAAATATGGTTTGGAACGACCATACCTGTTGTACGTTTCCATCCTGGACCCTTACAAGCATCAAGACAAAGTGATAGCGGGCTTCGAGCTGTATATGGCCCAGAACGGGCAGCGTGACCTTTCTCTCGTTCTGGCAGGTCCTGTTGTTGGAGCCTATGGCCGGCAGGTTTCTCGCTGGGCAGAGAACTCAAGGTATGCGGTTCGCTGCCTGGGCCATGTTCCGCCCGAGGATCTCCCGGCTCTGCTACGACAAGCCGAAGTTCTGCTCTTCGCTTCTACGTGTGAATGTTGTCCCTTTGTTCTATTGGAATATCTTGCTGCCGCAAGGCCAATAATCTGCTCCGACAAGCCACCAATGCCAGAAATCGCCGGCGATGGTGCTGCCCTCTTTGTTCCTGCCATGGAGCCGGCGGCGTGGGCCAAAGCCCTTGCTGGTGTATTGAGCCGGCCTGGTCTCGCGCGGCAGTTGGCCGAAGGCGCCGCGGCACGAAGCAAAGTTTTGACATGGGAAGAAACGGCACGTCGGACATACCGGGCACTTGTGGAGTGGTGATAGGTACCTTGGCAGGACACGCAGGCGGGAGCGAACCGCTCCCCTTACCCCTACACTTCTATACTCAAAGCGGTTAAAACATGTGCGGAATCGCTGGTTTCGTCGGAGGGTTCATCCCGGGTCTCGCGGAGCGGATGAACGGGCTTCAGGCCCACCGGGGACCCAACGGAAGTGGCGTTTTCGAAGACGCGCACGCCGGCGTGGCGCTTGGCCACGTCCGCCTGGCCATTCTCGATTTGTCTGCGGCCGCCGCACAACCTATGCACTCGCCGGATGGACGGTTTGTTCTGGCCTTTAATGGGGAGATATACAGTTTCAAGGAACTGCGTTCGGATCTCGTCGCGTGCGGGCACGTGTTCCAATCAACCGGTGATACAGAGGTCCTCCTCCACGGCTTGATCGAATACGGGACTTCTATGCTGGAGAGGCTGAACGGCATATTTGCTTTTGCGCTCTGGGACCGGAAGGAACGGCGGCTGCTCCTGGCGCGCGATCATCTGGGCGTCAAGCCGCTTTACTATGCGGAGCCGGAACCCGGCACTCTGCTGTTTGCCAGCGAAATCAAAGCTCTCTGCGTCCACCCAAAACTCCAACGCGAGCCGGACTTCGAGGCCTTGCAGCAACATCTGGCCTACTGCCATGCCTCGGGGACACGCACCGCGCTGAAATCCGTGCGGCGGTTACCGCCCGGACATTGGATGCAGTGGCATTCCGACTCGCGCCGGGTTGTGATGGAACGTTTTTGGCGCCCCCCCTTCGGCTCAAGATGGCCGGATACGCGCGAGGCGGCCGTCCGGGACTTGCAGTCGCTGCTTCGCATGGCGACCATCCGCCAGCTAATTTCCGATGTTCCCGTGGGTTCATTTCTCAGCGGCGGGCTAGATAGCAGTCTCATAACCACATTGGCCTCAGGTCATGTCGGTCGGGACTTCCGATGCTATACGATTACCTATCCCGTGTCCGACAATCGACTGGACTGTTACAGCGAGGATGCGCCGCATGCCCGGATGCTCTCCAAAGCGCTGAATCTCCCATTGCGCGAAATCGAGCTCAAGCCTGCCGTCGCAAAGTTATGGCCTCGCCTGATCTACCACTTGGACGAGCCGATCGCCGACCCGGCGGCCATTTCCTGCTACCTTATCTGCGAATTGGCCCGCGACGATGGCACGCGGGTTTTGCTATCCGGACAGGGGGGCGACGAACTATTCTGTGGCTACCTTCGATATCTGGCGATGCACAAAGCGGCCGCTATCGCGCGGTGGCCTCGGCCGTTTCGGCGGGTGCTTGCCTCGGTTGCCCGTCTCCTGCCAGGCGCATGGGAGGGGCGATGGGGGGCCAACCTTCGCCGGCTGCGCCGCGTGCTTGTCGAGCTCGACAAAAGCCCCGAACAACGTTTCCTGGGATATTGCAGCAATACCCCACAGGAAGAAATCACGCGGATATTGACTCCGGCCGTCAGGGCGGAACTGAACGGGAAACGGCTCCTGGACGACTGCCTTCGCCACATGGAGGCGGAAGGCCTTTCCGGGCTCCAGCGGATTCAGGAGCGTGACTTGGGTATCTACTTACCCAACCACAATCTGCTCTATACCGACAAAATGAGCATGGCCGTCGGAGTCGAGGCCCGGGTGCCTTTGTTGGATATTGAAGTCGTCAACCGGGTTCTGACGTATCCCCACAACTGGCATCTGGACCGGGGGCAAACGAAAGTGCTTTTCCGCGACGCCGCGCGCGGGGTGGTGCCCGAGGAGATCATCGCCCGACCCAAGGCCGGTTTCGGTGCGCCGTATCGGAAATGGTTGCGCTACGACCTTGCCGAAATGTGGAACGATCTGACCTCCGAGGCCGCCGTCAGACGCCGGGGATGGTTCGACTATGCGGCATTACAGGATGCGAGAACACGCAGCCAGAACGGCAAGGACGACTTGTACATGCTCCAGTGGGCCGTGCTAACGATCGAACTCTGGGCACAGCAGTTTATTGATCGAAGTCCGGCGGCGCGATGATGTCGCTTCGCCACCGGAAAAGGACGCGTAGGAACTGGTCCACCGAAATGGCTGGGTCGGATTTAACACAAGAAATCCGCAGTGTGGGGCCGCGGCTGGTCTGGGTGGATGCACTCAAAGGCTTCGCTATAGCGTGGATCTTTTTCAACCATCTCAGCGAGAACCTCTTGGGCTGTCCTTACATCGCCAATCCGAACAACCACTGGCCTGCTTTGGCAGAGCGCATTCGACAGCTCCGCCCCCTCGACGGTTTTGGCTGGGCGGATTTTCCGGTCAATCTTTTGCGCTACGTTGGCTGGGCGGGCGATCAAGGGGTTGGTCTGTTCTTGATCCTCAGCGGCTTTGGACTCACGGTGGGCTTGCTGAAACGGCAATCGAGCGCCCGCCTTGCCCTCGGAGACTTCTACTGGCGCCGTCTTTTTCGGATTTACCCACTGTGGTGGGGTGCCCACTTGTTGTTCCTGGCGCCTTCTTTTCTAACTGTCGCGCCCCTGCGACCCGACACAGTTCCGTTCTGGCTAAGCCTTGTCGGATTCCGCGCGACGCCTGCGCTTATCTACTATTTTTCTCCCGCTTGGTGGTATGTCGGGCTCATCCTTCAATTGTATCTTGTGTACCCTCTTCTCTGGAGCGCCGCTCAAAGGTTAGGGTATTTTCGTTTCCTCGTCTTCGCCTGTGGAATCGGTTTCCTGGCTCGGCTTGTAGGACTGCTCACATTCGGGGCCTACTTGGATCCGTGGTCGCGAGGGGCGGTGTTTCTGACGCGATTGCCGGAGTTTGCTTTCGGCATCAGCCTTGCCGGCTGGTTTTATGGCTCGCCGGAGAAAACAGATCATATGCTGCAACGCCCGCCAGCTGTTGTGCTGGGCACAACAGTGTACATATTGGGGACTATCTTGTCGCTGACGCTCGCCGGCATGAGTATCGCACCTTTCCTGTTGGGTGCAGGAGCCTTCGTTCTCCTGTACGTTCTTTTTGCTCGAATCCGTGCAGAGCGATCCTGGCCAATGATCGCTCTCACATGGGTGGGGGTGCATTCCTACTCGCTGTTCCTTGTTCACCACCCGATCATTCAGTACCTTGGGCCGGGTGAGCTGACGCCCGGCCGCGTTGGTTGGGTGGGGGCGGCAGTTTTGGCGTTGGTGGTGGTGACTCTCGTAACGGCGGTCCTCCTGGAAAAAGCGACCGATTCCGTTTCGGCCGTTGTGGGGTCATGGCACGCCCGGCTCGGATTGCGACGAACGGTCTTCCGAATTGGCGTTTCTTCCGGGATCTTCTGTCTTGCTATAGGGCTTCTTGCGGTGGGGGCCGAACTGACGGTCCGTTGGGTGGTTCCACAGGAGGTTCTGGGTTGGGGCGAAAGACCTTCGCTCGAGCCTCATGACAAGTACGGGTGGCGGTTGAAACCAAACACCAAGACACGTCTGCGCTGGTTGAGTTACGACTATGTGGTCCAATCCAACGCTCTTGGTTTTCCAGGTCCGCTCTATACCGAGAAAAAAGGTGCCGGTGTCTTTCGCGTTATAGTCACCGGCGATGCCTTCAGCAGCGCGGAAGGTGTGAACACCGATCAGGCCTGGCCAAGGCTTCTGGAAAAGATGCTCCAGGAGCGCTTGCCCGGCAGGGAAGTCCAAGTACTGAATTTCGCCATTACCGGCTACGGGCCGGATCAATATGCGGCCGTACTTGACGATTTTGTGCCGCGCTTCCGGCCCGATCTGGTCATCGTGAGTTTCTTTGTGAACGAGTATTTTGATGTGCAGACGAGCAACACGGCTTTTCAGCAGTCGATCGGTTTCCATCTATCGCGGCAAGACGGTATCGGTTCGGTGCTCAGGCTTCACCACCTGCGTGCGTTTCTTCTGCGGCACGTAAACGGCCAACTCCGCGAGATCCTGAAAAAGAAACCTAATCCCATGGGGTACTTTTTTGGGGGATTTGCCGCCCTGGAGACAGGTCGGCCGGAATTCAGTGGAGCGGAACGGGCTGCCGTAACCAAGCGCCTGGCACGGATGAAAAAGGTGGCCGTGTCGGCCGGAGCGCCGTTGATTCTTCTTCTGGTGCCGGCGGCGGCTCAGGTCTGTGGACCCCAATCCCTGGCTTATTATCCAAAGCACGTGAACCTCGACGACCCGTCCAAGTTCGATCTGGAGCAACCGCAGCGGGTCACCTTGGAGATTGCCGACAAGTTAGGACTGGTTTCCTACGATCTTTGCGAGCCGCTTCGGCGGGTGGAGAAGGGAAGCGCTTATCAGCCGCGCAACATGCATTGGACTGCAGAAGGCCATCGGGCCGTGGCCGTTTTCGTGGCGGGTCGCTTATTGTCGGACAACCATCTCGCTTTGGCCAGGTTATCCGGCCAATGAAGGTATTTGCGATCCGTTTTGGAGTCGCATTCCTAGTCGGACTGATTCTGTTGCTCCTGGAACATACTCTTGCGAGAAGAAATCCCCGACTGCGTACGCTATCGCAGACAATCCTGTCCGTTCTGTCGGCAGCCTGTGTGGTGGCGGTAACGTGGCTGGTTCTGAATCACATTGGTTTTCCGCTCCATCTGGATCTTATGGAGGGCACGGTCCTTCAGCATGTTGAGCGGGCGGGGCATCTGGAGCCCATCTATACCAGCCCATCGCCGGAGTATGTTCCTTTGGCTTACAACCCGTTGTACTATGTGATTTGCGCCCCTTTCACCTGGATTTTCGGAATGAACCTGCCCCTCTTGCGGCTGGTGGCGATTATTGGTTTCATTGGTAGTGCTTTGGCTGTCTTTCTGGCCGTCTGGCAGTTGACGAAATCACGGTGGTGGGGACTCGTGGCGTTGGGCCTATTTGCTGCATCCTATCAGGTAATGGATGTTTACCTTGATACAGCGCACTCGGATTCCTGGTTGGTTTGTTCCGCACTTTGGGGAACTTACCTAATCGGCGGGGAACGATCCTTCCGCCGGAATATGGTCGGCCTGCTGCTTCTGGTCGCTTCGTTCTGGTTCAAGCAACACGGAGCATTTTTTGCGGCGGGCGGGCTGGCCTACCTGACCATTCGCGATGGATGGAGAAGGTCCGTTCCATTCTGGCTGACGACTGTGGTTCTGGGCCCGCTTGCCTACCTATGGGCTGGCCCGGTGTTGTTCGGTGAACAGTTTCATTACTTCACGTGGACGGTGCCGGCGGCATGGCAGGAAATCAATCTTCAGACCTTCCGCCGATTCGCGGGATTCATTGTCAAGTTTCATGGTATGCTTGCGCTCGGGATTGGCCTGGCATTTTGCGCGAAAAGGGTCTTCCTATCGAGTAGGCCAAATGTCTGGGAGTTCCAGATTCCCTTTGCTCTCTTGACCGGGTTGCTGGGAGCAATGGATCCGGGTTCATCGGACAATGTTTTCATTCCGATGAGCACATGGCTGATTCTCCTGGGTGTTCTCTCCTGGCATGAGTTGACAACGGGCTTCGCGGTCCTGAATGCGTGGAAGCTCGACCGGCTCGCTCTTCTCATCAGTTTTGGGCTTGTGGTGTTTGATCCGACAACCGTGGCGGTCTCCGCGGAATCGCAGAAGTGCTATGGAGAGTTCGTCGCGTTTTTGAGACAGTTGGATGGACCGGTTTATGCTCCGACGCTGGGACATCTTTCCTCGGGTTACACGTTCTATCCGGCGGCGCACTGGGTTGCCATCGAAGACATGATTCGAGGACCGGGTCGCGACACGGAAAACCATCCGGTCACGCGAAAGATTCTCGATCCAATAGTACATCCATCGGGGCCGGCTTACATTCTGGTGAACCGCCCTTTGGACACTTTTCCGTTCTTCAGGTTCCTTTCGGTGATTTTCGTCCTTGAGGAGGATTTAGGCGACCGATTTCGGCCCTTGCGTGCCCTGCCGAAGAGGTTTGATCACTTGTGGCCCCGCTATCTTTACCGCTATGCCCCCAACCAACTGAACGGCGGACCTCAGAGTGAGGCAGATTGAAGAGATTTTTTTCCCCAGCCCCTTTTCCCCTCTTGCAGTAGTGCTGCGCAACGGTGAAGTGGTTTCATTATCGTAATCCAAGCGCAAGCAGGCGATAGTCTTCTTCATTTCCGATGTGCCGGTCGGCAGGTGAAATGCTGACTTCTCGGGTGGCCCGGGGCCAGCTAAATTGAACTTATTCCCTTTGGTTGGACAGAAAAGCTGTTAGCTTAGGGTGGACGAGGCTTGGGACGAAGAGAAGTGGCTGGAGGATTCGGCAAGACAAGCAGATCGGGAGTATAACATGCGCCGGTGGCCGAGGTGGGCCCAGAGGATTACTTTGCTGTGCGGTTCCACTGTATTATCGTTCGTGTTTTTGGAAATCGTGCTTCGGATCGTTGTTGGTTTTGACTCGACCGTTGCAGGTAGCGATGCCGAAAATCGACCGCGGGACAATGAATGGGTGTTCTATGAATACGACCCCCTGTTGGGATGGAAGAACAAGGCGTGTGCAGAGGGCTTCTTTTCTATCTCAGATTCTCGGACTCATGTGAAAATTAACTCCAAAGGGCTAAGAGGCGACGAGCACAGCTATGAAAAAAATGGCAAGCGGCGAATACTTGTCTTAGGGGACTCGTTTACGTGGGGGTTTGGAGTCGAACAGGCCGATCGCTATACCGAGCAAGTCGAAGCCATGATGGGGCCCGGGGTCGAGATTATCAATGCCGGAGTATCGGGTTACGGCACGGATCAGGAACTACTTTGGTTTACCCAAGAAGGGATGAAATACCATCCGGACATCGTGCTGCTTGAATTTGGCCTGGAGGACATCATCAATAATAATCATGCCTTGCAGTATTCGTATCCCAAGCCCCTTTACGTTGTGAAAGACGGCCAGCTCGAGCTAACCAATACGCCCGTTCCGCGGAGAGACGCGAGATGGGAGGAGAGAGTCCGGTCTCCTGCTACAACGGAACCCCAGATAGCAGAGTCTGGGTGGAAAAGAAACAAGGAAGGAGCGAAGAACTTCATCAAAGGGCATTTTGTCGCGCCAACACTGATCGTTCGCGGATTTCGAAACCTGCGAGACAGGCTGTTTCCGCCGGTGAGGCAACAGGATCTCGATTTGCTCACTCGAATGCTCCTGTTAGAACTGAGGCACCGAGTGACGGCAACGGGCGCTCAATTCGTTGTCGTCATGGTGCCCTACCGATGGTATTTTCATCATCACGATCCATCTTGGGACGCATGGAAGGCGTTCTTCAAATCGAACGACTTTCTCTGCGATGACCTTGAATGGGCCTTCACGCATGCTCGTGTGAATCCCGAAAAGCTATATTTTAGAATTGACACACACTGGGATTCCATGGGCCATAAGATGGCCGCGCGGGCAATTTGGGAGTTCTTTTCGCAGAACGGTTTGTCGAAGCCTGAGAAGGGGAACTAGCTCTGCCTATGAACGCGGTTAGGGTGCAACCATGGCTCGAATATATACTGAATCGGCCAGTTGTTGTATGGCTGATTTTGGGCTTCACTGTCGCCTACTGTTCTTTTTTTGTGACTCCTGTGTTCTTCAGTGCTGAAAACATTATGCAGTTTCCCAGATACGTTCCGGCGGAAGAACCTATAGGACTCGACCTTGGCCTGACAATCAGCTTTAGCAGGTCATGGCTCATCGCGAAGCAGACGCCTTACGTCGGACAATGCACCGGGCAAAAAAATCTATATCCACCGTTTGCTACTATATGCTTTGTCCCGCTGCTTTTTGCGAGTTTTCCCGTGGCTTACAGAATTGTTGCTCTTGCCACTATCCTGGCCTACTGTATCCTTACACTGGTGTTGTCCCATTCCATGACAAGGAGGAATCGTAACCTGCCAGTGCTGGTTCTTGTTTTTGCGACGGGGTTGTTTTCCTATGGATTTCACTTCGAACTGGAGCGCGGGCAGTTCAATGTCATTGCCATTGTTCTTTGTTTTCTGGGGATTTACATCTACCACTATCACCACAGGCTTCGGCATTGGGCGTATCTGGCTTTTGTCGTATCGGTCCAACTGAAAGTCTACCCGGGCATCTTTATCCTCATGTTCGTCAAGAATTGGGCGGATTGGAGGAGGAACCTGCGAAGATTGGGCATACTATCGGCATTTAATGTTCTGAGTTTGTTTGTGTTGGGTCCAGCGACATGCGTTGAGTTTCTCAAGGAAATAGGGGAGGGGTCTGCTCACCCTTACGTTTGGACCGGAAATCACTCAATCAAGTCGTTTGTGACGCTTCTTTCCACGCGAGCAGGGGATGCCGGGATGCCAGACGTGCAGTTGTGGATGGCTGCACACGCAGGAATCGTGGAGGTTTCCTTGCTGAGCCTTGTGGCTTTCTGTGTCTTTCTCGTTATTGTTATCGCCTATTGGCGGCGGAAAATGGGATTCGATCCATATCTTCTGGTAGTTTGCACCATTGCGTCAATGCTGATACCTTCTATCAGCCACGACTACAAGCTACCTATTCTTGCAGCTCCTTTCGGAATTGCGTTATCGGCCGTGCGTCCACCAGCGACAACTCGTGAGAGGATCATTTCCGGGCTTTCCCTTGTGGCAATATCGGTTTCGTATTGTTCAATGCTCTTCTCATACGTAAACAAGCCAATGTGCTTAAGGAATAACTTCTTGCCCCTGATGGTCGTGCTTCTGGGATTCACAATCCTTGCTCAAATGGACAGGCCAGTGGCCGAGTCTGGCGAGTCATTTGGCGAAAACGGGAAGTCAAGGATTCCCAGCTCCTCAATACGATTATGAACTTATTACCCAGAGCATCAAACAGTTGACAGTATGCATATGACTCAAATGGCGGCATAGCGGACGCTTTCCTTATGGAAATAGCTACGTACAATATCCGGCTGACGGTGGGTACTTCGCAGATATCTGCGAGTGTTGCTTTCCATTTCGGGGAGATTCCGAGCGCGCTCGCGGCCGACGGCGTTGGTCTTGACGTCGTTGTTGAGCAGTTCGTCGGGATTCAGCTCGGGACTGTGCGCAGGCAGGCAGGTAGGCAGAAAGAACATTCGAATGTTATCGGAATTCCTTTTCAACCATCGCTTCACGCCCGCGGCTTGATGCACCGGGTGTCGGTCCACGATCAAGAACACTTCCCGGCGCAGATCGCGAACCAAGCGTTTGAGGAACTCCAGAAAGATGGGTGTGGTAAAGTCCTTGCGAAATACCATGAAACGCAACGTCCCTCGATTGGTCACGGTCGAGATGATATTGCAGCGAAACCGCTGCCCTGTGCCTTCGACCAGCGGCGTTTCGCCGCGCCGGCCGTACGTTCGCCCCGTTTGATGATCCGACCGCAAGCCCATTTCATCGCCCCAGTGAATCTCCGCGCCCTCGGCCCACGCCTGTCGCCGAATCCGCGGATACTTTACCTTCAACCATTGCGCGACCACCTTGGGATTTTGTTCGTAGGCCCGCCGCAACGGCTTCTGCGGCGTGAATCCCATTTTTCGCAAATACCGCCCGACCGTCCAGACCGACACGTGGATATCGAATCTCGCCGCAATCAGCTGTTGCACCGCCTCCCGCGTCCACAACGCGAAAGGCAACTTCAACTGGTCGGGACACCGATCTGTGATACTGCGCGCGATCTGACCCAATTGCCATGGCGCAAGTTGGCCGCCACCTCGCCGCCCACGCTTGCGGGAGTTCAATCCTCTTGTGCCCCCTTTCTCCACTCGCGCCTGCCACTGGTAGATCGCTTGCCGCGACACCCCGAACGCCCGCGACGCTTCGGAAATACTCATTCCTTTCCGAACCGCCGCCACCGTCCGTTTGCGCAAGACCTCTTGCGCATCCGGCTTGAGTTTTCTGGCATCGTTCGTCTTCATGCATATAGATAGAGATCACCCTCTTGCACGTGTCAACTATATTCTGCTCCGATTAATAAGTGAACCGTATTGGGACTAGTTGGCAATCTGCAGCGTCCCGCGAGAACGTTGACAGATCGCCAATCTGTCCTACTCGCGCGGCGCGGTTTGCATCACATTGGCTTCTCACAACTCCGTCAACAAGAACAGGACTGGGCCGGGCAAGGAGCAATGCTGCTATTGTCAGAAAAAGCCGCATATTCCTTCCACCATAATCCCGGAAGAAACGCAAGAAAGGGTCTCCATCGGTTCTCTACTTCCCCTGGAAGTCTGTCCGGGTCAGTTGTGATGCGCGACCGCGAAGGAGCGGGCGAGATCGCGCCCGGGGGCAAGAGACGGATCTGCGGCCGCCGCAGAAGAACTCAGAAACTCTACGGCGGCTTTATTGGCTGTCTTCACAACGGCGTTGCTGTTCAGCGTGTCGCGTCCGGCCAGTTCGGCGTTGATGTTCCAGACCCTTCCGGTTCGACTCCGTCTCGGTCGTGCGTCGCCCGGTGGATTGGAAACCCACAGGGCCTGGACGAGTCTTTCCCGGTTCATGTAACAGCGGACGAGATTATTCTCGACGTCCGGACTAAAAACCCGCAGACCGGCCAGGAATTCGGCCGCGATCGTCTCTGCACTTTTCTCAAACCATTCGGACTCCGGAAGCTCGTAACGAGGCAACATCACCAGACTATGCCCCGCGAACTTCTGCGTTCCGGTCAAATTCGAGATCCCAATGACTCCGGTGAAAGGAAACCCTTTCTGGATGAGATTGGTAACGTAGTATGGATTGAGGGGGCGGCGCAGCACCAACGACAGGCAAACCACCCCAAGGTATCGTGGCCTTCGGGCGTTGTCCACAAGCAGATCACTCTCCTCGGGAGCGATCCTGCACAGGCTTTCTGAAGGCGCCGTGCTGATGAGGCGATCCACTTCGAAAGGCCCGCGCACCGTGTGGACAAGGACGGCGCTCGCCCTGGAATCGTCCACGCGGGTCGCCGCCGTTGAACAATGAATTCGCCCTCCTTGTTTCATTATCCTCTGCTCGATGGCCTCATAAAGACTCTTGAAGCCCAACGAGAGAAAACCCATCCGTTCCCTCCCGCCGCTCCGACTTCGTGTCGAATAGTACCTGCGAATGGTCGCCCACATCAGCGTTGCCGGCATCTCCGCTTTCAGCGCCCCATACTTCGACTCCAAGAGTGGTTCCCAGATCGCTTGATAAACCCGGGTCCCAAAAATACGCTTCATCCACTCTGTGGCCTTCGTACGCTCGAGGCGCGAGGGGTCCCGAATGCGCTGGACATAGAGAATCCCTATGGCCAGACGCATCTTCTCAAGAAAGCGGAGCGCGGGAAAAGTCAGAAACTCCCAATTGTTGCTCATGGAGATCAGGCGGCCCTTCCACAAGAAACCGGTCCGGGTTTCACCCCAGCGGAGTTCTGAAGAAAGGCCGAGTTCCTCAATGAGCCCCAACAAATGAGAATCCTGTTGGAGGATCACGTGGTAGTACTTGTCCCAGATGAAATCGCCGTAATCGAACCACGTGCCCAGACCGCCGATTTGCGGGCTGGCTTCCAGGACGACAACATCGTGCCCCGCCGCGGAGAGCCTGTAGGCCAGCGTCAGACCCATCGTCCCCGCGCCGATGATTCCCACTTTCATGATTTCGGCCTCGAGATCAACTGCGTGCCGTCCCACGCGTAAAGCCGTCCGCAGCGCCCACAGGTGATTTGCGATTCCACGGCAGGCGCCTGGTTCAAGTTGACCAGCCGGGGACCACAGAGACAAACATACCCCACCAGTCGGGCCGGGTTGCCCACGACCAACCCCTGAACCGGAACATTCTTGGTCACCACCGAGCCCATACCGATCATCGAGAATTCACCCAGCGTGATGCCGGGGCCAATCACGGCGCCCGCTCCGATGGTACACCCTTTCTTGACCGTAGTATGGAGAGTCTCTTCGGTCGGATCGGAAGTCTCCAGGTCGTTCAGCTCACGATTCATGGACCGCGGAAAACGGTCGTTGGTGAAAGTGGTACCGGCGGAAATCATGCACATGTCTTCAATTTCCACGGCCGTGCAAATGTAAACAAAGGCATTGATCTTCACGAAATTCCCGATGCGCACATCATACGCAATATAGCTTTTCTCGCCCACAGACGTGTGGTGACCGATGCGCGAGTTCCGCCGGATGTGAACACTGTCCCAGATACTGGAGTATTCACCGATCTCAACGCCTTCCTCCAAAAGCGCCGTCGGGTGAATCTTCACATTGCCGAAGCGTGTCTCTGGCACGATGCTTTCCCCTCCACTTGCACCCAATTGCGGGTCTTCAATGATTGATACGCGGCCTCAATGACCTCGACCGAAGCCAGACCTTCTTCTTCGGAGATCAGCGGCTGCGCGGATCCCCGGACAGACTCGATGAAGTTCTTCACCTGGTTCTTGAAAGCCTCTACCTTGTTATATCCTACCCCGAACGCAACCCACTGCTGATGGCCAAGATGCTGATATCGTGAACTCTGCCATCCGACCTTCAGTACGCCTTCCGTGCCGTAGATTTCAATGTAGTCTTCTTGGCTGATTGTCATACTCCACGACAAATTGACGTTGCCCATGACCTCATTCTCAGTGACGAGGGAAAGGCAGGCAGTCTCTTCGACAGGGAGATTGTTTATCCGTTTGCCTTCCTGGGCATTGACCCACCGGATGGGCCCAAGCAGGTAACGGACAATGTCCACCGAGTGAGTGCCATTGTCAATGATCACTCCGCCGCCGGCAATCTCCGGGTCCGAATTCCATCGCTGCCGCATGTCGCTCTTTGAGCAGAACTTGTTCTCATAGAACTGGACCGTTCCCAGCATTCCGGAAGCCACGATTGCTTTGGCGCGGATGATGTCCTCGGCATAGCGGAACTTGGAGGCCATCATCAGGACGAGGTCGGCCTCACGTGCCGCGTTAACCATTGCGAGAGCGTCGTCGTAACGGGTGGCAAAGGGCTTCTCGCACAGCACATGGATGCCGACTTGGAGTGCTTTGCAGGCGACCTCGCGGTGAGTGCTCGGCGGCGAACAAACAATCACCCCGTCTGCTCCGCAGCCTTCAATGAATTCATCCAAGCCGGTGAAGGCCTTGCACTCTGACTGAGCCTCTACGTTCCGGCCGGCTTCGGCGGCCGCCTGAACAGATTCCGGTCGAACATCCATCACCGCCACCAACTGACAGTGGGGACAATCCTTGATGGCTTGGATGTACGTCTGGCTGATACGCCCACATCCAACGATGCCCAGTTTGAATTCCCGTCTTGTTGTTGCCATGGTTACCCTCTCAGTCGGCTCGCCACATCAATCACGGCGTCTGCAATATAGTGGAGGTGTTCCTCCGTATAAAACTCATTCCACGGAACCACGCACACTCGCGCGAGCGCTTCCATCGTTCCGGGGTATTCTTCTTCGCGGTACTCGACTGGCGGCAACCCGTTGCGGTGGAGCCCCCGGAACGGAAAACCGCTGTTACCGAACGTCACCTGATCGCGAAGAACCTGGCACATGAACGCAGGCTTCTGGATGTAGCGCGGCGCGCAGAAGATTCCCCGCTCCTTCATTCCTCGGGCAAATTCGTCCACGCCGCCTCGGATGATCTTCGGATCCACTCGCAAGCAGTACCGCCAATAGACGTGCTTGGAGTGCCGCGTCACAACCGGCGTCTCCACACCTTCCACGTCTCTCAACAACTCGTCCATCCTCGCTGCGCTCCGGACTCGCGCCTCCACAACCTTCTCCACCTTGTCCAGTTGGGCCAGGGCGACTGCCCCCTGCAATTCGGTCATTCGATAGTTGGGGGCAAGGAAGTAATGGTCGGGATTGGGATCGCCGTAACCCCAGGCCTTGTCCACAAACAGGGTCACTCGGCGCGTGTACGTATTGTCGCGCGCCACAACGATCCCTCCTTCGCCGGTCGTCATATGTTTCCCCTGCTGCAAACTGAAGCACCCGATATCGCCCAACGCCCCGACTCGACGGCCCTGGTATTCCGCAAAATAGGCTTGGGCCGCATCCTCGATCACGGGGATGTTCTTGGAGGCGGCCAATTGGAGGATCGGCTCCATGTCGCACGGGTTGCCGAACAGATGGGTCACGACGATCGCCCGGGTTCGTGACGTGATTCTCGGCGCAATCGTCTCCGCCGTGATATTGTATGTCAGCGGGTCCACATCGGCGAACGCGGGGATCGCCGTCTGGTAAATGATCGGCGTGATCGCCCCCATGTCGGTGATCGCTGTGGTGACGATCTCATCGCCCGGCTCGGGATCAATAGCGGCGATTGCGGCGTGGATAGCGGCCGTGCCCGAAGTCACTGCCCGAGCATAACCAACCCCGTAGCGACTCGCAAACGCTGATTCAAACTCCTTTACCCACTTGCCCTTGGTACAGTTGAGTGTACCGGATTCAATCACTTGCCTCAAATTCTCCAACTCCTCGCAACCGAAGTTGCGCCCCGTGCTGTTGGCGTCACTGGGTAGCGTAATCGTTTTCTCCATGGAACTGTGCCTCCCTCCTTTGGGTAGTAAGATGAATATGGGGGGTCTGGCGTCCTCCTTGCTCAGACTCTCCCTGCCGAAGCCTTGGCCGATTATCCTTCTGTCCTTGATCTTTCATTTCGATCCGCACGCCACGACCAAGGCGGAAATACTCTAATTCAAATGGACCTTGGCCACCGCCGGTTGGCTGTTGGCATTCAATCCCCGCTTCCTCCTGCTCTCGCCCAACGCAGCAACAGATCCCTAATCCACCGCCGCAGTGGCCTCGGCACGAACGTCTTCAGCAGTCCCACGTAATTGCTGACAAAGAAAGGCCAGGCAAAAATCCCACGAAGAAAATGCAGGGGACCCAGATGCCACGGCCACGTCGAATCCGCGCGAGAATAGACTGCACCTAAATTGTAGCAAAATACCGCCTTTGCCTCCAGGCTCACACGTCTCCCCATTGTTCTTCTAGCGCTCGCATATTTCTCAAAAACCAAACGAAAGGCCTCTAGTACTCTGGGAAAATCAAACGACGTTCTAGCCCCAGAATGCGTCCCCGAAAGAACCAGGACCTCCGGTACACACGCAATTCGGTACTTCTCAGAAATGCGGATCACCATGTCCCAGTCTGTGCGGGCAGATAGAGTTTCGTCAAACATCCCAACTTCCTCGAAACACGCACGCCGAACAACATAAGTGGACGTTGATGCCGTTACATCTCGCACCAGTTCCCTCCGGTAAAGATCTCCCTCCGCATAAGATCTTCTACCCAGATCGTGAACTCGTTTCGTTGCTAGATCAATCCCCGCGGTGCCACAATAGACGAGGCCCACATCTGCTCCTCTCAGGAAAGCGGGAACCTGCTTCTCAAGCTTCGTCGGCACCCATAGGTCGTCATCGTCCAGAAGGGCAATCAGGTCTCCTTTGGCGAGCCCGATTCCGGTATTCCGCGTCGCATTTTGGCCCTTCCCTTCAGGATGCCGAACGTATCTAACACTCGCAGAACTAAACTCCTCAACTACCTTGCGAGTTTCGTCGCCGCTCGATGCGTCATCCACAACAATGACTTCGTCCGGCAGAAGCGTCTGATCCGAAACACTGCGAAGCGTACCGCGTAAGAGCTCCGGGCGATCCCGAGTAGGTATGACCACACTTACCGATGGCAGCTGACGCCTTGTCATTCCCAGTTCCCCCTCTTCCTGACGAAATGAGTCCGAATGCGCACCATTTCGGGCTATATGGATCTCCTCGTCCGGGATACCTTGCATACTACTCACCTTCCTAGGAGTGTGGCTCAATATTCTAGTTCTTGAGAACCGGTTGTCCATATTTGTCCCCAGCAGAACGGCAAAGCTCACCTGCCGTCTTGGAGCCCAGCGGAAAAGCGGTTAGGTGCAGCGCCTTGCTGCGCGCTATTTCCTATATGCTGTCACTTTCTCACCATTTCTTTCAAAGTGCGTGAATTCTCTAGTAGCAAGATAAAATGCTCTGTCACACCCTACACATATTCTATCGTGGAGCTCCGCAGTGATAATCTTGACTGTGCTAATCCAATCGTCACATTTTTCTAAGACATCTCTTTCCCCACCTTCGATATCCATTTTCAAGATATCGATACAATGCAAATTGTAGTCATTTAGCAGTGAGCCTATGGTTATGCAGTCAACTTGCTGACCAGTTGATGCTGTCTTGTTATCTGTCTCAGATACAGTATATCCCCAAGGACCAGTGGAACGGTCTTGAATCATTCTGGCCCCTTCTTGACCACAAACGGCTGCCCTTATCGGAATAATGTTCTTGCATTTCTCGACATTTCTTAACAGAATGTCATAGTTGCCCTGCTCTGGTTCAATTGCAAATACTTTGGCGTCAGGATATTTTCTTGCAAAGTAAATTGCTGAGGCTCCAATATACGCACCAGCGTCAATGATAACTGAAGGGTTGGAGCTTTGTATATTACCATACTCCCCGCCTACTAAACAACTTAAAGCGACACTAAGGTCTGGTGTTGCTGTACGAACATAGAGATGTTCATTTGCTATGTTTATCAGCCTTAGCGATTTGCGATTAATGAGCGCAGCGATGAAAAAGAATGCTGCTTCCCTAAACCCTATCCATCTTGGATAGCGATAGGCATCTCGTACGAGCCCTGCGAATTCGCTTACCATATATAGTGATCCCCTTGGCGCCCAACGCCCAAGCTCACCAGCGGCAATGAAGCGTAACGGAATTGCCGCGGGGCGCAGCGCCTTGTTGGGCGATTGCCCCCGAAATCAACAGCTTTGGATTACGATGAAATACAGATGGTTAACGCTATCACGTTTTGTCGGAGCCGTAAGTAGTTGTCGAACTCCATACTTGCCATTACCCCACGTCGAAATTAGATAAGCCATTAGAAGAATACTTGCTCCAAATGGATCAAGCTCGTTAGCGGCTCGAGGTTCGCGAAGCGAACTATCCTCAAGGATGCACACCCCGCCCTTTCGCACGCAACTCATCCATGCATCTAGACAGTTTTCAGGATCATAGCTGTGATCAAATGAATTGCCGCAAGCATTGCTCGCGCGTGGTTGAAAACACTTTCGGCAACGCGGCCCAGAAGCGAAGTACTGCATCGGCCACCGCCAGTGTCGGCGCTTCGTTCATCCCGCGGCTCTTCAAATTCTGCAGCACGTCCATTCACGACAGCTCACTCTCGCGAAATCCATCTGCGATGGATAGCAGGTGTTTCTGTCCTCTCTTCGGTCCGTTGATGTCCGCAAAGCGACCTAAGCCACACCACATTTACCGAGCCGGCACTTGACCCTGCCGGGACACTTGTAGCTCCGTAAGCACAGATAGATAGTAGCCTCCCAACCGAAAAACGTACGAGAGCATGAGAAAATAGCTCGCGCACGTGACAGCTGCACAGAGACCGAGTATTTTCAAGTCAGAGGTTTGTGTTCCGGCAAGCCCTTTAACAACCGAAACGAACGCTCCCGCACAAACAGCGGATATGACCGAGGGAGCCATCGTCTTGACGATATCATGGAGCGAGATTTCCGTCGAGCGCGTGGCAATATACATCCACGGCCACGTCCAGAGAAGAATGGCCAATGAGTAGCTTAATGCCACTCCTTCTCCCCCACCGGGCAATCCAACGATAAAGGACGCGACTATCAACGCCGTACCCACGGCGCCCCATTTCAGCATGCGGTCGGTTCTGCCTGTAGAAATGAATAGCCAGCCGCTGGAGTTGAAAACAGGCTGGATAAGCGCCGATATTGCAAGAAAACGAAACACCCGGCTCGCAGGCATCCACTGAGAACCCAGAAACGTCCGTATGATCTCGTCCGAGAAAAGAAACAGAAAAACGCAAAGAGGAGCAGTGGCGAAAATGGCCAACGATAACGCCTTTAGGTAATAGGATCGGAACCGCTGTGGATTACGATTCAGACTACTCAGTCCCGGTATCACGACCGATGTGATTGGAGAGTTGATCTGCATGAGGGGTAATAAGAGCAGGCTGTATGCTCGTGAGTAGAACCCGAGGGCGCCCGCTCCCCAAACCCGACCAATCAGAACCTTGTCCAGATTACGCGCAAAGTAGTTCAAGAAATTGAAGCCGGTCAGGTTCCCACCGAATGCCAACATTCTGCGAACGCCCGAGTAACGAACCGGAAGGCCGGGAATCCACCCGCTGGCCATCCAAACGCCGGCAGCCGTCGCTATCTCGCTCGTTGGTATCATCAACGCCAACGCCCAGTAGCCCGCGCCAGCCAAAGCCAGGAGAATACCGGTGGCGACACCCACAAGTTCAGAAACAACCTCGACGGCGGCCAGCGCGCCAAACCGCATCTGCCGTCGGAGCAATGCCTGGTGCTGAACGGCGAGGCCCCCAAACATGAAGCCGAGGGCAATAACGAACGTGACGTTGATCAGTCGAGGCTCGCCGTAAAACCAGGCAATCCCCGGAGCTATGGCGGCAAGGAGGATCATCATGGTCCCGCCTAGTGCAGCGTTGACCCAAAATAACGTACTCACCTGCCGGTGGTTGATTTCGGCGCGCTGAATAGTAGCCATAGATAAACCCGGATCTCTGAACATCCCAATCAGCCCGGTCACCGCGGCAACCATGGCGATCAGGCCGAAATCCTGGGGCGTCAACAGGCGCGCCAGTACCATTATCGCTGCGATGCGCAACGCAAATTTGCTGGACTGGCTGGCCAGTGTGATGGCCGCCCCCCGCACGGAACGGCCTTTGAGATCGGCCGCTAAGTGCCCTGTATCAAAGTAGCGATCGTCGTCTTCCATCTAGCTCCGCGTCATCCGGGTGACCCTATTCCAATGGCCCAAAGATCTTCACGTTCATTCACTTTCTCTCCCCCGTGCGGCGCTTATGAGTGACCCTCATCGTCGCCGCTTTGGTCATCAGGCCCAGGTGAGAGAGGGCCGTCCGGAGGACTTTCATCTTCGACTGCCCGTAAGACCGTTTCCCCAAACGCACAGGGTATTCGACAATCTTAGCCCCCCGGAAGGCCGCTGTGACCAGAATCTCGCTCACCGCCAGGAAGCGGTTCGATCGAAAGAAGTCCGCCCGCGCCCATTCCCGCCGGTAGGCTCGAAACAAGCTCGTATAGCAGTACAGTTTCACGGGCACAACCGTCGCATAAAGTCGATTGGCGGCCTTGCTCAAGAAAAGACGCCATCGCGGAGCGTCAAGGCCACCGGCATCCGGGTGATAAGGGGAACCCGTAACGATATCGGCACCCGAACGGATCAGCAGATCAAGTAAGGCCGGCAGTTCTTCTGGGGCGTAGGTGCAGTCACTGTCTATCGTACACACGATGTCGCCTGTGGCGGCCTGAAAAGCCGTGCGCATAGCCGCCCCTAGCCCGAGGTTGGTCGCGTGTTGCAGAATTGCGGTCCTGCCGGCAGGTGTCGTCGCGAATTCCTTGTTCAGCAAGGCCCACGTGCCGTCCACGCTTCCATCATTCACTAGGATCAGTTCTGTCTTCCAATCCATATTAAGTCTGGCGATCACGGGAAGCAGCCGTCCAACCAGAGGAACGATCGCTTCTTCCTCATTGAAGAAAGCAACGATCACGCTCACCGTGCTTCGCTGTCCTTGCGCGTTGACGAGGTCATTCATTGAGGCCCCCGCAGGCAGAGTGAAAACGGTTTGACGTGACTGCGTGGTGCGGCGGGGCTGCTCGGGCAATGACCACGCCTGCCCTCTGGCTTCGTCGGCCTCTGTCGGATGGCCCACACACAAAAGCCGTTCTGCCGTCGGACTGCGATGCTAGCGATACTCCGTCCAAGACCTTGCTCCCGTCCACTTCGATCCGCTGAAGGCGCGGACGCGGGCGCTGGGGTTCACGGGATTGCCCGCACGATCATGCACGATGTCCTGCACTGTCACCGTGTAGGTACTGTCGGGCGTCTGGCGTGTCGTGAGGATGAGGTACTGTGAGTCATCGATTCGAACCACACCGACAAGGCCCAATCCTCCGGTCAGGGTGTAGCTCAGAATGCTGGCGGCGTTTTCCACCGGCTCGTCGAATGTGACCTCAACGGCGGAACCGCCCGAAGCGACCGCAGCGATGAGGCGGGGTGAGACCGTGTCAATGGTAATTCCGTCCGAGTTTCCCGACCACGAACCATGATTTCCGGCTCGATCGCGCGCCCGCACCCGAGCGTACAGCCGTTGGCCGTTGGCTCCCACAACAGTTCTCGTCAACACGTCTCCGACGTTCCCTTGGAACCGGTCGCCTGATCCTGGGGCCGTACCGACCCAAACCTCATACGAAACCACTCCCGAACCGCTTGTCCCCTTATCATTGGCAGCTGTCCAGTCGAATCTGACGGCTGTGCTGGAAGTGAATGCGCCACGGTCTGTTGGCGTTCCAGGCGCTGTTGGGCCCAGTGTGTCTATAAGAACACCGACAGAAACGGGCGACCAAGCACTGATATTGCCCACGGTGTCGCGGGCATAGACTTGCGCATACAATCTCCGGCCATTTGCCCCAGTCACGCTTTTGGACAGGACGTTACCGACCATACCATTGAATATCCTCCCGCCCGGAAATGTATCGATGAGCAGGCCGTATGTGGCTACGCCGGACACGTCGTCGGCCGAAGCTGTCCAACTGAAACGGACGGTGGTTGACGAACTAAAAGCGCCACCTGCGGCTGGTATCCCCGGCACAGTCGGGCCAGAAGCATCTTGCCGCGAGCTGACGACGTTCGACCATTCGCTTTCGGCGAGAGCCGAATTGCGACACTTCACGCGATAGTAGTAGGTCTGTCTGTCCGAAAGACCCGTAGCCAGTTGCGTCGTTGACATGATCCATCCGGTGGAGCCGGTGACTGGCAAGAACGTGGCGGTTGCGCTCCACTGTAGATAGTAGCCACTAGCACCGGGGATGGCGCTCCATGCGACCTGATTCGACAAGCCCTGAGTGAACGCAGGCTCAACCGACAGAACAGGAGCAGAGACCAGGAGAACAGTTAACGAAGCGCTGCTTGCCTTGGACCACTGCCCCTCGTCGTCTCGTACTCGGTAGAGGATTACATAGTTGCCACCACGCGCCGGAGCCGAGATCTGTCTGGTACCGGGCAGAACGTTTGCATGCACTCCGTCCGGCCACGTCAACTCTCCCCCGACAACAGAGAATCCTCTTTCGTCGTTGTCAGAACCAGCGAGTGTCAGCGTCACCGTGGCGCCTGCATCCACCGGATTGGGCACCATCGCCCCGATTTTCGCCGTTGGCAGAGCGTTGAGGACGGTCAGGGCTGCGCCTTGACTCGACGATGACCCATCGTCATCCCATGCCGTCATTGTGATCGTGTGGTTCCCAACGGTCATGCCATAGGAGGATTTGGTGAAGCTGGTGGCGTCGCTCAAGACTCCGTCCAGGCTCGACCGCCACTCCACTCGCGTGATACTTCCCACGATGTCTCGGGCCGTTCCCGAAAACACGATCATGTCGGAAGGTGGGTGTGCAGGATTCGGGGCAATTCGGTCAATCCAGACTGTCGGGAGAACGTTCCCCACGTGGATTGTGACGGGAATCCGTCGGGGACTGTTGCTCGCACCGGCGGCGGTGATTGTGATCGTTCCAGAATAGTCGCCGGCGTTCAGCACCGAGGGATCAACAAAGACCGTATGGGTGGTAACTTGGCCTGCGGAACTTCCTGATGTCGGGATGCAGCTGACCCATGTGGGTGTTGATGCGACCGTGTAGTTCAGCGTTCCTGGAGGAGAGGCGTTCCACACCGCCAAGCTCAGAGACGTGAGCGCGTCGCCCTCCATGCAAGAGGCCCACAACGGAAACGGTGCACAGCCAATGGTCGGGCTCGAGGACTGGAGACTCACAAGAACGGTGAGAATCGCCGAATTACCCGGTGTCCCGGATACCCCGGTCTCGGGCGCCATATATGCCACGGATACCACAAGCGCCACACATAGGACTTTGATCTTACTTCTCAAGCCCAAAACCTCCGGCAGCCGGTCATTCCGGCTTTGCCTTGTCACGCGTTCGGATTTGTACTCTGACAAACCCGGGAAGCCCGTGATCTGGCAAGATGAGAAGGATTTCCTCCCACTTCCGGCCAAAGTACGCTGCGGCGTCAGGAATCTGCAGCCCCAGACTGAGGTTGGCCTCTCCATTCGGTCCGATTTGAATGCTATTCTCCCTGCTGATCCATCGGAAATCGGGAATTGGATCGTAAGACTGAGTCAGATACGCTTTGTGTTCGATTCCCTTGTCTTCGAACAACGATGTCATCGTGTAAGTGTGTGTTGTCACGTCGTTGTTGCACAGCGCCACCTGGGCTTTCCGGCCTGTCCCCGGAACCACATCGGCTAGTTCCACCATACTTGGCCTAAGACCAAGCAGGCCGTAAGGCCTTGCTTCCAACTCACCCACGCTGACGGTCTCGATCTGTGCACGGATATCCACCGCCAAGGAGATGCCCGCGCGACCCGGTCTGCTGTCTACGCTAAACGTTGCCACCCAGTGCTGATTGAAGTACCTCTCTTCGTCAGGGATTCTCAAAGACAGATAAGCATAGGCTTTGCCTCCCGGTCCAACTGTGACTTCCGCATTGTCAAACCAGCACCATAGCGGGTCGGGAATCTCGGCATACCCTTTTTCCCACTTGCCTCGCTCGGAGGGGCGATGCACAGAGAGAATCCAGGTTCGCGTTGCCGAGTCATCGTTGTAGATGGTGAGTCGAAGGCCCGTTTCTCTGTAAACGTCATAGAGTCTCCCTGGCTTCACGTTGTGTATCAGGAAACGTCCCGGAGAGACTTTCAGACTCGCAGCCTCGAGTCCAGCGACCAGAGCAAAGGGAAAAAGCAAAACCTGTAGCCAGCGACCTACTGCCAGCATCATCGGCCCCTTTCATCCCCGTCTGTCGTGATGCGCCTCTATACTCTTACCCCCTTGTCATCTTGCTGGCGTTTCTTCCTGGAAATCTCGCTCTCAGGGAGCAGAGGCGCGAACCGTAACCGTGAAGTTCTGACTAACTCCAGCGCCCTTGCTGTCGCTCGTAGGCGCAGAGTAGGTCAGCGCGAACTGTTTGCTCCCGTAAGCGGCTACACTGGAAGCGAGAACTTGGTAAGACGTCGTCAACGTCAACGTGGGAGAAGTGACGGCCACCCTGAACTGATCCAAAGCAGGTGTGGCGGCTATGGTCCATCCGCCAGCGCCATCAGACCCCTTGATCTCCAGCTTGGTTGCCGAGTTGCCTACCGTAGCAGTGAAACTGGTTGGCCCGCTTGTACCGCTTAGGGCAATCGGTCCGATGTTCCAACTGTCCGAAGTAACGGTGACAGATAGCACTGTCTCGAGCGAAACGGTGACAGAAATCGTGCCTGTATCGGCAGCCCGAGCCTTTCCTGCCAAACCAGCCAGAGCTGCGATCACGAAACTAACCCAGAACCTGCTTCTCATTTTCGAGTTCCTCCTCGAGCGTATTGTAGTCGCCACTTCCCATTGCCGACTGCTGAAGACCCTTTCCTACGTGCTAAAGCGGCCTTCACTTCGTCTTGCCCATAGATTCTCATCTCCTTCCTGTCAAGCGTAATGTGAGGAGTTCGCAAGCGGTGTCAAAGTCCACCAACCCCGCATGAGGGCCATCGTGAAAGCCGTGATTGCCCTTTCGCAGAACCCGCGAAGGCTCACGGCCGCAAACCTCGCCAAAAAGTCAGGGATACTTCCCCCCGATCGCTTTCCGCCTACACCACGCGCCAAGCCTCCTACGATTTGAAAGAACTTCGCGCCAAGCGGCTGGTCTGCCCCATCGGCCGTTCCCACCGCTACCAATGTATTCAGCCAAAGTCTGCGCACGATCGTCGCTTCTCGGTGCTCCGCGAAAAGGTCTTGCACCCCTCGCTGACTATACTGAGCGTCATAAATAATGCAGCATGTTTGCGCATATCAGCCAATGAAAGTGCCTCTTCTCGTCGCATCACTCTGCTTCACTAATGACGCTATGTATAACAGCGATAAGATTGAAATCCGTAGCGAAAAGCCTCGAACTCAATCGCAGATCGATATCCGTTACGAGAGCATCCAAACGGAGATCAAGCGCCTATTCGAAACCATCGGCACCACCGCCTAATGACAGCGACAACAAATCGACGATGTCACGGCCCAAAGGGCCTATCTTCACCAGCCCAACCCCAAGCCGCTTTCCCCGACGCCGGTGATCTGCCAAGAAATCCCTTCAATCTCATCTCAGCGAGCCGAGTCAAGCGTGGATGCATCGTAAAGTATTGTTTGCCATCTCCTAGTCTTTGCGGTGCTCTTTCGAGATTGCCCTGAAAAAAGCTCGTGCATGCCTCGACCATCTCCAAACACATAATTGGCTCGAATCTATCACGCAGTTGCTGTATGCTCTCGCAGTCCTGAACTGCTATTGTTCTCGATCGGACAATATCTCCTGTGTCGATCCCTTCATCCATGAAGTGAATGGTAATGCCCACGTGATTTATCCTGCCTTCAAGAATGGCCCATTCGATAACATCCATCCCCCTGTAGTCGGGCAATACGCCCATATGGCAGTTTAACACGCCTGCCCCCGAATTCATCAGCACGTCCTTCCGTATCAGACCACCACCGGTAAAAACAACCACATCCGGTCTTATCCTCTTTAGGCCCTCGACAACAATCTCATCGTTAAGAGTCCTGCAATAAACCACAGGTATTCCGTACTGCTTTCTGAAATCGCTGACCTTTCTTGGCGCAATGTTCTCTCTCCGCATTAAATCTACTATTGTATCAAAGCCCTCTGCCTTGTATGCCCGTTCGCGCAAGAGCGCCTTCTTCCATATCTTTCTAAACAGTCGAAAACCATCACGGCTGAATTCGGAAAGCAAACGATTGAGGTTCAACAACCTCCTAACATAAACCGCACGTACCTGGATGCCGCGTCGGAGCAGTAGTCCTGTGATACACGTCGTATAGAGACTGTAACGGCTCGGCGAAAGAACGACAACCCCTCTCACTGCATCCAGTCTCCATCCAGTCGCCGAATGGCACATTCAGTCATAAGCAGAAGGCGGACCTGAAAAAGAGCGGAAAGAAACCTCCTGCCCCCCCGAAACAGATTTCGATGAATCCTGCCTTCCTGAAGGATCCACCGCGAATCTGCTAGCTTGAGCACGGTGTTCACAAATCGGATATCCTTTGTGCAGTAATAGTAATCCAGCAAGAATGCAGCGATCTCTAAAAATGACAATTGCGCTGCCTGCTCGCTACCCCATTTGGCAACCGCCCGTTGCTTGAGGGTTGAATGGCGGACTTCACAAAACCGCATCAGAGTCTCCGCCCAGCGCGCGGTTATGTTCGTATCGCTTCCTGCGAACATGTTCTTTCGCAGCACACGAATGTCCGTTGCCGACAGATGCTTGAACGCTACGCTCTCCGACTGGACATGGATGTCTGCTTCGATCGCGAACCTGAGCGGCGGCAGTCGCCGCAATCCAAAAAACTCTTCGCTGCCTCTCAAGTAAACCAACGGCCCCCGATCGTCCTCTAGCAGACGGCTTTCTTTCCGAAAAATGACATCCCACCAGCCCTTCAGCCCCTGACGCTCGATGATCCTCACCCTCAAAACTCCAACTTGCACAAAGCCGCTTTTCCGTCTAAGCCCCTGAGAGCTTCGCCGAAAATATAAAACCCATCGCTACTTTGCGGGCCCTCTGCAAAAGCGACCACGCCCGCTTTGAAGTACTTTTTCGGAAGGCCATCATGCCTAAATTGCCGAACATCCTCCCAGCTGTGCAAATCGCCAGAAACGAACAAATGCGCGCACTTGTCGATAACAGACACGCCCCTCTCCTGGGTGGTTGCGGCTAGGTAATAGCCATCCGTGAGCCGCTTCGTATACCAAACCGGACCTGGAAACCCGGCCATTATTGCTACGGCTCTGGTCGCTCTGTCCAATCTGATGTGAAAACAGTCCTCCATCTGAGAGTCCATAATCCAATGAACAGCATCTGCCTCAAAAAAGCCGGCGCACGCCCTATACGTTTGATGCCCATCGCCAATCCACTCGACATTCCGAAAATCCTTATCAGCGCACACAACGTGGCATTCATTTCTCATATCCCCCGTAAAAACCCAGATCCTTTCTTCATAGGGATCCCAATAGCACCCATGTACATGTCGGATCTTGCCTGCCGGAAACTCAAAAATCGTGTGCCAAGTCACCCCTCCATCTACGCTTCGGTAAATAGCCACGGACCCACGTCCACGATTGTTGCCGTATTCACCAAAAACGATCATATCCGAATCAACGGCGAGTATTGATTGATGTAAGACATTCTGGCAATGCTTCAAATGCAAAGTCTTCGCCAATCTCCCCGTGCGTCCGAAGTAGTGGTAAACCCAGCCGCCCCGAATAATTACCAAATCACTCCCCACAGGAACAACATTGCATTTGTCAAGCCTGAGCGCGCGCCTCGCTAGTCGGCTGAAGCCGAGAATTCTCCTCCATCCATGATCCGGAAGGCGAAGTACGAATTCTTGTCCTTGTCTCGTCACAAAGATCTTATTGTAAAGGCTGCTTATGGAGAGATCGCGGCTCGCGTAGTGGATGATCTCTCTGTGCACAATGTCCATAATTCGCAGTTTCATGTGTATTTCGCTCGTGTCACCCAGCCGTTCTATTCTTCGCTCATCGGCCCGTATTTCGTTGATCGTTCTATCTATCAACCTTTACGGGACAATTGTCCGTTCTCAGAAGAAACGCAGCAGGCGGTGTCCCCAAGTTCAAGGGCATGTAACAGGACCGCCGCTCGAGACATCTCTTTCCGAATGAAAACACCCTGTGGGCAGGAATGCTCACATAATCCGCAATTCCCGCATCGGTCGGCACGAAGTTGCTCGGGGATCTCCTCATAAATGGAGCTCGCACGGGCGTGTTCTCCCGCCTTCTGAAACCTCAGGGCCTGTAGCAGGTCGGGAATGGCCAGCCCGTGAAAACAGACTTCCATGCACTTGTAACACCGCTTGATCTCGTTGGAACCAGGAACAGACGGTGGCTTAAGCATTGCAAGGAATGTCGCAGCCAAGGTGGCTCTCGAAGTAGTCCATTTCTGGCACGTGCCACAGTACGCACACGGTGAGCCCGTCCTTGCCCCCGCCACCCTTGACTGACCACTCGATCTCTGCACGCGAAGTATCAAGTCAAGGTATCGTCGGGCAAGCATCTCTCGATCATAATATCGTCGGACATACTCCCTCCCGGACAATCCCAGGCGGCCAGCGAGAGTCGGGTCGTCCGCAAGCTTCTCGATTTCAGCGGCAAGCTGCACGGCGTTTTCTGGTTCGAAGCATATCCCTGCCTCGGCTTCCCTCACGAGCACCGACGCACAACCCTCCACACCGAGCAAAATCGGTTTCGCCATGGCCGCCGCCTCAAATATCTTCGACGGCAGAACCGTCTTGAATGTCGCGGCTTTCCTCAAGTGAACCAAGCAAACATCAGACATGGCTAGAAGATCGGGGATCAGTGACTTGGGTTGACGACCGGCAAAAACAATATTGCGCAACCCTTCGCGCTTCGCCTCCCTTTCCAGGTTCTGGCAGGCGGCACCGTCACCGACCATCAAAAATGAAATGTTCTCTCGCCCTTTTTCCTTCAGGATCCGCGCCGCCCGTATGACAATCTCTAGCCCGCACGCCATGCCAATGGTTCCGCAATACAAACACACGAACTTGCCATCCATTCCAAAGCGTGACTCTAGTGACGGATCGACGTTGCGACGAGAGTATAGCGCAAAATCGGCCCCGTTCGCAATAACTGAGATCTTTGCAGGTTCAACACCTCTGCTAATCAGACAATTGCGATACCCATACCCCACCGTGACTATGTGTGCGGCAGCCGCATACATTCTCTGTTCCAGCCACTCAAGTAAGATTATCCCCCGGCCTTTGCGCATCGCACCAACTGCGACAATGGATTCGGGCCATAAATCACGAATCTCAAGAACAACCGGAACACGGCGCAACCGGCCGGCGATAATTCCTGCCAACCCACAGAAAACCTGCGGCGAAGTCGCAATCAATATGTCGGGTCTTGTGACGAATAGCGTGGAGAATACAGCGCTAACCATGTAGGAGAGGTAGTTCGCAGTCCGCCGCAGTCTCCCCTTGTTGGCTGCTAAATAGGTCCAAACACGAACCACTTTGATCCCGTCAAACGTCTCTTTCTGCCATATCCTGTTGCGATAACCTTCATAAGGAACCCCATCTGGGCAGTTTGGCACACAGGTCAATACGGTTACTTCGTGCCCCTCCCGAACCCACCGTTTGCAGTTCTCATATGTACGCGACGCAGGGGCATTCCCCTCAGGGGGAAAGTAGTGAGAAAGGAAAAGAATCCGCACCTATGTCACCTCGATTGCGCGCGGTGTGTTGTAGTCTTTCGTCCAAAACAGTGAGATATCATGCATGATCAATCTAAAACAGCAAATTGGCCATGCACAGTTGAATGATACGTGGCCTATTGTCGTCGATTGCCCTAACAGAATAGTGCAGCAAACATTTTGGCTTGCATCGGTCAAGCCTTACACAGAGATCAAACCAGGCCGCAGGCCGCTACGTGTCTTTGCGATTCATCAACGGGCGCAGAGCCTTTTCCGAGCGGGCCGCTTCGGCCAGATGCTCCGATGCCTCACTTCCTTCTCCCCTCCCCTTATCGCTATACGCCCCGGACAGGTATCCATAACCATAACCGCCGGCCTCCCTCGGAGCATGTTTGGGGTCGTTGAAAACAACCCCGAGAATTCGGCCCTGCATCCCCACGACCCGTTCTTTTGCTTTCAACAATGCCTTCCATGGGGTTTTCCCCGGTTTGACAACGAGGATCACGCCATCCACGTAGGGAATCAGGACGGATGTATCGGCTTTCAGCAACAGAGGTGCCGAATCAATAACGATCTGGTCGTATTGTTCACTCAACATGACAAGCAAGTCGCGCATCACATCGGAGTCCAAAAGATCCACGGGATTGGGCACCCTCGATCCGCTCGGCAGGAAGAAGAGGTTGTTGACACGCGTCGTCTGTAACAGATCGGACATATCCGAGCCGTCTGCCTCGTGTTGCTTGCCCGTCAGGATTTCGGTTAACCCCTTCTTGCCGTCGGTGTCGAAAAACCTGTGGCTGACTGGCCGGCTGAGATCGCCGTCCAGTAGGAGGACCTTCTTCCCTTTCTGGGCAAACGCAATGGCCATGTTGGTGGCGACAGTGGACTTCCCCTCCTCTTCTAAGGGACTGGTCACAAGGATCGTCTTGGGCGAGCTTCCCGCCATGGCGTACAGGACTGACGTACGAAGGTAGCGGAAGCTCTCTGCGAAACCGGATTTCGGCTCGCGATAGGTTGCCAGCGCGACGGAGTCTTGGGAGCGCCGGCCCTTCCGGTGATGCGGAATGAAACCCAAACTGGGCAGAAGGGCGAGTTTCTCTGCCTGTTCCGGACTCTTCACCGTGGTGTCCATGTAGTCGAGGAAAAGAACGAGTCCGATCCCAAAAAAGATCCCTAATACGCATCCCAAAAGCAATGTCTTTTGCTTCCCCCGGGATGTGGCCATCAGAGGCGGTTTGGCTTTCGCAAAAATCGAGACCTTACCCGCCTTCAACCCCTCGAGGATATCCACCTCCTGCATCCGTCGCAGTACACTTTCATAAAGCGTTTTTTGGAATTCTACCTCCCGTCGCAGAATATCATATTGAACTACAAACTGCTGCCCGGAAAACGCCTGGTTCCGAGCCTTCTCGTACTCCTCCTTTAAGAGCTTCTGCTTCACCTCCAGTTGGTTGCATTCCAAACGCTTCTCGGCCAGGGCACGTTGGTAGAGGTCGCCCAGCTGCGCCGCGCGGCGCTTCCGAGCGGCTTGCACGACTCGCATCTCCAGGGCTTCCGGCCCAAGCCGCTGAGATTCCTGATCGACACGCACTTCGAGCTCCGCCATGTCGGCGAGAATCCGCCCGACTTCGGGAGTTGTTCTTAAAAGGGCGACAAAACTAGTGTCCGACTCCAGAGAGCGCAGCTCGAATTGTCTCTCGAAAAGCAGACTTTCACCCTCCGCTAGGCGCTGGGCAAAGCCGTCCAGCTCAGTTGCCCTTCGCGGGTTCTCGACGCTCTGAATCAGCTCGCTCTTGTCCTTGGCAAAGTCCTGCGCTTTGGTCTCCGCGGCCGCTAGTTTGGACTTCAGTTCGAGCAGTTTCTCCCGAAGCCAGTTCATCTCGTGCTTGCTCATCTCGCTGTTCCTTTGGATGTAAGCCTCGCACACGGCATTGACGATGTCGGCTGCCAATTTGGGGTCAGGCCCGCGAAACGCCACCTCAAATATCTGCGTCGCTCCCACTGGTCTTGCGGACAAGGAATTTAAAAGGGCTTCCACGCGGCCCTGCATCTTGACTTCCGGGTCGAGCTCCTTTAGATCCGCGCGTGCGTGAAGCAAGGATCGAAGACGGGCCATAGACTTCCCCCACGCGGATTGTTTCGTCTCGGAAAAAAGGTTGAGTTTCTCCACAACCTCTCGCGCAATCTCCTCGCCCTGGATAATCTGGCGTTGCGTCTCATTGAAACTGACCCTATCCCCCATCGAAACAATTGAAGTGCCGAGCCGGAGGTAGTCCGGAACATCGGTGTCAATTCGAATCTTGGCTACGGCCAAGTAGGTGGGCGTGGAAAGGCGAACATAGGCCACGGTCAGGCTGACGCTCAGGAGGAAGACAAGTATGACCAACCACCGCCGCCGCCAAATCAATGCAATGTAATCCCAAAGATGGAAAGCGGGCTCTTCGTAAGAAATATCCCCTGGCGGTTCGTACTCGGCCGGGACCCCTAAGGGCTGCATACCTGCTGGGAGATTCTCCACCGGCTCGCGCTTCTGGATCGAACGGTCCTCGTTCATTCTAACACCCCCTGAGATTCGGTGCCGTAAATCCACACCGGCAAGGTGTGTTCTGTCTCGCCGGCAAAGCTCTCGCGTCCTTTCAGTTCTGGATGGCCGTCACAAGCAACCTTGAAACAACCATCAAAATCCGCCTAACGTGCTACCCTTTCTACGGCCATACGGCGCCAAAGAATCCGCGACATCACATTGCACCAACCGAAATACTCATCCTCTCTACCAGAGGTTGTCCCAAGAACCAACCAAAGAGTTTGCTGGCACTCGTCACCCCCGATACTTCACGCAATTCATTCTGGATCTGCATATGAACTCAGATAGACCCGGATTACCTGAGCTTGTCCATCAAACCAACTTCGAGTTGGCGTTGAGGTGTGGTGATTGTATCCGATGAAACGCATCCACGATGAGGCGATCCAGCTGGCGGGAGCGAGGCGGACCTTTCGGATGAACATGCGGCAGGCTGTTGCACCGGTTTCATCCACGCGGGCACGGAAATCCCTCTCGCCACCCCTTTCTATTGTATGGCCATCCCGGCTTTTTTTGAGGGATGGAATAAGTCCCTCTGGTTCGTCGTGTTCTCTCTCTTTTTGCTTCTTCTTCTCTTTGTGGAGATGTGGAAAAGCCGCCCGTTGGATTGGTCTGGCCAAGTGGGTCGAGGAGGAAGAAGGTCTCTCCGAGGTTCGGGACTCTGAACCCCTGTTGTATGGCGTCTGCGGACGGCCTCGGACAGGATTGTTGGGCCTGGGCGTCGGGGAGACCTCCCTCGGCGGAGGGAACCGATTTGGGGAATTTTGGAGCTGTCGTGAGCGTGTCGAGCGACGGCTGCCGCGAATCAACCGCAATTGTGGGGTGCCTGCCGTCCCAGGCCCGCGGCCCGACTCAATCCCATTCGGGAGGAAGGAACGATGAACGACGCGAAACTGTACGTGGGAATTGATCTGGCTCGTCGCGCCAACCACAAGGCCGTGGCGCTGAAAGGCGACGAGGCGGCTTCGCCCCAGGCGGCGCGGTCCAAGCCCGTCTCCTTCTCGCACAGCCGCGACGGCTTTCTGGCGTTGCGCGATCGGTTGCTCGAAGCAGGCCGGCGCGGCGTCGCTGGAGGGCGTGACCGTGAACCTGGAGCCGACCAGCGGCGTGTGGGAGACGGTGGCGGGCTTTCTCCGCGCGCAGGGCGCCGAGGTGTTTTTCACCCGCACCGACGTGGTGTCGGCCTTGCGCAAGGTGCACAGCAAGTTTGCCAAGACCGACCGCATTGACGCCCGCACGCTGGCCGGCATTCCCCGCTCGTTTCCCGAGCGCCTCGTGCCGGTGGTCGAGGTCGAAGAGCGCATTGGCACGCTGCACCAGCTGTCGGCCCAACGCCAGAGATTGGTCGAAGATCAGACGGCCTGGAAGAACCGCCTGGTCGCCAAACTCGAGACCGCCTGGGGACCGCTGCTGCGCTTGCTGAACAACGAACAGCGCTTCAGCCAACTGGCCTGCGCCTTCTTCAAACGCTTCATCCGTCCGGCCCAAATCGTGGCCGGCGGACGCGAGCGGTTCCTGGCCTGGGGCAAAACCCACGCTCACGCCAACACCGATCCCGACACGTTGGAGACCTTCTGGCAGGGCGCCGTCGAAAGCGCCGCGCTGTGGACCCTGCTCGACCAACACAAGGCCATCACCGTCAACTGGGACGTCGTCCACGACCTGATCCTCCAAGACCTCCGCATGATCGCCGTGTTCGACAAAGAAATCCAAGAGACCGACGCGCTCATCCGCCAGGCCCGCAAGAACGTCCCCGAATGCAACGTCGTTCAAGGACTGCCCGGCGTCGGCAAGGTCATCAGCGTCACACTGACCGCCATGCTCTCGCCGGTCACGCGCTTCGCCAATACCAAAAAGTGCGGCGCTTACACGGGCTTTACCAGCCGCAAAAAATCCAGCGCCGGCCGCGAAATCGAAGGCCTCAAAATCACCAAAACCGGCAACCGCCGCCTCAAACGCGACCTCGCTCTGGCTGGCGGCATCGCCATGTACGAAGACCCGCAACTGGCCGCTTTCGCCATCCGACTGCTTCGCGCCGGCAAACACTACAACAAGGTCCGCGTGGCCGTCGGACGCAAACCCGCCGTCCGCGCCTATTCCCTGCTCAAACGGTACGATTCGGGTCAGACCACTGTCGCCTACGTCTGGCGCGACCTCCAGGGCCGCCGCATCACCAAACGCCAGCCCAAAGAACTCGCCCGCTCCCTTTGGCAGGCCGATGAAACCCAACAACACAAAGGAAGTTCGCCGACGCCCGCGCTCCCGTGGCAGTCCGAAGACTCCACAACGCAGACGCTCAACGAACTTCCCGGAGGCAACCATGTCTAATCCTCCAACCCCAAATCAAATCCAAAAACCACCGCCCGCAACCTGGGGATACTTCCTCCACATCCCGTGGATAACCCCGGCAACTTACGTCGAGAAAACCCTTGCTTTCCCCTTAGGTTCAAAGCGGACTTATAGTGAAACCCATCTCCACTCGATGACCGTGTGCGTAAGCGGCAAGTGAGACGACCGGTAAACGACAATTGAACCGTGGACAGTACCATGCGTTTTCCGCGGAAAGACTCTCGGCGCCCGAGAAATCTATTCGGAAACGACCATGGGAGTAACGCACAATAGCACACTGTTCTGTCGCGGTTTCCAGCTGGCAGTCGGGGTGCAGATGTACCCTGGCGACAACGTCTTTCAACCGGGTCGCGACAACCCGATCGTTCACCGCCAGCGTGCCGGAGGGATGCCAGTTGAATTCTCGAAAATGAACCGGTCTCCCGGGCAAATGCCTGTATCCGTTATGCGCGCCGGCCAACCGGAAACCCTTCTCCGATGGCTCCCAGAGAACATCGTGCGGGCGCCCCCGGCGACCCACTCGAAATACCTCCCAGAACTCACATTGATCGCGGCCGTTTACGGTTACGGTATTGTGAGCGGCTGTGGAACGGCAGTATTCGCGCATCTCCCCGAACTCGTAGTCGTACACTCCGCTGTCCACAATGACGCGTTGCCCTTTCAGCGAAAGCTCGAAAGAGAAGATATCCCCGTGGGCGTGGCCGGGGACATAATCCGGTCCGATCAACCCGGCGTCACAGATCAGATAAAAACCGTCGGAGCGGCGAAAGCCATAGTAACCCGCATGGGGAAGTGCCCACGGCCCAAGAGGGGACCCGGGTGCTGGGTTGCCCTTTCCTAACGCGGCGCCGGCGGCAGCGGCCAGCTGGGCTGGCGTGCTGTAAATGCCGAAAGCACTGTCGTTCAGCAAAGCAATCTCGCCGTCGGGATGACTGACTTTCGCCAATGCTCCCAGCATCCGAACAAGCGGGCGTTCGAGCAGTTCCCTCACGTCGGGCCGCCCCATGTTGACCAATAGGATGAACAGGTATGTCAGTCGCGTATGGTACATCGGAGAACGTTCGAAATGCATGCCGTCCGGCAGAATCTGTTCCTTGATCTCCTCGGCGAGGATTCGTGTTCCGAGCCGATACCATCTTCGTGCGTCAAGCCCGTCGAAACAGCTGCCGGCAAACGTCAGGGCAGCGGCATTCTCCAAGAGGTGATTCCCCAGCAAATGGATCTCCAGATGCCTGATCAGCCATTCCGCCTGCAGGAAGATGCTCTTCCATAGATCTCTCCGGAAAACTGCGTCGGATTCTGTTTCTTTGCGGAACCGCCCCCAGAAAACGGCACACCAGTTCATCAGCCGGAGCGAAATGGGATAGGATTCCCACCCCACTCGGTTTCTCCGGAGATCGTATTGGCGAATCCAGTCACAAACGGCCTCCCGCGTTTTGTCGTAGTCCAGCGCCCACAACCATTCGAAATAGTGAAGGTTGTACTGCCATAACCTCGAACGATTCTCGTCTTCCCATTCCGGCGGCCAACCGCAGTTCTCCGAACGGCTGAGAAAAGTGAATGTCCCTCGCAACAAATCGGCTGCCGGGTTCTCTTGCGGGCCGGGAGCGAGAAAATCGCCCGCAGGCTGCCAGGAGCACCCGGGAAAATCGGGAATATTTCGTCGCCCAAACGCTTGCGGATTCTCGCAAAGCGGCCGCAGGCGCAAATGCACCTGCCCAAGAATCTGCCGCGTTCGCAGATGACGAATTGTATGCCAAAATCTTGAAAGAGAGTTAGGATATGCCATTGCTGGCCTGAATCCGGCCTCTTCACCGATCCCCGGCATCCTAAGATCAATCTGCGGTATCGCCGTCACCGGGAACGAAGTCCGCCGCCTCGGCCAGCTCCGTGCTCGGAGGACAATCGCTTACGATGTAGGTCCGTGGCCCACCGTACTTGCGCTGCCTGAATCCCAGGCTTCGCCAGCCGTCCCCAAAGAATCTTCGATACGATCCGACAATCATATCTATGTCAGAACCAGAGCATTCGACAACGGTGGAGATTATGTCCGCCACGGTCACGGCTCTCTTCGGCCATACCACATCAAGGATTGTCACGGTGCGAACCTGCTTTTGACAACCTCGCAATGCTCTCCCGATAGAAAACCACCCTTCGTTGCCCTTGCCGTCGTCAAACCGGTAAACAACCTTGGGAAACGGCGACGGAGACTCTCCATACCGCCACCGGAGAAACTCCACCGAACGCTCGCAGGTCAGAACCTCGGGGTCTCTATGCTGTGTCGCAAGGTACGCTAGGCGTTCCCAGTCACGACACACTTCAACGGTGGGCAAGCAGCCTTTGGGTCTTGGAGCAAGAAAAGGTGTTGCTAGTGTTCCCAGAAGTGTAAACAGCGGGGTTACAATTCGGCTCCAGGACCTGCCCTCCGAGACCGCTTCCATCACGCGTCCCAAATGTACGGGAAGTATGTATTCTACTGCCGATTCTCGAACCGCCGCCCCACCGAGCTTGTCCCACACCCTGCCGCCGTCGGTGTTGTTGCTCGTTCCGAACCAAAAATCGAACCCGGGAATCCGCAGGAAGCGACGAAAAACGAAGAAAGCCAACATGCGCACGGGTGGCTCTACAAAAAAACTCGATGCACAAAGCCCCCGCAGTCGCCGATCGCCCAAGAGAAACCATTCCGGGAAATACAGAATGGTTCCAACAACTCGACCATCCGTGTCGCGGATGCACTGCCCGACCTCTGTGTCCGATTGACGAGCTGGATTCTTGACGAGCCGCCAAACGAGATGGCGCAGAATCTCCTCCGGGTTCGCCCTGTCCGATTCTGGAGTTCCCTGACCCCACCAATCCGGAAGAAATCGCGCAACCTCTGGCAAATCGGATTCCAAAACAGGATGGGTTTGGAACTTGGACACCCTCGATTGTCTCCTCGACGATACCCCTTCGTGTGGGTTGTCCGCATAGCCGCGCAACCGCGACGTCTGTATCGAACCACGCTGCCGTACCCGCAGAAACTTGACGGCAGAACTAACTCTCAATTCGAACAACCTTCCCGGCTCTCGCCGATTCCACCGCCGCAAAGCTGGCCAGAGTCACGTTCTCCATCTGGCCGAACGGGATCAAGGGCATGCCGCCGGTTCGCACGTGGTCAACGAAGGCCGCCACTTCGGCGGCATGTCCCTTGTCCTGGCAAAATGTCTTCAACTTGCTGAACCCCCGGAATCCATAACCCCGCGTCACGCGGAAGTTCTCCATGCGCAACACCCGGCCGTCGCTGAAGACTTCCAGTAGCTCTTTGGGATAACTCCTGGAACCGTTGCCAAAGTAGTTCACGGTGCCGATGGAGCCGTCGGCCAATCCGAGCACGATGGACATCTTGTCCTCGCGCGTGGCAGGGCCCTCTCCGACCATTATCGCCGAAACCGTGACGACTCGGCTGTCGGCCAGAAACGATAACAGGTCTAGGAAATGACAGGCTTCTCCGATGATCCGGCCCCCGCCTCGCTCAGGATCCTGCACCCAGTGATCGGGCTCGATGTAACCGGCGTTCACGGTCATGGTCATACACAAGGGCTCGCTCCGACCCGTCAGGAGGGTCTTCATCCTTACTGCATGAGGACTGAAGCGGCGGTTGAAACCCACCATCACGATTCGGTCGGACGCCTTCGCCACCGCCTCAGCGACGCGGGACAGCTCCTCCGGATGGATGACCAGCGGCTTCTCAACGAAAACGTGCTTGCCGGCTTCGAGCGCTTCACAAACAAACCGGGCGTGCATGTGGTGGCCGACCAGAACGAACACCGCCCCTATGTGGGGGGCCTCAAGGAGCTGCTTGTAGTCGGTGGTGGCCTGTTCCGCGCCGAATCTCCGCGCCGCGTGCTGGGCCGCGGCCGCATTGATATCCGCCACGTAGCCGATACGCGCCGATGTCTTCGCCAGGGCGGGCAGTAACACCGCCTTCGCGAAGTTGCCGGCGCCAATCACGCCGAAACACTCCTGCTCGGCGGCCGGCGATGCCTTCTGCACAATCCTCACCGCCTGCGACCGGTTGCTCTCGCTGGAATACTCGAGGATGACGCCGAGCGCCTTGGGATCGTGTTGGATTCTTCCGTATGCCTCGACAGCCTCGCGAAGAGGAAAACGGTGGGTTATCAGATTGTCCAACCGCAGCTGCCCCGACCGCATGAGATCAAGAACCGCCTCGAAGTTGCGTTGCTCCGTCCAGCGCACAAAACCGTAAGGGTAGTCCTGCCCACCCTGCTCGTACTTCTCGTCGTAACGGCCGGGGCCATAGGAACAGGATACCTGGAAGGTAATTTCCTTATCGTAAAAATCGCTGCGTCGCAGATTCAAATCCACCACGCCAACCAGAACAATCCGGCCGCGTTTGCGGCACGACTGGGCGGCCTGATGCATAATCTCATCGGTCTTGGCCGAAGCGGTGATGAGAACACCGTCCACGCCTTTCCCATCGGTCAAATGGTACGCCGCGGCAACAGGATCGCCTGCGGCACGGACATTCACCGTCCGGGCGCCGAGTGATTCAGCCAACGCCAGTCGTTCAGGTATCAGATCCACCGCCAGAACATCGCACCCATTGGCCCGAAGCAATTGCACCGCGAGCAGTCCCAGGAGACCGAGACCGATCACCATGAACTTCTCCCCCAGCGTCGGCTGCGCTAGGCGCACCCCCTGGAGAGCGATGCTCGCAAGCGTCGTGAACGCCGCCTGTTCAATGGTGACGCCATCGGGGATCTTTGCGCATAGATTTCGCGGTACACACGCGATCTCGGCATGGGGCGCATTGCTCGCCACACGGTCACCCGGCCGAAATTCTCTCACCCCGGCGCCTATTTCGAGCACGACGCCCGCGCTGCAGTAACCTAACGGCAGAGGCTCGTCCAATTTCCGGAAAACGGCCTCGAGCGTCGGCATCAAGCCGTCAGTCCGGATTTTGTCCAGTATCTGTTTGACCTTCTCCGGTTGCTGGCGGGCTTTCTGAATCAGATTCGCTTTGCTGAACTCTACCAGCATTCGCTCGGTTCCCGCCGAAATCAGCGAGGCACGCGTCTGAACCAAGAGCGTCCCCGGCCCTGCCAGCGGACAAGGCAATTCGGCGATTTCGAGTTCGCCCGTCTTCAGGTTTTGCAGCAGCTGTCTCATTACTCCGTCCTCTTGGGGCATCGGCCTTGCGCCTTCAAGTCATGCCTCCTGCCGCAGCGGAATTCCATTCTTCTCAAGACAATCCGTGTTTATCTGTGGTTCCAAAATGTGTTTCCGGAAGGATCGGGGGCGGTCATATCGTTTCCGCCTCCATGCGACAAAACAGGAAGTCTTCCGTTTCGCAAACCGGCGCTTTCCACTTCTTTCAGGCGATTGGATACACGAAGTCTGCGGACATGCTCGCAGATGGATACGATCGCGAAATGCCGTTGAAACTCCTTCAGGAATCGCTCGGCAAATTCCAGCTTGTACCGCCGTGAAAGGTCCATCCCGGGGAAAAAGGCAAGCTCGGGAGCGTCCTCGGCACCCAGGAAGTCCAAAGGGTGCATCAGATAGGAAGGCTCAATACTTCGCAAACGACACATGAAAAGCCCCAGTCGCAAATACAAAAGGGCACCCGAACGGGAGAACCGTGACAACCAAAGCAGATAACTCAGGTGGAAGGGCACACGGAAACAGGGCATGGTCGTGATCGGGATCTCGAGCATGTTGCCCGCCGGGGTCCTCCACTCGAATGGTCTCAGGGGGGCCAGCGCATCGCGGAAATGGCCGAAAAGATCGCGGCGCCGTCGCTTTTCTTCCTCCGACATCTTCGTTCCCCACAGGTAATAGAAGCGCGCGATCGGGTTCAGAATGGAAGGCAAAAGCGAAGAATCGTATTGGTAACCCAACCGTTGGAGGACGACCAGAATGGTCTCGCTACAGGCATAACCGGGTCCGCGAAAGCCCATCGGTCTCCTGCCGGTCACTTCCGTAATGGCCTGGTCGGTGTTGGAAATCTCCTCAACTACCTGTTCCTCACCATAACTCTGCATCCACGCCTCATGGTTGAACGAATGGTTGCCGATTTCGTGACCCGCTGCGACAATCTGCCGCAACCCTTCATAATTTGTTTCGCGCACAACGTCTTGACCGACGGCCATGAAAGTGATCTTTAAATCATGTTGTGCAAAGAAATCGAGCGCGATCGGTACGAACACTGGAAGATAGCTGGGATAAGCTCGCCATCCTGAATCCCCGTGGGCCTTCAGGTAAGCCCAGGCATTGTCCATGTCCAGAGACAAACTGGCCGTTCGTTTTCGCATTGGTGACTCTCCCTCGTTGCGGCGATTGGTGAAACCAGGATGACGAAACGACCCAGGCCTGCGTGACCTTCAAGAAAGATCCCTGTAGCTCCAGAGAGAACCAGACACAGAGAAACGCCGAGAAATGCAGAGGAAAGGACTCAATCGTGTCCGATGGGATTAGAAGCGCAATCTACACGTGGGACGTGGGCATGGGCCGCGCACAAAACGCCTATGCTACCCGCATTGTCGGCTAGGGCACATGGCGGGAAGCGCGGACAGTGACGACAAAATGCTGTGCCACGCCCGCGCCGTACGTATCGCTGGACGGAGCCGTGTACTTCAGCCGCATCGTCCGGGAACCGCCCCCGATCGGGACGTTGAGGGCCAGCGGCAGCTCGGATGTCGTCAGAACAAAATCATACGTGCTGTCGTTCTCCCGGTCCACATCCACCCGGAAGGCATTTTGCCCGGTCGCCGGCGAAAGAAGCCAACCCCCTGCTCCATCGCTGCCCTTAACCGTGAAGTCCTCCGCCACATTGCCCGTATTCGTCATGGTAATGGACGAGGACTGTAGCACGGCGTTCAGCGGGCACGGGCCGATTGTCCAAGTATTGGGCGAAATGCTGATTCCCAGCTGCGTAATGAACAGAGTTCCCACAACTGGTGTCACCCGGTTCCCGTCAGGCGCCATGTGCGAACTCGACCCACCATCCACCCCCACGTCCGATTCATTGATGCGGAATTCGTGAGTTTGATCGTGTGCACCAAGCAGTGAACTGTCGAGATAGATGAACACCGTATACTCGACAAAACCATTGTCCACAATGGAATGGAGTTGAGCTGTGCTGTCGCTGGTCGGTGTCACGCCGAACACAATGGCAGAGGTCGTGATGCTCGAAGCCAATGCAACCCTTGACGTACCGTCCCGCAGCTCGGCCCAGGCAATGTCATGATCGGCATGGCCCGCTGTCCCCCCGATCTTGACCTGCATGCGATCAATCAGCGTAGGCAACCCATCGCCCCCGTGATCCGTGATCCGGAACTTCAGCACGCTCATCTTTGCGGATTCCGTGGTGTTCCAATCCGGCAGGTCGAGATTCGCCTGTGGGCTCGCGTGAGGATCAACACTCGACAGAGTGGAATCCAAGACACGCACGTTCACCGAAACCAAGACGGGGCTGTTGCTGGCCCACGGGGCGGTGATGGTGATGGTTCCGGCATAGTCGCCTGCACTCAAGGAGGATGGATTCACGATGACGGTGTGCGTGGTGACTTCGCCTGTCGAGGTACCGGTTGTCGGCGCACAGCTCAGCCATGTAGTCGGCGTCGTTGCGACAGCATAACTCAAGACCGACCCTTGTGTCGTGCCGTTCGACACCAACAGCGTCGTTGTGGAAATGGCTCCGCCCGACCAGCACTCTAACGATAAGGAAGTCGGACTGGCAGCGATGGTGGACTGCACCGCTTTGACCAGAAAGGTCTTGATCTGGTTGCCGCAGAGGGATTCGGTCAAGCGTCCTGCGTTAACGGTAGCCGCACCTTCGAACGTCTCAATGTGCGAGACCCAACCGGCCGAGGTGATCGAGGCGTCACTGAACGACAGCGTCAGGCTGCTCGTGGTCGAGGCCAGGTTCCACAGCCGCACCACGATTCCCCGCCCCATCCCCTCTTCGGACGGCTTGACCGCCCACGCCACGACGTTCGGATTCGAAATCGCAAGCATCGAGTAGCTGTCCGAAGGATACTCGGCACCTCCCGTGACCTCGCCTCCGACCAGCGGGTTCTGATGCTCGAGCGCGAACTTCATAGCCGCCACTGGGTCGTATGCATCATGTGTCCGGAGCGCAAACCGCTGTAGGAAGTGCGTGTCCCCCCCCTGGTTGGGGAGCCCATACCCCGTACCGACCACGCGTCCTCCGGCCAGCACGGCTATCTGCGGAGTTCCCGTGTCTAATGTGCTCCATGTGCTATCGCCTAACCGCATGAAATAGCAGTCCGCATTCGATAGCGTTACACCAAGGCTCCCGCTGCTCATGTCCGCAAAATGATTCAACGTCAGCCAGTCATACCGCGCATTCTGATGCGCGTAATGCCCGCCGCCCCCGAGCAGCCGGGCCCGCAAAATCGCCCCCACCTCCTCGTGCCATACATTGGGCGCATCCAACGCAAAACCGAATCCCCACGTATAAGTCTGATCGAAATTCTGGGTGATCTCGTTCTGAATCTCGATCCGTGGCAAGTTTCGCAACAGCGTCAGGCGCGTGGTGTGCGCTAGCGGCGCCGGTCCGGTTGTCACTATCGTCACTGAAACCGGCCCCGCATTCTCCACCGCCAGTATCCCCGTCGAAGCCCCCAGATCGTTGATTACCCGCCCGCCGATCGTCCGCGCAAACTCCCGATTCCCTCGTGTCTTATCAATCAAGCTCGTGATCGCTCCTCGCTCTGCCATCGTGATCCGATACCCCGTACTCTCGATCACGTTCGCCGTGGCGCTTGCAGCGTTGTCATAGGCCTGCCCTGCCCCGGAGCGGATCTCGTAAACCTTGTATCCCACCGGAAGCACGTCCTGCGCCAGAATCCGCAACCGCCTTTGCCCCTCTACGGTCACGATCTGCGACGGCACCTCCAGTCCCGTTGCCACTTCCACTACGTGGCATGTAGTCGAACTCCCATACGCCCAGTCCACCACGTCAGTCCGGCTCCAATTCAACGGATTGAACGCATAACACCGCGGCAGACTGCCCGACTTTTGGATCATCGCCCCCAGCGACGTCACTCCGTCTTCATAGAGCGTGTTAACATACCCCTCAATCTCCCCAGCCAACCGACGCTGCCACGCGATCCGGTCGTTTACCACACTACCATACATCCAGACCATCCCAAGATTGTGTTCCCAATAGAGCCCCAAATCCATCCACGTTCGGTCGCGTGACGTCTCCCGTCCCGACACAAATGCACTCTGCTTGCGGCTCACCAGCGTTGCCAACCCCTCTGCCACCCGCAACTTCTCCACCGCCCGCTTTACCCGCCCCGAGACCTCTGCCAGAGCCGCACAATATAGAGCCCATTCGTTTCCGTAGCTGGCCGTGTAAACCGGAAGCGTCCCTCCATACGTCGCCTCGAAATCCTCAAAAAAATCCGTCTCATTCGATACCCGCACCAGCCGCTGGCTGTTCGTCTTCGCCTTAGCCACCGTAACAAACTCATCTGTCAGAGTCTTGAGGTCGTCCCAACCCTTCCCAAACGCACCGATCACTGGATACGGATACCGATTTGTGAATGTCGGATCGCTGTCTACAAACTCCACCGTCTGCCCCGGATACCTCGCCTCCGCATAGCCACCAATCCCCTGGTTTGGGTATCCGACTCCCCCATCGCCGAGCAACGAATTCCATTTCAGTAATAGCCGGCTTCCGTCTAACCCCCCTGCCCAGTAAATCTCGTGGACTCGAGGAACCTCTGGGATCCAGGTGTCGCAATTGCATATACCCTTCCACCCATATCGCGCGCCCGAACCCACGAACAGACTGCTCACACCCAGCGGCAACGGGACGTCCTCTATCAAGTAGGCCAACCTGAACCGCAAGCCGTATCTACGCTCGATCTGTCCGGGATAATACATCCCGCGCAACACCGCTTCTGCCGGCGTACCACCCAGGCACACGCACAACGCGTTCAACGGCACACTGATGTGCCCGTCGCGAATGCGCCCGATCAGCCGCTCAAATGCCGCCTGCGACTTGTCCTTCTCATACGTCCACATCCAGAAACTTCCGTCGCAATTCCACCGGCTCTGGTGCTCCACCGCCTCCGTTGTTGTCGCATCTGCTAAATTCAAGTAGTAGTCAATCATCTCCAGAAAGGCCTGCCGGTATGTCTCCTCCCCCGCTGTCCAAAAATAGTCTGTGTGATCGTCCGGCCCTATATAAATCCGCTTTTGCTCCTCATATGCGGCGGAAGCAACAAAAAGGAGCAGACCGCATGCAAGCCCAAAAACGCGCAGATTTTGGCCATATCTCATCTCAATCACTCCGTTATAGGTAAAGCAAATACCAGAGACTGAAGGGTTCTTGGAAGCTTGACATAGCCGCGCATAGCTGAGTCCATGAAGCCTATCTTCTCGAGATACTCAACGAGTTCAAATCCCGAAGGACCCCCATGATCGCCAACAAAAATCAGGCGTGGACGGAACGTTTCAATATCTTCTGCCAGTTCCCGAAGAAAGCGTTTCTCATCCGAAGGGGTATCTTCTCCGACATGATAGGGAAACCCACGATCCCCTTGAACTCCCGCATAGAACATATGTATCGGAAACGACCATAGATATCGGGAACCCCGATGCCGATTCAAGACCAACATCATCGGAAATGGATAGGCAACGGAACTTGTAATAAAAAGAATGGGATCGCCTTCTGCGGTGTTCTTCAAAACGATATCGGCAGCCTCGTCATCCTGGCTGAGCCTCTGCTCCACCTTTAGTTCCGTGGCAGCGTAAAATACGCCTACCCCCAGGAATGCAATCACAACCAGCCGCCCCACCCCACACAGCAGGTCCAGTCTCCGGTTTGCTGCATAGCCGCGAATCCTAGCACTGAGATACACTGTGACTGCCGCAATCATAATTGCGAAAGCCATTTTCCCTGAGACTGTTCGAAAAAGCGGGTTCCTAAGTGAAAAGCCATACACGCAGCTCGTAACACTTGCCACAACGGAATAGCCAAGCACAAGTAGGAGAAGCCTCGCTCCGACCCGCTGAGGCAGCCACCGGGTGGACCAAGATCGCGGCTCCCCACATATTATTGACCATACAAGCAATGAACCGTAAACTGCAGGAATGGCGTGATAAGGCATCCAACCGCTACGCTGGACGAAGTGGATGAAAACAACCGAAGCCCCAGTGAAAATCGCTAGTGGCCGCGCTAAACTGGCGGAGTGCCCTCCTTTCCACGAGAGCACAAAAGGCGCAGCCGTCATTATGCATGCAAAGAGAATATCAGGGTTTCTCACCAGAACTGAGGTAGGGGAGTAGTACGCATGATATTTCTGCAATATGAAGGGGAGCCACCGGCCGAAGAACTCATTCCTAACCGAACCTGGTAACAATGGAAAGTGTAAGGCATAGATTAGACCTATGCAGGCAAACACGATAGCCTCGGGCTTGAAGAGATTGTTAACATTCCGTTTCATCACAATCCAATAGACCTCAGGAGCAGCAGCAGCCAGAACAAAATGCGGCTTCACACAAGCGCCCACGCCGGCCAGAACAGCAGCGGGTATCCCAATATGCAGAACACCCTTGCCCTGTTCCCATCGAAGCCAACGGACCAAAAAGAAGGGGACATACAGCATAACAAACAAGTGCTCGCGTTGCCCGAATTGTCCCCAGTCGTCAATACGACATATCCACAGGAGAAGAGAAAGAGCCAGGAATACGAACAGGAAAAGCCCCGACACGTGTGTGCGGCACTCCATACTGGACAATCCCAATAGAACACGCGAGAGCAGTGAAGTGAAAACTGCAACCAAGAAGACTCCAAGGGAAAAAACGAGAATGGGATTCACATCGCAGACCCTGCTAATGAATGCGGGGATCGCGCTGAGATAAATGATCAATGGCGGGTCTGTATCAACAAAGTCAACGAACGGCAGTTTGCCCTGTATCAGCAACTGCCCGTAATAGAGGTTGGCCGCACAATCGGGACAGATTTCCAGTGGATATCTTACGATGAGCGCCAGCATCGCAACGGCGACTTCCAGCAAGGCTAGATTCCAGAAGACGCGGCTTGGCATAACAGACCCGCGATCATCCCGGAAGGTATTGGCGGTCGGCAATAGCGGGACAAGTCGCATCCGAACGCACCCCAGTGATTAACATATTAATCGGAGCAGAATATAGTTGACATGTGCAAGAGGGTGATCTCTATCTATATGCATGAAGACGAACGATGCCAGAAAACTCAAGCCGGATGCGCAAGAGGTCTTGCGCAAATGGACGGTGGCGGCGGTTCGGAAAGGAATGAGTATTTCCGAAGCGTCGCGGGCGTTCGGGGTGTCGCGGCAAGCGATCTACCAGTGGCAGGCGCGAGTCGAGAAAGGGGGCACAAGAGGATTGAACGCCCGCAAGCGTGGGCGGCGAAGTGGCGGCCAACTTGCGCCATGGCAATTGGGTCAGATCGCGCGCAGTATCACAGATCGGTGTCCCGACCAGTTGAAGTTGCCTTTCGCGTTGTGGACGCGGGAGGCGGCGCAACAGCTGATTGCGGCGAGATTCGATATCCACATGTCGGTC
>Ga0315274_10000531_pt1 | contig 59994 bp, 54 predicted proteins | sample YL17G02_20_MG_FD_203700 | JGI IMG/M metagenome (GOLD analysis project Ga0315274, IMG submission 203700) | Sediment microbial communities from Yellowstone Lake, YNP, Wyoming, USA - YL17G02_20 | ecosystem: Environmental > Aquatic > Freshwater > Lake > Sediment | place: USA: Wyoming | collected...
GAACTTGCCCGAGCTCAACGGGGACATCAACGCCTTGGACATTGTGGCGGGGGTGGACAGCTTCAGGGGAAAGGCCTATTCGTTCGACGGTCCGTGCCCGTGTCCGTCGTTGGTGACGTGCGGCGGCACCTGTACTGGGTGCAGCGGTATGTGCGTGAAGACGTGCGTCGGCGGCGCCAACGCCGGTGACCCGTGCGTTACCGACCTGCACTGTCCGGGCAGTACGTGCAGCGCCAGTGGATCCTGCCGCGACAAGTGCGGACGGTGCAAGCCGTAGACGGGAGATGTGCATGGCGTGAGAAAAACACTCGGGGCGTTGGGCGGGCGTCGCGCCCGCCCCGCCCCGGAGAATCGCGAATAAACGGCATTCTCGGGTATAAAAAAAGCTGTATTCTCAGCGCTGGAGGGCAGGTCATGGTGTGTGGTTTCGGGTGGCGGACGGGCTAACCGGCCGGCTCGCGTCGTCGTGGGATTGGAAGGGCTTGGAATGGGAGTTGGGTGCAGAGTTTCGAGGATGAACGTGCTTTACAAGAGGATTCTTAGGATTGTCAATTGGGACATGGGAACGTTTCCCCTTTTGGAGGTATGGAAAATGAAGAAAGGTAAGTTTGCTAGTTGTTGTCGCCCGTTGATGGGCATCGTAACTGTGGGAGCCCTGGCGCTCGGCGTCAGTGCGCTCGCCGCGCCGCGGCCGGTCGACGATTCCGCGGTGCGTGGAACGAACAAGGGTAAGACGGAGGTGACGCGCCTGGTCACGGGCGATCCGGCGCAGATCAACGCGGTCATCGCCGGATCACCGCCTTCGGCCATCCTGGCCGTCGTCCCGGTGAACCCGCCCCCGTCAAAGCCGGCGTATCCGGCCGGCGTTTCGATCGTGGGTAACGAGCTGCGCATCGACCGGATCGCCAATAACGACGCTTTTCGGGCGTGGTTTAACGTTCAGGTGTCGAACTGGGATCCCAACCTCAACGGCGATCCGGCCCTGGCGACCTATCAGGTCAAGATTGACTGCTCGGGGTACCTGGGCTCCGACTGTGGGGCGGCCCAGCCCGATCTAGCTCCGGCGGTCGTTGCATGCCCCGCGCCCGGCGGCGTCGGCACTTGCAGGACAACGTTCGGCGAGTACGACGCGAGGTGCACTGGCGGGTTCTGCGATGCGGGATACGTCTCCCCCAACGGGGTCAACCGTCCGGATTCATGGTGCGGGCTCCCCGAGGGCTGTAACCTGGTCGCCGTTAACATCACAACCTGTAACTTTAACTATCTCGCGGTGTCTGACTCAGTGACAGGAACAGTGGATGGAGGGGCCGTCTACCACGGTGGTACCCTCGTGCTGGACCTCCCGGCCGGGGCGAAGGGTAAATACACGGTCAACTTGAACCAAGACGAGACGTTCATCGCGACCCCCGGGGCCCCGCCCGTCATCATTGCGGACTCGGCGGAGACCGGGTTCGTAGTGAACTTCGTGACCGGGTCGTGCTGCTACGGACTGGGTACGGACGACGCCGGTTGCGCCGACAGCACTACGGCGGGGGGCGGTGTGTGCATTACCCGTTCGGATTGCGCTGCCATGCCCCAGCCGAGCGTATTTGCGGTGGGCGGGACTTGTCAAAATCCGCCGACTGCCGACGGCTGCGCGGCGTGCATCGAAAACGGTCGCGACATCGGCACGCAGTGTGACGACAACGACAAGTGCACGCATAACGATTGCGCGTTTCCGCCGGGACTCTGCACGAACCCGTTGATTGAGGGGTTCGACGACGACACGGAGTGCTGTGACACGATCACCGCCGCGCTGACGACGATCAACGACCTCGACGTCTGCACGTGCGACTCTTGCAGTGAACCGAACAGCCGCGGGCACGCCCTTAATCCCCCGTGCGCGGGTGACTGCAACGACGGCAACCCCTGTACGACGCCGGATCTTTGCGACGGCCAACGTTCGCAAGCGGACGGCGGCTGCGTCGGCACGGACGTCAACTCCATCACGTGCCCGGCGCACGTTTGTCCGAATGACCCCCTGGGCGTGCCCTATCCGTGCGTCGATGGATTCTGCTTCTGCACGCTGATACCGAAGGCCACGTTCGTCCTGACTCCCTCCTCGGCGAAGTCGCCGATGTGCGAAGGCGGCGCCAACAATGGCCTGTCCTGTAAGGACAATGGGGACTGCCCAGGCGGCACGTGCAATCAGTTCGCCGACCCCCTCGGAGCGAACTGCTTCGACGAGGGCGAAAAGATCACGGCCCTCGTCCACTTCGGTTCCTCGGGTGGGCCGATCAACGGCGGCCAGCTCCTGATGACCTATGATCCGAGCTGTGTGGATTACATCAGCGCCACCTGTATGGCGCCGTGGACGCGGACCGTGTATGGGCCGATCGTGAATGAGGTCGCCGGCACGATCTTCATCGTTTGCGGCGTGGATCCCTTCCTCGGCGTCAACGGCCCCTTGGGCAACGACGACATGGTCTCGCTGAGCTTTAACAAGGTCGGCGAGTGCAACGAGTGCGAGTTGTGCTTCGCGAACAACAACCCGCAGAACTCGTACCTCGTGGATGACGCGGGCCAGAGGATGGACATCGAACCGCAGTGCAAGTCGCTGCAGGACATGGGCGACCTGGTGCTCGATGTTCCCGACAACATCAAGACCAACGCCGACTGCGACGGGCCGACGGCGCTGGAGACATGGGCTCCGCCCACCGCGACGTTTAGCTGCCCAGAGGGGGCGGACCTGATCTGCCGCGGTGCGCATGAGAGCGGCATGAACATGGACGCCTGGGTGATGGGCGGCGGAGTGTTCCCGCGGGGGTTCTCGAGCTTCTGCTGCTACGCCTGGGCGTTGGGCGAGTGTGATCAGCACGCCGGTTGTCTCGGCCCTGCCAACGATTGCGCTCCGGGCCAAGGCAAGCCGGACGGCTGCTGGACGGTCGAAGTCACCGACGAGGTGAGCTTGGACATCGTTGTCCAACTTGAACCGCCGATTGTGACCGCGAATCACGACGGCACGCTGACCCGCTGCATCAAGTTCTGCTTGTTTGCGGACGCCGTCCAAGAACCGATTTGCTACGACGAGGACGTGACGTTCGGCGGGATGTACAACTTCATTGGTAAGAGCCGGGGCAAGATCAAGGTTGCCGGCACCGAAAATTGGGGTTGCATCACCGCTCAGGACCAGATGCACACGTTGCGTAGTTGCTACCTGTTCCAAGCCGGCGACTGCGATGAGGGTCAGCTCCATGCTCAGTTCTCGGGCGATCCGGCGTTTGGCGGATATGGCAGCTGGCTGATCGGTGGTAACCTGGACGGCTGGAAGAAGGTTGACGACAACGGCGTTGTCACCAACCCCAATGGGGCGAGCCTGGATGTCATTGACATCCTCGACTACGGCACGTTCGTGTCGCAGTTCGGCACTCCGTGTGTCGATCCTCCCGACACGCCGTGTGGTACGGCCGGTCCGAACGCCGACATCAACGGCGACGGCTGTGTGACCATGGCCGACTACAACTTCATCATCAGAAACTTCATGGTTTCGGCGAAGGATTGCTGCGGCGGACCGCAGGCAGCCAGTCTACCGCCGGCGCTGGCCGAAGTGTCTGTCGATGAGTTGCGGCAGATGGGTCTGGGCGAACTCGTGGTCGCCGATCTGAACGGCGACGGCCTGGTGAACGCGCAAGACATGGATGCGTTCATGCAGGGCGCTCGTCCGACGAAGACGTCGAACGATCGGAACGGTGGCAAGGGACTGCGCTCCGGACGGTAAGCCGTCAGGAATGCGGAACCGGACATCTCTCCGGTCTAGGGAAGGTTAGGTAGCCTTCCGGAGAGTGGTTCAATCCGAGGCGGCGTATGGCACCCAGTGTCATACGCCGCCTCCTTTGTTGCGCGGGATCGGTCAGAGCCGCGGGCGCAAGCCCGCGGACCACGCCCGCGCCACGCCGGTGTCACCGGGCTTGCGCCCGGTGCTCCGATCTGGCCGCGCCGGGGACAAGCCCCGGCGCTACATTTTTTCCTCGACGCATCGCCGCCGATCCGGATAGACGATTACTCGTGGTCGTCCGGTTGCGAGTGATCGCCGGGGGAGCTGATTCGATGAGGCTTGCCGAGCAGGTCGAAATGGTACGTCCGGCCAAAGACGGTTCGGTCCGTCTCGGAGAGGTGGCCTAGGATTCCGAGGAGCAAGGCCGCCAGGACGGCGACCAGGCCGACCCCTACGGCGATCGGGCGCTTCTTGGGATGTCGATGCTTGCCGCGGTCCAGGAAGGGCCAAAAAAGAAGCAGCACAAAGGGCAGCGAGCAGGCGAGGATGCCGACGAACGCTCCATGCGGTCCCTCGAAGTACTTGAGGAGTTGATAGCTCGGCAGAAAGTACCATTCGGGCTTGATGTGCGCCGGCGTCGCTAAGGGGTCGGCCGGCTCGCCGATCTCCCAGGGGGCGAGCACGGAAAGCGTCACCAGTACGGCCAGCAACAGGACAGCGACCACACCCTCCTTGGCCACGTGGACGGGAAAGAACGGGATTCCCTCTTCGGCGGAGACGGGCTTCTCCTCGCCGACATCCTCCAACGTGGCGAGGTTTGTGGCCCGCATCAAGAACAGATGAACGGCGATCAAGCCGGTGAGTATCCAGGGAAGGATGATGACGTGGACGACGAAAAACCGTGAAAGCGTCTCGCCGGTGACGGCGTCGCCGCCGCGGAGGAAGTACCTCAGCCATTCGCCGATGATCGGAACCTTGTTGGCCGATTCGGTCCCCACCGTCGTCGCCCAGAACGCGATCTGATTCCAGGGCAATAGGTAACCGGTGAAGCCGAAGGTGATGGTCACAATGAAGATGAGCACGCCGGTGACCCAGGTGAGTTCGCGGGGCTTCTTGTAGGCGCCGAAGAAGTACGTTCTGGTCATGTGCAGCACGACGGCGAGGATCATCACGGACGCTCCCCACGCGTGAACCTGGCGGTACAGCCATCCGAAGTTGACCTCGGCGGTGATGTACTGGATGGACTTATGCGCCGCCTCGGGGGTCGCACGGTAGTAGATCAACAGCAGGATCCCGGTGATCGTCTGGCTGAGGAACAGCAGCAGCGACAGGCTTCCAAACACATGCAGCCAGCCGGTATGCGGGGGTAGGCGTTTGTGGACCTGTTTGTCGATGAAGTGCTCCGCGGTTTCGGCATCGAACCGCGCGTCGACGAAACTCCGAATGTGTTTGGATAGACCCATCGTCAAAACCGCCCGCGGAACCACCCGCCATGAATGGCGGGGCTCGGGAGGTACGCCACGGAGACGTACACCTTCCCGCCGACTTCCTTCACCTTGTACGTCGGCAGGGGCGCCGGCGCCGGGCCCGACACGACGGCGCCGTTCTTGTCGAACACGGCCGCATGACAGGGACAGAGGAACTCCTTCCGCGAGCTGTCCCATTTCACCAGGCATCCCAGATGCGTGCACACGGCGGAGTAGGCCGTGAAGCCCACCTGTTCACGGACGACAATCACCGCCTTTCCTCGGACCTGGAGGATGGCGCTCTGGCCCGGCGCTAGGGTGGGTGCGTTGGGGACCTCGACGTCCTCGGACGCGCCGCCGCGGGCCGCCGGCCATAGATAGAGGAGAGCGGGCACGGTCAAGGCCGCGCCCGTTAACGCGGAGCAAAGGCCGATGAGCCAGTCTAAGAATCCTCTTCGCGTGGGTTGCGTATCCATCGGGTTCATCCTTGTCATCCTGAGCGAAGCGAAGGATCTACCCTTTCGGCGGGGGACCGGAGAGCGGCTTCACGAGAACAGCGTGGAGGGCCTTATACTTGGCGTACAACGCGACCGCAAACAGGATCGCAAAGCCCCAGATGGGGATGAGCGCCCGGTAGCGCCAGCGCAAACCGTCTTCGAGGTCGGTTAACTCGGCGTTGACCTTGTCGCACACTTTCTTGAGTTCGGCGACTTTGGCTTCGACCGTCGTGTTGTTCAGCGTGTGTTGCAACGGTGCAAGGGCGATCAGGTGGGTCTTGGCCTCCTCGAACTCGAATTGCTGGTTGTCGACGAGCAGCACCCCGTGGCCGACTTGATCGAGATGATGGGCGGTCTGTACGTAGTAGCGCTCGGCGTCGGCGATGGCGTCCAACAGTCCGAAGAGCCTGGGCAGACTTTTATCCTCAGCAAGTTCCTCGTGGCATTCCGTGCAGGTCGGCAGGACCAGGTTGATGAGTTGTTTGGGGTCGGGGTGGATCGTCTCGGCGATTTCGGTCGATGTCGGCTTGGGTCCGGACTTCAGCAAATGGGCGTAGCGCTGGATCATCGCGCTCGTGGGCTTGGTGATCTTTTCGATGCGATGATAATGTCGTCCCTCGCCGCCGCCGTGGCACTGAACGCAGCCTTTGAAGCCGGGTTGAGTGGCATGGATGCTGGTGGCGAAGTCGTCGGACGCGTGCCGGTGGCATTGCCCGCAAACCGCTCCCACGGTGGCGAAGCCCGGCGGAACCGCCGAGTGGTTCCCATGGCACGTCGCGCACGTCGGAGCACCGGCGTCGCCTTGTTCGAGCAGTAGGCGGCCGTGTACGCTCTGGCGGTATTCGTCGACGACCTCCGCCGGCAGATTGAACTCCGCCATCAGCTTCGCGTCGGCGTGGCAGGTCCCGCAGATGTCGGGGACGTGGAGGGGATTCGTGCGGCTCTCCGGCTCCTTCCCGGAGAGGATCTCATGGGAGTTGTGGCAATCCACACAGACCGCTACCCGATCATCTCCCTTGTTTCGTAGCGTTTTTCCGTGCCCGCTTGTCCAGTATCGGGCGAGTTGGTCGGTGCTGATCCCATAGGGGTTCATGCGTTCGATGTTCGCATGGCACTCGCCGCAAAGTTCAGGAATCTTGGCTCGCTGGGGCTTGCCGGCAAACGATGGGCCGTGGTCGAACACCGCCCTCGTCGCCCTGGGGGCGGATGGGGCCGTGTACCGTTGCAGGTCCGAAGCGGGTAGCGCGTAGGACTCCGGTCCCTGGTGACACTCACCGCAACGGATGGCTTTGTGAACCGATGTCGCAAGTTGGGCGGCCTGGAGCGCGTGGCAGGTGGAACAGGTGACGGGAGCGTCTGCGGCGCGAGACAACCCGGCCAGCCCCAGCCAACCCGTAGCGGCCACAACGACCGGAACGTATCCCTGTCTCATTTTTGAGAAGTTACCACGGATGCAGCAGACTACAACCCGTTAATCGCCGCGCGGTGGAGCGGCCGCTTACGGGGATGAGGCAAGGTAAGTGCCGGATTTCTTGGTTCGGTGCGGCAGGAAGTTTCCGCGAGGGCCCCTCGATCCGTTTCCCTCGCCGTCGGTACGAAGTGAGATTGCGTGCCATCGGCGACTCGGCTACCGTGCTGGTCGGTGCGGGGTAGTTTGCGTCAATCGTTTGTTCCGTTAGAGTCTCTAACAGAACCGGGAGCGCGGGCGACCGGTCTCGGGTTCTTTAGCCCTCGGGGCTTGGCCCCGCGCTTGCGCTTGGGGTCCTGTTAGATGCTCTTGGTCAGTTTTTGAGGGAAATCAGATGAAATCTTGGGTTAGCCTTGGAGTGGGGATCACGGTTGCAGCGGTGGGTTTGGCGGTTTCGCGGGTGAGTTGGGTCGCGCCGGCGGCGGCGGATGACGCCGTTGCGCCGGCGACGGCGGTTGCTCTCACGGCGGTGGGCGGTGAGGGCGGGAGTTACACCTACATCGGCGCGAACAAGTGCAAGAAGTGTCACCTTCCCGAGCACAAGAGCTGGGCGAAGATGAAACACGCGACGGCGCTGGAGGCGCTCCAGCCCAGCCAGGCGACCGAGAGGAAGGCCAAGCACAAGCTCGATCCGAACAAGGACTATTCCAAGGACGCGACGTGCGTCGCGTGCCACACGGTCGGGTTCGGCAAGCCCGGCGGCTACGCCATACCGGATGCCGCCGACGAGAAGGCCGTGAAGGAGTCCAAGGATCTCGCCGGGGTCGGCTGCGAGGCCTGCCACGGTCCTGGCAGCGAATACGGCAAGCTCCACGAAGAGATCATGAAGTCGAAGCGGAAGTACAAGGTGGACGAAATGTACGCCGTGGGGATGAAGAAGGTCGATGAGTCGGTTTGTCTAACGTGCCACAATGACAAAAGCCCGACATTCGACAAGACCGCCAAGTTCGATTTCGCCAAGGGGAAGGACGAAAACACCCACGAGCATACGCCGCCCAAGCAACGCGAGTAGCGTCAAACGAAGCATTCATGCTTCGGGTGGAAGGCACCGCGGAGACTCGCCCGGCGGTGGTCAGTCGCCCCAACGCTTACGGGCGTTGGGGCTGAGCGGCCGCTCGCCGATGGCGAACAGGCTGATGCGGCGGCTGCCGACGCTGTTCGACACGAATAGGAAGTAGCGGGCGTTGAAGTCCGCGGGCACGAGCGACGTCAACCGATTGGGCAGGGTCGGGGCGATCGCCAGTCCCACCGGCAGAGGCGTTCCGCCGGGCTGATCCTGCGGTCCGCCGAGGAACATCAGCAACCGTCCTTCGTCGTTGAACAAGTGGGCGTGGGCGAACTCCGCGTCCGCCACGAAGAGGATGCCGTCCGGGCCGACCGCGAGGTGTCGCGGTTGGCCCATGTCCCCGTAGCGATCGCCGCGCCGGCCGATCGTCTGGGTGGGCGTCTGGTCGGAGCCAAAAACCAGTACGCGCCCTCCCATCATGTCGGCGACGTAAGTCCGGCCTGTGGCGTCCACGGCAAGACCCATTGGGAAGAACTGTTGACCGGCCCCTGAGGCCGCGATGCTCCGCGTAAGGTGTCCGTCCGTGGTCGAAAAGGCGTCAATCTGCGCACCCGGCATGTGCCGCGCTCGAATTATCAAGTAGACTACATGCTGCGAAACTCCGCCCGCCGCCAGCGCACCTGGGGGATGACTTATGGCAAAGCGACTTCTGCTCGCCGTGAGCACCTTGGTAGTACTGGTTGCACTCGTCATTGCGACACTCGCCTGGTCGGACAGTCGGAACTGGCAGCGGTACTTCGCGGAGCTACGCGGTGCGGGCGAACCGCTGACCTTTCAAGAAATAGCGGCTAAACGCCCCATTCCCACGGCGGATGAAGCAACCGTCGCCCATGTCGTTGAACAGGCCGCCGACATCCTCAAGACTACGCCGGGGCCAATCTCAAGAGGAGTGCTCGGCGTTAGCGACGGGCCCGTGATTGATTTCTTTGCTGGGATTCCCGTGCAGTCCGTGGAGAAGACTCGACAGTACATGGCTCCCCGCCGTCCCGCGCTGGAAAAACTCGAAGCGATTCGAGACCTGACGCCGGGGCGCTTCGACATTTCTTACGATGGACCCGCGACAGACGTGATGACGCGATTCATCCGAACCGGCCCGCCGATCGGCGACATCGAGCGACTCGTGTTCATCGACTCGACCTTGAGGCTCATAGATGGCGACTTATCAGGAGTGGCGTCAACTATTTCGCTTCATTTGAAGATTGTCTCTCCCCTGTCGGACGAGCCGGGGATTTTTGCACATATGTACTACGACGGCGCAGCGGCAACCGCTGTTCGCGCACTGGAGAACGTCTTCCGCGTTTGCAGCCTCGACGAGCCGAGCCTCCGTGAGCTAGACGCCTGTTTTCGCTCATTTCTCTCATCCGATTCTACGAAGTGGGCGCTTTGGGGTGAACGGGCGTTGTTCATCAGTTTGATCGACGACATGCGAAAGGTTGTCGGCATCCCAGGCGTCATTCTGTCGATAGCGACCCACGGCGACCAGATGCGCGGAACCGAGATGTTTGGTTGGCTCCTCGATGCTCATGATGCCCCGGACAAACTCCTATTGGCAGCGAGGAGGATCGAGGCCGAGTTGCCGAAGCTAACCAGGTCACAGACCTTCACTAAAATGCAGATGATCAGCGTTTCCTCGTTCGTGCTTGTGCATCTGCGTCGCATTGCGGAGATTCAAGCTGCGCGAGTGGCATTGGCGGCCGAGAGACACCGGGGTGACACCGGTTGCCTGCCGAGCGACTTGGCCGAACTCGTCCCGCGGTACCTGTCGTGGATACCGATCGACCCGTTTGACGGAGCCCCCTTGAAGCTGGCGCTCAAGGATGACGGTCTAATCATCTATTCGGTTGGGCAAGACGGCGTTGACGACGGCGGAAGTGTGGAATGGCAGGGGCGAAAGAGGAGACCTCGTGACGTCGGCTTTAGATTGCTCACACCAGAGAAGCGAGGACTCGTCCTCCTCGAGAATTCGCCCGGGCAAGAACCGTAGCTACGTTCCGTCACGGGTGATGTTGTACTTCTTGACGCGGTAGCGGAGGTTGTCGCGGCTGATGCCCAAGGCGCGGGCGGCCTGGGATTGGTTCCAGTGATGCTCGTGGAGGGCTTGGACGATCATCGCCCGCTCCTGTCCGCGGAGCGTCGGATCGACGGGCGAGGCGGGCCGGTCGTCGAAATGGGCGATCTCCCGCGGCAGGTGCGAAGGAAGCAACTCCAAGCCATCGCACAGCAAGACCGCTCGCTCGATCACGTTGGCAAGCTCGCGGATGTTCCCCGGCCAATCGTACGCCCCCAGCACGGTCATCGCTTCCGGCGAGACGCTTCGACGCGCGACGGCCAGGTCGGCGCTGGCGAGTTGAGTGAAGTGGTTCGCAAGCGCGGGGACGTCCGCGCGGCGATCCCGCAGCGGGGGCAATTCGATGGGGAAGACGTTGAGCCGGTAGTACAGGTCGTCGCGGAACTTGCCCTCGGCGATCGCCTCCTTGAGATCACGATTGGTCGCGGCGATCACGCGGACGTCGCAGGCGATGGTCTGCGTACCGCCCACGCGGGTGAAGGCCCGCTCCTGCAACAGACGCAACAGCTTCACCTGCGTCGAGGCGCTGATGTCGCCGATCTCGTCCAGAAACAGCGTCCCGTTGTCGGCCAGCTCGAAGCGCCCTATGTGCTGGGCAAAGGCCCCGGTGAAGGCGCCCTTTTCATGTCCGAACAACTCGCTTTCGAGCAGCGTCTCCGTTAACGCGGCGCAATTCACGGCCACAAACGCTTTGTTCCCCCGCGGCGACGCGTTGTGGATGTACTTGGCCAATACTTCCTTGCCCGTCCCCGTCTCACCCACCAGGAGCACGGTCGCGTGCGTCGGCGCCACCCGGTCGGCGAGCTTGAGCATCGACTTGACGGGCGGCGAGGAGCCGATGATCTCCGACTTGGGCAGGACCGATTCGCGGAGGGCCAGATTCTCCTTGCGCAGTCGGGCATGGGCTTGGGCGTTGCGGGCCCCGCACGCGGCGAGGTTGGCGAAGACCTCCAGTAGCGGCAGATCGGTCTCTGGGAACTGGCGGTCGCCGCAACGGTTCAGAACCTCAATGACGCCGATGACCTCCGATTGATACACCATCGGCGCGGCCATTAGCCCGCGGGTGTGAAAGCTCAGTTGCTCGTCGATGCCGCGGAAGAAGTCGGCGTTTTGAGAAACGTCGAGGATGTTCACGCCCTTACCGCTCTTGATGACGTGCCCGGCGATGCCCAGGTCGGCTTCGAATTCCCTGTCCACCAGACGCCCCCCCTGCTCGCCGACCGCGGCGGCGAAGATGAGCTTGTTTCGGCGGCGATCGAGGGTGAGGACGCTGCTAGCCTCGGCCTGCATCACGGCGGCAGCGCTGCGGGCGATCTGGTCGAGCACCACGTCCAATTCGAGGGTGGAGTTGATCGCCGCCGACGCCTCGGCCAGGGCGATCAACGATTCGGGCGGAAAGCTGTGCGCGGTCAGGTCCATGGGTCAGTCAGTGGTGCATCAAGATGCACCCTACGTTCTGCCCGATAATCGCGGTTCGCGGGGAATGGTCCGTAACATCAGCGGCAATCCGTGAACCATAGGCCGAGCCGGGGCGTAAGCATACAATGGGGTGGTGGACGCGCCAACGGATGAGACGCTCCTGCAGGATTACCTGCGCGGCAAGCCCGGCAGCTTCGAGTTGCTGGTCCGTCGTCATGCGCACGAGCTTCACCAGTTTGTTCTCCGGTTCACCGGGGATTCGGTCGCGGCGGAGGACGTGGTCCAGGAATCCTTGCTCCAAGTCCACACCTCCGCGGCGATGTTCGATCCGGCGCGGAGGTTCAAACCGTGGTTGTTCACCATCGCGGCCAACAAGGCTCGGGACTATTTGCGGCGGCGCAGCCGGCGGCATGAGGTGCCGTTCGACGCCCAGTTGGGCGAGGACAGCGACACCGGACGACGGTTCATTCATCTGTTGTCGAACGACAGCGCCGCTCCCGACGAGGAGTTGTTGATCGACGAGAAACGGCGGGTGGTGAGGGGCGTTCTGGAGGCCATGCCCGAAAAACTTCGCGAGGTGTTGGTCCTCGCCTACTACCACCGGTTTCCGTACAAGGACATCAGTGAGATCGTGAGCATCCCGTTAGGGACGGTGAAGAGTCGGCTGCACGCCGCAGTGGTTTGTTTCGGCGAGGCGTATCGCGAGGCCGTCGCCGAACAGGTAAGACATGGACAAGGATAGACGCAACCTGGAAGAGTTGCTCCTGGACTGGCACCTTGAGCGTGTCAGCGACGAGGAACGCTCGTGGATTGAGGACGAGCTGCATCGCGACGCCGAGCTGCAGGCCAAGAGCGACCGCCTCGGGCGGATTCTTCAACCCCTCGACCACTGCCGATCCGGACCGGCCCCGGCCAATCTCGCCGACAACGTCCTCGCCTTCATCAAGGGCGCGACCGCCCCTCGGTCGACGGTCCCGATCAACGCCGACTTGCGTGCCCCGTCGCGTTCGCCGTTTTTCCGCATGAGGGAGTTGATCGCGGTGGCGGCGTGTCTTCTTCTGGTGGTCGGCGTGGCCGTCCCGGGGGTCTCCGAGCTTCGCAATCGGTCTCAGCGGGCCCTCTGCGCGAGCAACCTCGGCTCGATTTTCCTCGGTACGACCGCGTATCAACAGACCTTCGCCGATTCTCTGCCCTTCGCCGGCGGAGTGGCGGGAGCATCGTGGCTTCCCGGCGGTGACGGCGGCGGGACGTACGCCTCGAACAGCCGACATCCGTACCTGCTGGTCAAGCTCCGCCTCGGACCCAAGCCCAAGGATTTCATTTGTCCGGGTAGCGCCGACGCCGAACCGATGGCTGCGGACCAGCTCGCCGGGCATGAGGATTTCGTCGCGGCGCGCAACGTCAGCTATGACTCGTTGAACTTGGCCGGTCCCTCGCCGCACCTCAGACCCCCTGTTGCCATCGCTTACATGGGCGACGCCAACCCGCTCTTTGTCGGCGCTCGGTTCAACGAGGCCGTCGATCCGACCCGAACCAACTCCCCCGCGCACCGTGGCCGCGGACAGACCGTCCTGTTGCTCAACGGCAGCGTGCAGTTCGTGCGTACACCGATCTACGACTCCAAGCGCGACAACCTGTGGACCATCGGCGACCTGCGCCACTATAGCGGCACCGAGTCCCCTACCCGCAACGACGACGCGTTCCTGGTTCCGGGGTACCCGGTGACGGACCCCATCGTCCGCGCTAGATTCCAGGACCAAAGGGGTGCGGGCTTTTGATCTTAGAATGCATCCTAGAACCCCTCTCCCCCGCTGGGGGGTCGGACGAGCCGACCGAGGGTCAGACGAGCCGACCGAGGAGGGAGGGTCCGGGAGGGTCCGAGGGTAGGGTGAGGGGGTTTCAGGACGCACTTTTAAGGCACCCTGCCCGCCTACCAGCCTGCGGCAAAAGTCGATTCTACCCCTTCTGGCGCTACTGAAAACGCAGTTTCCAGGGATTTTCACCACGGGCTGCTACGACACGCGATTTTCTTTTCTTCCTCTTGCATTCCCGGCGTCGTTCGCGTACTTTGCTGGTGGCTGGACATAGTCGGAGCGGGATCAGGATGCTGAGTTCTCTCTCTCTCTCTCTCTGCTTTTGCGCGCGGACATCTCGCGCGGCAACTTCTCAACCGGACACAACGCAGCCAAGACAATAGCCCGGGGGCTCCGACCCTACCGATCGTCCCGCCGCACGCTCTTGCTGCGAATCATCGCAACAACACCCGAATCCGAACCCCAAGCGCCAGCGCGGGGTCTTGGCCCGTCGCTTGCGCTCCGGGTTCGGATCGCGGCCAGGACCGCACCATCCGAGCCGGGAGCCTCGGCGCGCCGGGAACACGACCCATCCGAACCCAAAGCGCAAGCGCGGGCCCCAATCCGAGGTGCGAGCATCAGAGACCGAACAATCAGCTTGCCCCGCCGCAACTCGTTTGCGGAGATTTTGCATGTGTAATCGGGTGTCGGCGCGTGAAACCGCCCCGCCTGTCCAAGTTGAGGATGAGGAAACAAGTGTACTTTTTTTTAGGAGATTACGGAGATGAAGGACAGAAGACGTAAACGAATGCTTATTGGAACAACTTCTGTACTCTGGAGCGGATTTTGCTCAGTCGTTTCCGCAGCGCCCAGTTTCCAGGGTCTGGGCGACTTGCCCGGAGGTACCTTCTACAGCCAAGCCTACGGTGTCTCCGCCGATGGGCGAGTGGTTGTGGGGGTAAGTAACTCGGCATCCGGGTCTGAAGCATTTCGTTGGGAAAACGGGGTTATGACCGGGCTGAGCGACCTGCCCGGGGGAAATTTCAACAGCGTGGCTCGTGCGATTACCCCGGATGGATCCGTTATTGTGGGTATGTGTTATTCCACTGCGGGCAACGAAGCCTGCAAATGGCAGGACGGCGTAATAACGGGCTTAGGTTACCTTCCTCCCAACAACTACCCCTCGAGCGCCGCTTATGGCGTCTCGGCGGATGGATCAACTATCGTTGGAGGGGCAAGAGTTGGTCCGGGCGACAATGGCTGGCACGCGGCACGCTGGGTCAATGGGGTGATAACAGGTTATACCCTTCCTGGGTATGCCCAAGCCGAGGCTTGGATTGTCTCGAGGGACGGATCGATCTTCGTGGGGCATGCCTGGAATGCCGGTTCAGTTCCACAAGAGGCTTTTCGTTGCGTTAACGGAGTGATGACCAGTTTGGGGGATTTCCCCGGAGGTATGCTGTCGAGCAGTGCCAACGGCATGTCGCCAGCCGGTGGGGTGCTTGTCGGCGGCGGGAACGCGAGTTCTGGGTACGAAGCGGCTCGCTGGGAAAACGGAGTCATGGTGGGGCTGGGGCATATACCCGGGGGGACTTCTTCATGGGGTTATGGCTGTTCCCAGAACGGGCTCATCGTCACAGGGCACGATACCGTCAATTCCAATCTAACAGCTATGATCTGGGACAGCGCCCATGGAATGCGTGATCTAAAAAGCGTTTTGGTGAGTGATTATGGTTTGGACCTAACTGGATGGACCCTTTCATTAGCCCACCGTGCTTCCGATGATGGCAACACCATTGTCGGATGGGGCACGAATCCATCGGGCCAAACAGAGGGTTGGATAGCTTCAATTTGCAATACGGACACCGATTCCGACGGGGTGTTGGATTGCGTTGATAATTGTCCAACGGTGGCAAACCCCACGCAGGTAGATACCGACCTCGATGGTGTGGGCGATGCGTGCGACAACTGCCCGGCGGCGTACAATCCTAATCAATCGAACATCGACGGCGATGCGTCCGGTGATGCGTGTGATCCCTGTCCGTTCGATCCGACCAACACGATGGTGGACGGGAAGTGCATTCCGACGCTCACCGAGTGGGGCATGATGGCGATGGCGGCGCTGATTCTTTCTGCCGGATGGGTCGTGATCGCCCGGCGGCGCGCGGCGGGGTAGCGTGATCAGAGCGGGGAGCGGGAGCGACCCGATGTCGTTGTTCTCGTTGCGCCGGGACGACCCGATTTAGAGTGCGTCCTGAAACCCTCTCTCCCTGCCAATGGAGATTCGTGTTTAGCGTGTACAAGGGATCGACCCCAACGGGGTCTTGACCTCAAGCCCAGGGTTGCGCCGAAGGCGCTACCCTGGGTCAACGGTGACGAACACCAACAACCCCATCGGGGTTGCGGCTCCCGGGGACACAACCCCGTTGGGGTTGTATAGCTTGATGCCCCATAATCCCAGGGTAGCCGCGTTGCGGCAACCCTGGGCTGCTGGCCGACACGCCTTCGGCGTGTGGACCTACTCCATCTGGGAACCGTGACGCTAAACACGTACTCAGGGAGAGGGTTGGGGTGAGGGTCCAATCCGCATGAATCACCCCTCACCCGACCTCTCCCCTCAAGGGGAGAGGAGTTTTTAGACACCGCCTAGTCCGTTCGCGACGCGGCGGACCAGTCTTCCTCGCACATAAGGTATTCGCTTTGCGGCATGCCCAGTCGTTCGTACGTCCTCATGGCACGATGGTTGTCGTGATGGACGTACAGCCGCAGCCCGCACACGTCGGGCCGACTGCGGGCCTCGCGGCGAACGTGGTCATGCAACGCGCGGAACACTCCCCGCCGCCGGTAACGCGAATCGACGTAGACGCTCTGAATCCACCAGAAAAAAGCGTTGCGCCAGTCGCTCCATTCGAAGGTCACCATCGTCTGACCGACGACCGTACCGTCGACCTCGGCGAGGAAGTAGAGCGACCGGCCGGGATCGGCCAGCGCTTCTTGAACCCCGAGGGCGAGGGTCCAGGCGTCGAGCGTCTTCCCCTCCGTCTCCGCGGCGAGGGCGGTGTTGAAGGCGATGACGTGATCAAGATCGCCCAGCGCCGCCCGACGGGCCGATACCGATGCCTTCGGCGTCTTCACTACGGTCTCGCGAGCCAGTTCAACTGGCGCAGATGGTTGAAGTTGATAACCGCGCGGCGTGCCGTTTCGAGAGCATGCGCCGCCCTAAAGTCATCGGTCAAGACCAAGAACTCTGGTTGCGGCGCCCCTAGGATAAAGCCGGTGTCCGTTGCTCCGAGCATGACAAACAGCGGCGAGGAGAGGATCGTGTTCTTCGCAATCCAATGCTCCTTCGCAGGTGTAAGGGCTTGCACGAACGTTCGCAAGAAACCGCTTCGTTGCGGACCCTTGATGCCTTGCGCGAGGTTGGAAACCTCAGCGAGGATGTGAGGCGTGATGAAGGTCCATCGAAACCGCGCGATGAAGCGAGCCAGAAGGTCAAAGTCCTCGGGTGTATAGTGCTGGGTTCGTTTGAAGGTCCCGATCAACCTTCGGTCGAAGCGACCGGTGAGATAGAGCAGGAGGAGATTCGTGTCGATCAACAAACCCCGCGAGAAATACTTGGCTACGAAAGCGCCGATAGCCGGTGGGACGGTCATGGCGTCCGAATCTTCATGGAGCGCACATCGCCGGTGACCGCGTCAATACGGAACACCTTGTACAAACGCGTCGTAAAGTCCTCGCCGATAAACCCCAGCGTGATCAGCCAATCGGCGCCGTTCTCGCTCAGTTCCACCTCTTCAACTGCGATCCCGGTGGGTCGGGACTCGGTCACCTTTCTGAAGTAGGCTGCGGCGATCCGAGCCGCCTCGCGCGCAGAAATCCGCTGTTGCTCGGCCATCTTTCGCGTGCTGGACCGTTTCGTTGGCATAAGCCGGGGACCGTTAAGGTTCTGTGCCCTGTATAGTATCGGTGGTCCCGGCCACGGGGCAAGTTGCCCGGACTTGAAATCGCGGTGAGATTGCAACGTAGGGTTTGCGGAGCCACTTGCGGACGACGATCACCTCGCCCATGTCATTTCCCTCGATCCGGTGCCCGACCCATTGCAACACGTAGCTTAGGACGACTAACCCGGCCGGTCGCCACCAGAGGGACCAAGCCCCTTCGCGAAGCTGCACTACGACCAGGTAACCGGCCAAGGGAAGCATCGGGATCGCGAGGGCGTGCAGGAGGCGCGAGGCCGGGTGCTGATGACGGGACAACCAATGTTCCAACCAACCGGCCACACGGTCATGCTAGTCAGCGGCGCCGGAACCGACAACGCCGTGCTGTCAATTTGGCACGTCGATCCAATCGTACGAAGGTCGCCTGCCAAGCTGGCAGCCGCCCATCGGAGCCCGGGGCACCGGATTAGGTTCATAACCCATTGTGCTAGAATGAGTTATCGCAACGCGATCCATGCGCTGGCGATGGTCCGCCCCTTGCACTCGCTCCTATGTCTACCGGTACGCTTTGTTCCGGGAATGGAGTACCATTCGCCGGAGCCGAAGGATGGCGTTTCTCAACGGGTTCGTACGAGGAGAGTGAACAACATGGCGGTCAAGCAATTGGCCTATGAGCAGGAAGCGCGGCAGGCGCTTTGGAGCGGTGTGGAGAAGCTCGCCGGGGCGGTGAAGGCGACGCTAGGCCCCCGCGGGCGCAACGCGGTGATTGACAAGAGTTGGGGCGGCCCGACCGTCACTAAGGACGGCGTCACGGTGGCCGAGGAAATCGAACTGAGCGACAAGTATGAGAACATGGGCGCTCAACTCGTCAAAGAGGCGGCCAGCAAGACCAGTGAGGTCGCCGGCGACGGCACGACGACGGCGACGATCCTGGCCGAGGCGATCTTCAAGGAGGGGCTGAAGAACATCGCCGCCGGCGCCGACCCGAACTCCATCAACCGGGGTATTCAGAAGGCCGTCACGAAGGTCATCGAAGCCCTCAAGGAGATGTCCCGCCCGGTCAAGGCCAACAAGCGCGACGACATCGTCAACGTCGCCAAGATTTCCGCGAACAACGATGAGACGATCGGCAAGCTGCTGGCCGACTGCTTCGAGAAGGTCGGCAAGGACGGCGTCATCACCGTCGAGGAAGGAAAGACCTCCGAGACTACCATTGACGTCGTTGAGGGCATGCAGTTCGACCGCGGGTTCCTCTCGCCGCACTTCGTCACCGACCAGAACGCCATGGAATGCGTTCTGTCCAAGGCCTTCGTGCTCATTCACGAAGACAAGATCAGCAGCGTTCCCAAGCTGGTTCCGATCCTCGAAAAAGTGGCGAAGGCCAAGCGCCCGCTGCTCATCATCGCCGAGGACGTCGAGGGCGAGGCGTTGGCCACACTGGTGGTCAACAAGCTCCGCGGTATTCTCGAGGTGTGTGCGGTGAAGGCGCCGGGCTACGGCGACCGCCGCAAGGCCATGCTTCAGGATATCGCCGTGCTCACCGGGGCGACGCCGATCATGAAGGACCTGGGCGTCGATTTGGAGAACCTCTCGATCAAGGAGCTAGGTCAGGCGAAGAAGATCCACGTTGACGCCAACAACACCACGGTCATCGAGGGCGCGGGTTCGACGGAAGAGATTCAAGGCCGGATCAAGCAGATCACCTCGGAGATCGACGCCACGACCTCGGATTACGATCGCGAAAAGCTGGAGGAGCGGCGGGCGAAGCTCGTCGGCGGGGTCGCGCAGATCAACGTCGGAGCGGCCACCGAGACGGAACTCAAGGAAAAGAAGGCCCGGATCGAGGATGCGCTGCACGCCACGCGAGCGGCGATCGAGGAGGGCATCGTGGTCGGCGGCGGGGTGGCGTTAGTGCGTTGCGCCTCGGCGTTGGATGCTCTGAAACTGTCGGGCGACGAGCGGACGGGCGTGGACATTGTCCGCGCGACGTTGTCGGCTCCGCTACGGCAGATCGCCGCGAACGCGGGGCTTAACCCCGGCGTGGTGCTGCACAAGGTCCTGGAAAAGGGCGGCTCCTTCGGGTTCAACGCCGACACCATCGAGTACACCGACTTGGTGAAGGACGGCGTGATTGACCCGACGAAGGTGGTACGATGCGCCCTGGAAAACGGCAGCAGCGTGGCCCGCGTGCTGCTCAGCACCGAAGTCTGCATCGCCGAGAAACCCAAGGGCAAGGACGGCGATGAGACGCCGCCGGATATGGGCGAGGATATGGATTACTAACGGAATTACGAGTTACGAATTACGAATGGCGCAAGGAGTAGCGAGCGTCGCCATTCCACCGTAAACGTGCGACGAACCGCAATCCTGTAGAACTCATAGGAGATGAGGTAGATATGGCAACGGCAACAGCAACCCCAACGAAGAAGAAGATGAAGTTTCGTCCGACGGATGATCGAGTGGTGATAGAGCCGAGCGAGGCGACGGAAACGACTGCGGGCGGCATCATTCTGCCCGACACGGCGAAGGAGAAGCCGCAACGCGGCACGATCATCGCCGTCGGCCCGGGCAAGCTGCTCGACAGCGGCAAGCGCGGGGAGATGGACGTGAGCATCGGCGACGAGGTCTTCTACGGGAAATACTCGGGCACGGAGATCGAGTTCGGCACGGACAAGTACGTCGTCCTCCGCGAGACCGACATCCTCGCGGTCGTGGATCGGTAAACCAAACTGAGCCGCGGGCGCGAGCCCGCGGACATTCATCCGGGTCACCGGGCTTGCACCCGGTGCTCTGACCCTTCGAGGCTCAGGGCAAGAATTGGAGACGGTGGTTCATGGCTAAGCAACTGATGTTCTCTCAGGATGCGCGGCAGCACATCCTGGCGGGACTTTCCAAACTCGCGGACGCGGTGAGGATCACGATGGGCCCCACGGGCCACAACGTCATCCTGCAAAAGTCCTACGGCGCCCCGCGCATCACCAAGGACGGCGTGACCGTCAGCAAGGAGATCGAGCTTCCCCAGGCGTTCGAGAACATGGGGGCCAAGCTCATCAATCAGGTCGCGTCGAAAACGAGCGACGAAGTCGGCGACGGCACGACCGCCGCCACGGTACTCGCAGAGGCGATCTATCGGCAGGGCTATAAGTCGGTCTCCGCCGGGGCCAACCCCATGGCCCTCAAACGCGGCATTGAACAGGCCGTCGTGGCCGCCGTGGGAGCGATCAAAAATCTGGCCGTCAAGGTGCGATCCAACGACGATCTCGCCAAGATCGCCACGATCTCGGCCAATGGCGATGAGGAGATCGGCAAACTGCTGGCGAGCGCCCTTGAAGCCGTCGGTACCGACGGCGTGGTCGAGGTCGAAGAGGGCAAGTCGCTGCAGACCGAGAAGGAAGTCGTCGACGGCATGCAGTTCGACAAGGGATTCCTTTCGCCTTACTTCATGACCAACCCCAGTTCGTTGGAGTGCGTCCTGAAGGACCCGGCGATTCTGATCTACGAGAAGAAGATTTCCAACTTGCGGGACTTCGTGCCGGTGCTCGAAGCAATCGCAACCTCCGGTAAGTCATTGCTGGTAATCTCCGAAGACGTGGACGGCGAGGCGCTGGCGGCGCTCGTGGTCAACAAGATTCGCGGCGTGTTGAGCGTCTGCGCGGTGAAGGCGCCGGGGTTCGGCGATCGCCGCAAGGCCATGCTCGGCGACATCGCCGCTCTCACCGGCGGAACGCTCATCAGCGAGGATTTGGGGATCAAGCTCGAGAACATCACCATCAAGGAGATGGGCTCGGCCAAGAAGGTCGTCATCAATAAGGACGACACGACGATTATCGAGGGCGCCGGCAAGAAATCCGACATCAAGGCCCGCGTCGATCAGATTCGCAACCAGATCGACAAAACCACCAGCGATTACGACCGCGAAAAGCTGCAAGAACGGCTGGCCAAGCTCACCGGCGGGGTCGCAGTGATACGCGTCGGCGGCGCGACCGAGACCGAGGTGAAGGAGCGGAAGGATCTGGTCGAGGACGCCTTCCACGCCACCAAGGCGGCGGCGGAGGAGGGCATTGTGCCCGGCGGCGGCGTCGCCTTCCTTCGGGCCATCCCCGCGGTGCAGAAGGCTCGGGAGAGCGCCAGGGGCGATGAGAAGATCGGCGTGGACATCGTCCTCGAAGCCCTTCGTGCCCCGACTCGGCAGCTCGCGAATAACTCCGGTTGCGAAGGCGAGGTAGTGGTCGAGCAGATTCTCAGCAAGACCGGCGCCTATGGGTACGACGTTCGCGCGGGCGAGTACGTGGACATGCTCAGGTCCGGGATCATCGACCCGGCCAAGGTCTCGCGCATCGCCCTGGAGAGTGCCGCGAGCGTAGCGGGCTTGATGCTCACCACCGAGGTGCTGGTGACCGATTTGAAGGACGATGAAAAGAGGATCGAACACGCCGTCCGGTAGCTCGACGGCGGACGGGCATTCGGCCGATACCGCAAAGGGCGGACGTTCGTCGTCCGCCTTTTGCTTGCCTGTTGCGGGGGCCGCGTGGTGTCGATGAGATCGAGGCTCGTTGAGGGATGACGGTGGCGGCGGCCAAGCGGGATTACTACGAGGTGCTCGGCGTTCCGCGTGACGCGGCGCCGGAGCAGATCAAGAAGGCCTATCGTCGCCACGCCCACAAGTATCACCCCGACCGCAACGCCGACGACCCCGGGGCCGAGGCGAAGTTCAAGGAGGCGGCCGAGGCCTACGAGGTCCTCTCCGAACCGACGAAACGCCAGCGGTACGACCAGTACGGTCATGCCGGACTGAGCGGTGTCGGCGTCCACGACTTCTCGCACATGGGCGTGGACGACATCTTCTCGATGTTCAACGATATCTTCGGCGGCGCCTTCGGAGGCGGTCGCCGCGGTCGTCGCGGCGGGGCCGACTTACAGGCCGAAGTCACGCTCACGCTTGCGGAAGTCGCCAAAGGGGCCGAGCGGTCGATCGAGTTCACCCGCGAGGACTTTTGCGAGACGTGCGGAGGCACGGGTGCGGCCGCGGGCTCACAGCGGCGAACCTGCAACACCTGCGGCGGGTACGGACAGGTGGAGCAGACCGGTGGATTGAGCGGGTTGTTCGGGCGGGTCATCACCACCTGCCCGGCGTGCCGCGGACGCGGATCGTCGATCATCACGCCGTGCGGGTCGTGCCGAGGGTCTGGGCGGGCGATGAAGGATCGGATTGTGAACGTGCAGATTCCCGCGGGCATTCACGACGGCCAAGCGGTACGGGTACGAGGGGAGGGTGAACCGGGCGAGGACGGCTCCCATCGCGGCGACCTGCACTGCTACGTGCACATCGCTCCACACCCGTTCTTGGAGCGCCACAACAATGACCTGGTGTGCCGGATGCCGATCAGCTTCACGCAGGCGTCGTTGGGCGCGAAAGTCGAGGTGCCGACGCTGACGGGCAAGGCCGAACTGAAGATCCCCGCCGGGACGCAGCACGGGCAAGTCTTTCGCCTCAACGGCATAGGGGTTCCCGACCTACGCAGCGGGCGGCGCGGCGACGAACTCGTGCAACTGATGGTGGAAATCCCCAAGCGGCTCAACAAGGCCCAAGAGGCGTTGCTCCGCGACTTCGCCAAAACCGAGGACCGCTCCGTCCTGCCGGAGTCGAAAGGTTTTTTTGACAAACTGATGGAGTATATAGGCGGCGCAAAAGACTAACCTCGCCGCCGGGGAAAGAGCGCTGACCGCACCATCGTATGAAAACGAAGAAGACCGAACCTAACGAGCCGGGACAACCTCCAGCGGTGGCGAGGGAGACCGCGCTCCAGGCGCCCGACAACGGCCGACCGGTATCGGAAGATCCGGTGGCGGAGCTACAGGCGAAGGTCGCCAAACTGGAGGACAGTTTGCTGCGGGCGAAGGCCGACTTCCAGAACCTTCAGCGACGGTCCGCGGCGGAGCGAATGGACGCGCTGCGGTACGCCAACGCCGAGCTGATGAAGTCTCTGGTGAAGGTGGTGGACGACTTCGAGCGGTCGCTCGCGGCGGCGTCGAAACCCGACAATCTGCCGGCGGTCGTCGAGGGTGTGCGACTGGTCTACGAGAACTTGACCAAGGCCCTGTCCGACCACGGGCTGGAGACGATCGAGGCCCTTCATCGACCGTTCGACCCCAACGTGCACGAGGCCTTGTTGCACCAGCCTTCGGACCAGGATCCGCCGGGCACGGTGATCGAGCAGATCGCCAAAGGCTATCGCTTATGCGATCGGGTGGTTCGTCCGGCGAAGGTGATCGTGGCCAAGGCGATGGAACCCGTTGTGGCCGGGGCTGCGACGGAACTGGAAGGGAAGGCGGACTCAACCAACTAAGGAGCAGACCGTATGCCCACGTACGAATACGAGTGCACCGAGTGCGGCAAGGTTGTCGAGCTGGTCCAGCCGATGACCGAGCCGGCGCGCCGTCGGCTCCGCAAGACGGATCCGCGGCCCTGCGATTGTGACGCACCGGTGGCACGGCTCATCGGCACCGGCGGGGGGATCATCTTCAAAGGATCGGGCTTCCATCAGACGGACTATCGTAGCGAGAGCTACAAAAAAGCCGCCAAAGCAGACTCCGACGGTGCCAACGGCAAGACCACCAAGGACGGCAAGAGCGAATCGACCAAGCCGGAACCGACCGTGAAAAAGGAACCTGCCTCAAGCCGTGAAACGACCTAGTGCTCCGACGCAGCCAAACTTTGGGGTCCGGCTGTTTGTGGCACAGCGGCCCTCCGCTGTGCCCTACTGCCCAGCCGGGGGCGGCTGGGCCACACCTACTCGCAGGATTAGGTGCGATGGAGCACTAGTGTTGTGTCTCCGAATTGACGGCGATTATGCGAACCGAGCCGCGCCCGTCAGGAAGCGGTTTTGGCATGACCGCTCCCTCACGAGGCTGTCGAAATACTTGCCGGGAAGTATTTCGACACCTCACGAAACGCATGGCACAGGGCTCGGACCTGGGGTCCGTGAGCCAAAAGTGTGCTCTCCTGCACACGTGAAGGATGTATTTCGACCGCTCCCTCACGGTCGCGGCTCGGATTGGCTCCGCGATTGCGCTTGGGGTTCGGATTCAGGTCGCAGCGTCTATCAAGGCGTCTTGTGCACGTCGGGTGCGGTGGTCACGCCGGGTTGGTTGCCGCGGGGTTGCGGCGTCTGCGCGGCCGAGCGGGCCTGCATACAGAGCTTCACCAGCGCGTTGATTTCGTTTTGTATGGACGGGAGCTGAGTACCGGCGATGATCGCGGTTTCGAGCTTGCCGGCGGCCTCGGTGATGACGTCGAACCCGTAACCGCTTCCCTCCCCTTTTAGGCAGCGAGTCAAGTGCTGCAACCGCTTGAGGTCTTGTTGAACGACGCACGCCTCGATGGCTCGTACCCGAACGGGCAACTCCGCAACAAAGGTCTGGACGAGGTCCTTCATCGAGGCGTCGTCGCGGAAGGTGCTCAAGAGGGGTTCTTGTCGAAGCGATTCCAAGAGCACGGCGAGGTCGGCGCGGGCGTAGGGTTTGGGAATGTATTCGTCGCAACCGGCGGCCAGGCAGCGCTCCTGGGCTCCCGGCTCGGTCAGGCCGGTGGCGGCGACGATCCGCCCGCTGTAGCCGCGGCGACGCATCTCCTGCACGGCGGTGAATCCGTTCATAACCGGCATGTCCATGTCGATCAAGATGAGGTCGTAGACGTGCCGGGCGACGCGTTCGAGGGCGACCTTCCCATTCTCGGCGTAATCCACCTGGGCGTTGAGCTGCTGCAAATGGAACGTCGTCAACCGAGCGATGGAGGGGTCGTCATCGACGAGCAGCACGCGGCTCTCAACGGCTTCGGTGCAGTAGGCTGCGGGGTTGACCTGGTGATCGAAGCACACCGCGACCTCATGCACGTTGGCTTCGAGATAACGACAGCGCACCACCGTCGCGGCGACGTCGTCCCATGTTCCGTAGCTGGTGGCCAACTGCACGACGCACCGCGTTTGCGTGTGGACGTAACCGCCGTGAAGGAATGCCAGGCCGTTGGCACTGATGTTGCGGCCGATGACGAGATAGGGGATGGGCGCGGCGAACCCCGGCTGCTGCATATAGACGACGAGCGTTTTGACCCTGTATTTGTATCGGGAACTCCGCCGCTCTGGGGGCGCGGCGCCGGAGGTGGCGTCCAGCCCGTCCAGGAGCTTGTGAATCCGTTCCTCGTCGAGGCGGATGGTCTTCAGCAATCGTTGATCCGGTTCGGTTCGGTCCACAACACCCCGTTCACAAGGCCGACGCCCGCCAAGCTCGCCTAGAACCTACGCCAGGTCGCCTCTCGCCGGCGGGACGACTTTCGCGGCGCATCATCGCGCATGGCCGGTCCCCGCGCCGGTTCCTCGAGATGCAAGCTACGTACTTCCACTTATCGACACGCAGCAACGGTCACTTGCTCGGACGCATCTACGAACGACCCAGAGTCTTGACCATGCTCCATCGTTTCGACTCCCGGCGCGCCGGGACTACCATGGACCGTGACAGATCGCGTCCGGTAACGGGTTGGGGGATTTCTCGTCTCCGAAGCCTTGTCAAACTCGCCGTCCCCGACGAACATCTCGCCTGAACATTGTGGCAACCGGGGAGGCAATTGGATGAAGCTATCCAGGCGGGTGACGGAACTGGCGGAATCGGCGACGCTGGCGGTGTCGGCCAAGGCGGCGCGGATGACGGCCGAGGGCGTCGATGTGGTCAGCTTCGGCGCCGGCGAGCCGGACTTCGACACGCCCGCGCATATTCGTCAGGCCGCCATCGACGCACTGAACGAGGGACAGACTCGCTATCCCAACCCGGCCTTCGGACTCACCGTCGCGAGGCAGGCGGTGTGCAACAGCCTCGCCCGTGACGCGAACCTGCGATATGGCCCCGAGCAGGTCATCATCACCTCCGGCGCCAAGGATGCAGCCTATCTGGCGTTTCACGCACTGCTCGACCCCGGTGACGAGGTGGTGATCCCCAGGCCGTACTGGGTCAGCTACCCGGAGGTGGTCCGTTTGGCGGGCGGAGTGCCGGTGTTTGCGGTCGGTCCCGAGAGGAATGATTATAAGCTCACGCCGGAGATTCTTCGTTCGGCCCTCACCTCACGGACGCGGATGTTCATTTTCAACTCGCCATCCAATCCGAGCGGAGTGACCTATCACCCGGAGGAGGTCCGGGCGCTCGCCGAGGTCCTGCAAGATCGCGATGTGGTCGTTCTGTCGGACGAAATCTACGATCGCCTGCTGTACGGCGGCCAAAAAACGCTCAGTTACGCAGCGGCCAGCGATCGGGCCTATGCCCAGACGCTCACCTGCAACAGCGCCTCGAAGACGTATGCGATGACCGGCTGGCGGCTGGGCTACGCGGCGGGTCCGGTGGAGATCGTCAAGTCGATGGCCAAGCTGCAATCGCAATCCACCAGCGGGGCGGCGACCTTCAGCCAAATCGCCTACGCTACAGCACTAACGGGCGACCAGGCGTGCGTCGAGGCGATGCGGGTGGAGTTCGAGCGGCGTGGAGCGCACATGTGGCGACGGCTGACGGACATGCCCGGGATCCGTTGCCCGAGGCCGACGGGGGCGTTCTACTGCTTTCCGAACGTCTCCCGGACCTACGGGAAACTCGGGGTACACGGCTCCGTCGAGTTCGCCGCGCGATTGCTGGAGCAGGCCCGCGTCGCGGTCGTGCCCGGCGAGGCGTTCGGGATGGACCAACACGTCCGCCTCTCGTTCGCCACGGGGATGCCGCAGATCGACAAAGGGCTTGACCGAATCGAGGTGTTCCTGCGGGCGGAGGGAGCGGAGCGCGTCGTGTCATGCTGAGCGCAGCGAAGCATCCAGACGCGCAAGGAGATTCTTCGCTCCGCTCAGAATGACATCCCGCGGGCGTTTTCGCCACCCCAAACGGGATGCATCCCCTTGGCCGTGTGCGGCTACCCCCCAGTTTACAGCTCGGTCGGGGTCTGCTATAGTTGGACGAGTCCGTTTAGGAGGCCTCAACAGATAAACTCATGCAGAAACACACGGAGCTACCGCAAGCATTCGCCGCCCTCGGCGTCGAAGTTCGTTTCTTACAAGCCCTTCACAAGATGAAGTTTGTGCAACCGAGCGAGATTCAGCTACGGCTGATTCCGCCGGCTCTGCAGGGCTGTGATATTCTGGGCCAGGCCCGGACGGGCACGGGCAAGACGGCCGCCTTCGGGCTGCCGGTTCTGCAGAAGCTGAACCCGGCCGGGCGGCTCCAGGCCCTTTGCCTGGCCCCGACCCGTGAACTCGCCGTCCAGGTCACCGCCGAGCTACGGTGCCTGGCCGAATTCGCCAACCTGCACATCGTCGCCATTTACGGCGGGCAGAAGGTCGCGGCGCAGCTTCACCAACTGGGCCGTAAGCCGCACTTCGTGGTCGGGACGCCGGGGCGGATGTGGGACTTCATGCAGCGCGGCGTTCTCAACATCGCCGACGTGCAGTTCGTGATCCTGGACGAGGTCGATCGGATGCTCGACATCGGCTTCCGCGACGACATCCGCGTCATCCTCGGAAAGGTCACCGCCAAGCACCAGACGATCTTCGTCTCCGCCACCCTCGACGGGGAAATCACGCAGCTCGCCAGGCGTTACATGATTGATCCGATGGTGGTGGACGTTTCGCGCGACCATCTGACCGTCGAGGACGTGGAGCAGTCCTATGTGACCGTGGAACCGTACGACAAGTTCCGCGTGCTGCGGTTGTTGCTCAAGCACGAGAAGCCGCCGTTCAGCATCGTCTTCACCAACACCAAGCACGGGGCCCGCAAGCTGGCGAAAAAGCTGCACGAAGCGGGCATCGAGGCGACCGAAATCCACGGCGACCTCGAGCAGCGCAAACGCGACCATGTCATGGAGCGCTTCCGCAAGCACCAGATTCAAGTGCTCGTGGCCACCGACCTCGCGGCTCGGGGGATCGACGTGAGCGCCATTTCGCACATCATCAACTACGACATTCCGGTCGACGCGCTAGGGTACGTCCATCGCATCGGACGAACGGCCCGCATGGGCGCCAAGGGAACCGCCATCACCTTCGTCACCAGCGAACAGGGCAAGGAACTGACCGCCGTCGAGAAGCTCATCAACCGCCAGATTACGCTACGGGCCGTGCCGGAGTTCGTCCCGTCCAACGCAAGACCGCAGCCGATGGAGCGTCCCAAGCACGCCCCGGTCTCGCGGTATCAAGCTCCCGTGTTCAGTTCCGTGGGGGAAACGCCGGCGCCGGCCCGCCCTAAGACCCTCGGCAGCCGGTTCCGTCCCAAACGCGGGCGACGCAGACTGTAACGCGCCGCGTACATCAGAGCCGCGACCGTGAGGGAGCGGTCAGTCTATGGATGCTCCCGACGAAGCCCTGGGCGACGAGCTTGATGGCGCCGAGGCTGCCGTTGAGGAATCTTCGCCGACCGAAGAAGTCCATCGACTACGCGTGCGGAAGCGCGTCGTAGGCCGTCGACTCGACAAATTTCTGCACGGTCGTTACCCGCGAATCTCCCGAACACTGCTGCAACGCTACATCAAAGAAGGGCAGGTGACGGTCAACGGTCTGCCCACGAAGGCGAGCTACGAACCGTCCACGGGAGACATCGTTCAGGTCATCCTGCCGCCTCCCCAGCCTAGCGAAGTCCTGCCGCAGGACATCCCCCTGGACATCATCTACGAGGATGAGTGGCTGATCGCCATCAACAAGGCCGAGGGAATGGTCTGCCACCCGGCTTATGCGTCGCAGACCGGCACCGTGGCCAACGCCGTCGCCTTCCATGCCGCAACACTAAGCCGCGGTGAGGATCCCTTCAGACCCGGCATCGTCCATCGCCTCGACAAGAACACCACCGGCGTGCTGCTGATCGCCAAGAACGATGAGGCCCATTGGCGCGTGTCCTTGCAATTTGAGCGGCGAACCGTGCGGAAGGAGTATTTCGCCATTTGCGAAGGCGTCGTCCGACTCGACGGCGATATCATCAACAAGCCGCTCGCCCCGCACCCCGAGACCACGCAACGGATGGTCCTGCCCAGCGCCATGCCGCCCCGACAAGCGATGTTCAAGGAAGCCGTCACCGAGTACCGCGTCGAGAAGCGTTTTCGCGGCTACACCACCGTGAACCTGTTTCCGAAGACAGGCCGGACGCACCAACTCCGCGTGCACATGTCCTCGATCGGCCACCCCATCGTCGGCGACAAACTCTACGGCGGACGACCGGTGAGCGAGTTCGACTTGACCGGATCGGGCAGCACCGAACCCCTGATCGAGCACCAAGCCCTCCACGCCCGCCGCCTCGCCCTCATGCACCCCATCCTTGAGAAGCCCTTGGTCCTCGAAGCGCCGCTGTCGCCGAGGATCACCCACATCCTCGGCCTCCTTGAAAAACACCGGACGTGAGTCCGAGCCGCCGGCTTGAAGCCCACGCGGGCCGATCAGAGGCGGGAACGCGGGCGACGGGTCAAGGCGCGCCGCCGTTGTGAACGGCTTCACGGCTGCTCGACGCCGTCGACGTAATCGCTACGAAGCACGACCACCCCCTGGTCGTCCCAGGTCGTGACCGGCCCTTGACGCTTCCCCTGGACGAACTCCACCTCGAGCCGTTTCTTACCGTTCGTGTGCCACTCGGTGTAAAGCCCATTCCAGACGCCGCGGACCATTGTCCACTCGGTCTGCGGCGTTCCATCCTGGTACCACGCCCGCCAGATGCCGTCCTCGAGGCCGTCCACATATTCCCCCTCGGTCCATTTTCGGCCTTCGATGTACCAGGTGTTGCGAGGCCCGTTCGGGACACCGTCGGTGAATCGCTGTTCCGACTTCTTCTGCCCGTTCTCGTACCAGACGGTCGAAGTACCGTGGCGGATGAAGCTGCCATCGGCGTCCTTCTTGCCCTCGGTACGGCTCTTGAGGTTCCCGTTGGGCCACTTCGTTTCCTCGACCTCGACGGAACCGCCGGCATCGGCCTTCGCGGGCGTCGCTTCGACCGGCGACCGCTCGGCAGACCGATTGTCTGATGGAGCGGCTTTATCCGGCGCCCCCGTCCTCGCACAGCCGGCCAAGCCACAACCGAGAACGCCCGCCCAGAAGATTCGGCTTTTGATCATTCTCCTTGCCTTTCACTGCCCGCCTTCGATCCCTCCGTACCTTGCCGACAAGATACCACACCGGCCGGCAGGGTCAATCCCAGCGCGCACCTGTCCGCCATCAAAGCAGCCGGACAAATTGCTCCATACTCATTCCGACGTCGATCGTGACGATCTGCCGCAGTAACCCCTTCGGAATGTCGCGGCCCTTGTGAACGGGGACGACCGTCCTCCGCCCATCGGGGTGTACGAATCGCCGGTGGGAACCACGCGAACGCACCTTCAGGAACCCGAGTTGCGTCAGAACCTTGATGAGTGCATGCGCCGATATGGCCGGTGTTCGGCTCATGCGACGATTTCGAGGTCGCGCACGCCGATGAAGGTCGCGTTGGTTTGAGGTCGTTCGTCCTCAAGGCAAAGCGAAGCCGCTTCGGCAATGTTCTGCATCGCCTCTTCGAGCGTGTAGCCGTACGAACGGCAGCCCACTAGCGTGGGCGCGGAGACGATGAACACCCCGTCCTCGTCCTGCTCCACGAGAACCGGCAGGTGGTAGCGGGTTCGTTTTCGCCCGTTGCGCGGCTGTTTTCGGGATCGTTTCATGGCATGGTCAGCCTATCAGAAACCAATGAGGTTGGGAACCCGCGAGGGACTCGTAACTTCGTTATTTGCTATTCGCCATTCGCACGGCGCGCTTCGTGCGACGCCTGCGAACCGCCAGTTCCGGCGCTTCTCTGATGCAAGTGAGGAGGATGCCCCACGCGAGCACCATCACCCGCCCGAAGCTGCGCACCAGACCGCCCTGGGCCTCGCCGACCTGCGGGAACCCCTTCGCGTCGGGCCGCACACGCTCCCAGTTGTGAAACAGTCGGCCCCACGGACTGTGCAACGCCTCACGCACTCGTGCCCGACCGAGGACGGGATACCAGAACCAGTCGTGATAGAGCACACTGGCGATATACGCCCACGGCGCGAGCCACGTCTTCAGCGACCATTCGAGGAACCCCTTTAGCCGTCCCCAGTAGATGGCGTGCTGCATGTTGGCCGCGAAGGTCATGCGCTGGAAAGGCCCGACGAATCGCCAGTTCTCCGCCGCGACCTCGGCGTCGCCCACGACCTCGATCTCCCGTGGATCGCCGCAGCCCAGGCCGTGTTCGTGCGCCAAGCGGATGAACTTCACGTCGGCCAGCGGATCGAATCCCATGAGTTTGGCCGCCATCGCGTCGATGGCCACCTGGTCCGCCGACGCCAGCAGCACGTTCTTCACAAAGGGGACCATGCACCGCGGCCCCGGTCCGTCGCCCGCGAACGTCCCGTCCATCACCGCGAACACCCCGCGATGTATCCGTTGTTGGATCATCAGCAGATCGACCAACGTTTCGTGAATCACCGGGTGCGTCCAATGACGATGCTCGTTGAGCAAGCCGCCGAAGGCGTTTTTCATCGCCCCGGTCATCGTCGTGAACACGTGCGTCTTGACCGTCGGCAGATGGATGATGTTCTCGCCGATAAACCGTTTGGGGATGCTGAACCCCTTCGGATAGACTTGGTTCAGACATAGAAACCGGTCAGTGAGGTCTCCCACGGCGTCGCGGATGTCGATCCACTCCACGTCGCCGTCGTACAGGTGCACATTGGCCAGTCCGTGGGCCTCGACCACGTTGATCTGCTTGTTCTCCCGTTCGCCCAATCGCGCGTCGATGACCACCGTGCGATTGTGGCAGGCATGAATCCGCTTCGGGTCATACCCGTCGCGCTTCATTGCCCGGATCACGCCCTCCAGTTGCCAGGGCGTCGTGGATGCCGCGGGGTAGAAGAAATGCCAACTGATGTTTACCTTGAGCGCGGTCTCGGCATCCTTGGCAATGACGTTCTGGTACCCGGCCAAGTTCATCAGCCGGTGGTAATCCTCGAGCACCGTTTCCGGCGTTGTGCGGACGATCGCGACTGTGGAACGAGTCATACGTCGATTCTCACGACGGCCCACGAGCTCCGACCAGCCCCGCAAGCCCGCCCGGCCCGAACAAAGCGACCTGATACGCGATCACCAACGCACACAGCGCCCAGAGCGCGATCGCGAGGACCATGGCCCGGTCCTTCAGTACGATCTCCGTCGGTCCACTGTAAATCCCCAACTCCGTGAGCATCGCGAATCGGAAGATGCCGTAAATCACCAGCGGCAGCGTGTAGAACAGATGCTCCTTATGGAATGGCGACGGATGCCCCTGCGTGTCCAGGGTATAGAGGAGGAAGGTAATGACTGCAATGCCCGCCGAGACGGCCAGGAGGTGATTCAGGAGGTCGGGGGTATAGCGCACCAACGTTCGGCGATGATGACCGATTTCCTCGGCGTTGCCGATCATGGCGATTTCACATCGTCGCTTTCCGAAGCCCATGAACAAGCACAGCGTGAACACGCACGCGATCAGCCACTCTGACGTCGGCACGCCCACTGCGACGGCCCCCGCGAACGCGCGCAGCACGAAGCCGCATGCCACAACGATGACATCGAGGATCACTCGTCGTTTCAGAGTGAGCGAATACGCCAGCGTCAACGCCAGGTATCCGGCCAGAACCGCCGTAACGCCCGACGAGAGGACGCAGGTGGTGAGCGAGATCGCGGCCGCGGCGAGCACCACCGCAACCACGACCGCCGTGGCCGGACGGATCGCCCCGCGTGCGACCGGTCGCAGCCGCTTGGTGGGATGACTCGCGTCCGCCGTCCGATCGACCACGTCGTTGAGGGCGTACGTAGCGCTCGCGGCCAGGCAGAACGCGGCAAACGCGACCATCGCTTGCCCCAGCGAGTGTCCCGACGACAGCTTCAACCCCGCCGCCGGCGCCGCGAAGACCACCACGTTCTTCACCCACTGCGTCGGGCGAAGCAGCTCGACGATATCGCCGAGCCGCGCCGATGTACGCGCCGTCACGCCCTCAACGCCGGGCAGCGTGGTTGTACGACCGTACGTCATGCCGACTCCCCGAGCTTCAAAGCCTCGCGTTTACCGTCATTCTATCGGGATTCTACCCGCCTCGCCGCTGTTTGGGTAACGCTTGCCGCCCAGGCGGACTTCCGCGAACCGGTTCGTGTTTGCCTCCGCTTGACCCCCGCCCCTCACCCCTATTCAATACTTCCCTGCGGCCGATCCGAGTCCCAGGGTCGCCGCTATCGAACCGGAAAAGCAGATGCCGCCGCCGATCAACCAATACCTGACCAGCGTCGCGCGGACCCACGCCGCCGGCAACGCCACCGAACACAGCTACCGCCCCGCGCTCAAGGCCCTCGTCGAGTCTTTTCAACAAGGCATTACCGCAACGAACGAACCCAAGCGCGTCCAATGCGGCGCGCCCGACTTCATCGTCAGCCGCAAGAACAACTCCGTCGGCTACATCGAGTGCAAGGACATCGGCGTAGCCCTCGACAAAGTCGAAACCAGCGAGCAATTCAAACGCTACCTCGACGCCCTGCAAAACCTCATCCTCACCGACTACCTGCAATTCCGTCACTACGCTGCGGGAAAGCTCGTGCGGGAAGTCACCCTCGCCCGGCCCGACGGTAAGGGCAAGATCAAGGCGCTTCCCGAGGCCGACGAACAACTGAGCAACCTGTTCAACGTTTTCCTTGCCGCCGTATCGACCACGATCGGCACTCCCAAGGACCTCGCTGCCCGCATGGCCGCCGTCGCCAAGGTCACCCGCGAGGCCATCGAAAAAGCCCTCGCCCTCGAGGATTCGTCCGGGACGCTCCACGGCGAATTGCAAGCCTTCCGCGTCACCATCCTGCCCGGCATGACCGAGGCGGAATTCGCGGATATGTACGCTCAGACCGTGAGCTACGGGATGTTCTCGGCCTGTGCGAACCTCCCGAGCAACAAAGCCCGACTGTTCACCCGTGAACACGCCGCCTACGATTTACCTGCGACCAACCCGTTTCTGCGAGACATCTTCGACTACATCGCCGGGACACGGTTGGACGCCAGCATCGTCTGGGCTGTCGAGCTTCTAGCGGACATCCTCCGCAACGCCGACATGGGCCAGATCCTCAAGGACTTCGGCAAGGCGACGCGGCGGGAGGATCCGGTTGTTCACTTCTACGAAACCTTCCTCGCGGCGTACGACCCCAAGCTCCGCGAAACCCGAGGCGTGTACTACACCCCCGAACCGGTGGTGTCCTACATCGTCCGGAGTATCGACCACATCCTCAAAACCGATTTCGACTGCCCCACCGGACTGGCCGACAAGAGCACAATCACCGCCCCGTTCTTTGATGCCGACGCCAAGAGCGGAATAACGGAGAGGGAAGTCCACCGCGTTCAGATTCTCGACCCCGCCGCCGGGACCGGAACCTTCCTTTTCGAAACCGTCCGTCACATCTTCGACGCGATGAAGCGCAATCGCGGCCTCTGGGCGGGCGAACAAGGGTATGTCGCCAAGCACTTGCTCCCCCGCCTGTTCGGTTTCGAGTTGATGATGGCCCCCTACGCCGTCGCCCACATGAAACTCGGATGGTTATTAAAAGAAACAGGCTACAATTTCCCCGGGACCGATCGCCTCTGCGTATACCTAACCAATACACTTGAGAAGCGGGTCCTTCCCAGCCAACAGGGTTGGTATTTCGGGAACCAGATCGCGCACGAGGCCAACGCGGCGGGCAGAATCAAGGCACAGTCCCCCATCATGGTCATCATGGGCAATCCGCCATACTCGGGGCATTCCGCCAACCGCAACGAATGGTCGAAGGACCTTCTGAAGAACAAGCTCCTCGGGCCTCACGGCGCGCCTGGCTACTTCGAGTGCGACGGTCAGCCGTTGGGCGAAAAAAACCCGAAGTGGCTCAACGATGATTACGTCAAGTTCATCCGCTTCGCCCAGTACCGCATCGAACTGACCGGATACGGGGTCGTCGGGTTCATCACCAACCACGCCTACCTCGACAACCCCACTTTCCGCGGAATGCGCAAAAGCCTCATGCATACATTCGACGAGATTTACGTCCTCGACCTGCACGGCAACGAACGCAAAAAGGAAACCGCCCCCGACGGCTCAAAAGACGAGAACGTCTTCGACATTATGCAGGGAGTGGCGATCGCCGTCTTCGTGAAGCGAAAAAACGGTGAGAACAAGAAACCCGCCCCCGTGCGCCACGCGGATGTTTTTGGACTGCGTAACACGAAGTATTCGTACCTCAATGAAAGCGACATCACTACGACGAAATGGAAAAAGGTGACTCCCGCGGCCCCATTCTACCTATTTATCCCCCATTCCGCAAAACGCCTGAAAGAGTTCGAGACCAGTGCGAAGATCACGGACATCATGCCGACCAATTCGGTCGGAGTTGTCACCAGTCGGGACGCATTGGTGTTCGATTTCGACGAACAAGCGCTGCGCAGTCGCATAAAGGATTTCAGCGATCCGACTCACTCCGACGATGACGTGCGCGCTCGGTATCTCAGCGCAGCCGACAAACTCGACGTTCGCACGGCGCGCGACCGAGTACGGAAGCTCCGACGCTTGGGCGATGGCATCGTCCCTTGCCTGTATCGCCCCTTCGACGTTCGTTGGCTCATGTACCATGAGGCGTTGGTCGAGCGTTCGCGATCCGACATCATGCAGCACATGATGATCGGCGTGAACCTAGCGCTCGTTTCCGCACGCAGTAATAAATCGCCGAGCATGGATCATTTCTTTTGCTCCAGGGATATCATGGAAACCAAATGTGGGGAGAGCACGACCCAGAGCGCGCTATTCCCGCTGTACCTCTATCCGAACGGCGACGAGTTGATTCAGGCGTCACCGTGGCCCGCGGGCAAGGACGGTCGTCGACCAAACCTGTCGGCCCCGTTTGTGGCCGACTTGTCATCGAGGCTTCGCCTCAAGTTCGTCTCCGATGGTGTCGGCGATCGCAAGAAAACCTTCGGCCCGGAAGATGTCTTGCATTACATCTACGCCGTCTTCCACAGCCCGACCTACCGCACGCGCTACGCGGAGTTTCTCAGGATCGACTTCCCCCGCGTCCCGCTTACCAGCGACAGGAAACTCTTCGCTCGCCTGTGCGACTTGGGTGCCGAGCTTGTCGGCCTGCATTTGCTGGAAAACACTCCGACGCCTCGCGCCACGTATCCGATCCCCGGCAACAACCGCGTGGAGAAACCCCATTACAAACCACTGACTGACGAGGCCCCGGCTCGGGTGTACGTGAACGGCACACAATACTTCGCCGACGTTCCGCACGAAGTCTGGGAGTTCCACGTCGGCGGCTATCAGGTCTGCGAAAAGTGGCTGAAGGACCGCAAAGGCCGCACGCTCACCTACGACGACATCGAGACCTACCGCAAGATCACCGAAGCGATACGCCAGACCATCCGTCTCATGTCCGCCATCGATGTCTTCATTCCCGCATGGCCGCTGCCGTAGCCCGATTCCGTAGTTCGGTGGTGACAGCGGCCTCGGCGGATTCCAACGCCCCCATCCATTCCGACAGGAGGTTAACCGCTCCGTTCTCAGACGGGTCTTGGCGCAAACGCGATGATCTCGAGCGCCGAGGCGCTCTTGCCGTCTCACCGGACGGGGACGCCTCAATCCTGTTTCAGGTAGGCCGAAGAACGATGCGCGGTTTAGGGGCAACTCGCATTCGGCGCCGGCTTAGCCGTGCCGTTCCAGATAATGTACGCCCCTTCGCCGTTCAGCAGATCGACGGCGTCCAGGATGTCGGCCACCGTGACGGCGCCGCTGCGGTCCACGTCTCCGCTGAGGAGTCCCGCGGGCAGCGGGGCCGTTCCGTTCAGAGCGTTCACCAGAGCCGTCACGTCCGCCGAGTTGGCCGCACCGTCCGCGTTCAGGTTCGCCGGATGGGCGATGTAGCTCGCCGAGGTTCCATCGCCGGCGTAAGTGATCTTGGTCACCGCCCCGGCCGTAATCGGACGCCCCAGTTTGATCGTAAACTGCCCGCCGCCGTCATCCGTAATGCTGGCGATGCCGTTGGCGACGCCGGAGCTCGCCGTCTCGCAGAGCTTCCAACATCCGAGCACGTTCGATCCCGGGGGCGCGGTGACGTGGACCGTGTCGATGCCCAGCAAATGCGCCGCATCGTCCGGCGGAAAAGGCCGACCGGCGTCGAGAATCCCCGGAGGCGGGTCGACAAAGGCTACCGCTCCGGCGGGGCAGTCGCCGCAGAGGATCGGACATAACGCGTCGGCTCCGCATCCGGAACCCTCGTAGCCCGCCCCCGCGCAGTCGGCGTCCCACACCGTGTCACAGCAGAACAAGTCGCAGCCGCAGACGGCCTCACAGCACGACTGGTCGACACACCCTGTAGTCCCCAGGCCTCCACAGCAATCGCCGGTCGCGGGACAGTTCGGCTGAGCCGGCGGGTCGCAAGAGATCGTGAACGTCCCCGTCCCACGGTCGGGGAGTGCTCGAGGAAAGGCACCCAGCCGGATCAGGTAACTGCGGCCGGCGACGGCATGGAACACGGCGGTGGATTGCGGATGCCCCTGCCCGCAGCGATCATCGCCGCAATCCAGCAAGGTAGCGTCCGATGGCGGACAGGCGCATCCTTCGTACACCGCGAGCTTCGTGTCAAGCTCGGTCTGCCCGCAGGTCCGTACGTAGACCGTGTCCGTGCAGGAAGCCGTCCAGCAGTACCACACGTCCTTGACGATTTGCTCATCGCCGCCGAGGTTCACGCACGCCGCGTGGACGGGACCGTCGGTCGTCGCCGCCGTGGTGTCGAAATTGAACGTCCCCGCCCCGGCGGTGGGCAGCGCATCGTCGCATTGGTCGCTCGAGCACAACGTCCGGGCCTTGTTGACGCAGTTCGAATCCCAATCCGAAGTGCAGCAGAACGGATCAGCGGCGCACACCTTGTCGCAGCAAAACGCGTTCTCGCATCCGCCCGTGACATGCTCCGCGAAGCAGCCGCCTGGTTTGTTGATGCACGCCCGAACGGGACACGTCCCGATCCCCACGCAGAACAGACCCGGCGCCGACGAACCCTCCAGCGACGCGCACTCCTCAGGGGTCAAGTCCTGGCACACGACCGAACTCGGGTTGAGCGGTCTCGGGTAGCAGCAGCCGTGGACGCCGCATGGCGGATCGAACGGGTTGGAGGCACACGTCACGTCCTGCATCCAGCGCCCCTCGCAGGAGGTGGAGAGAACCCCGTCCGTGCAGGTGCCGGTCACGTCGTTGCAGCACGCCCCCGTCGGCGGAACGCCTTCGCACCACACCTTCGCCCGGAAGCTCCCCGCGGGAACGCAGCCCTCGCCCGGACAATTGGTCGGGTCGAACCCATTGGGCGGGAAGATGAAGCCCGGCAACCAGGTGAACGGCGTGCTGGGATTGTTGTCGTGATCGCCGAAAACGGCAAAGCCGTCCTGACTAAAGCCGATGTCCGCAAGACCGCCGAAGATCGGTCCGGCGTTGTCCGAGCCGGTCGTCACGACCATCCACACTTTGCGCGGTAACTGAATGCCGGTGAGAGGACCGACCAGAAGCCGCTGGAGGGTCAGATCCGCCGCCAGACCGTTGAAATCACGCTGCGTGCCGGGAATGAGGGCCAACGGAGTGTCATCGGTGTCCACCGTCGGCGTGCCGCGGTCGTTGTTGGTCCACAACTCCACACGGGCATCAAACGGCGGCGCTGGCGGGCAGTCGGAACCGACCGAGCAGAGGTCGTTGGTGACCTCGCACCTCCCGTCGACGCACCTCTGGCCGCCGCCCATGAGCAACTCGTAGGCGACCGCTTGGCAGGGTGCGCCGGCGCCCAGCGTCAGGTCGTCGCCCCATCTCTGGCCCGTGTCGATCGTAGCGAAGATGCCCGTCGAGAAGTCGTTCTCGTACACCTCAAACGTCGGAGCGCAAGCGTTGGCCGCACAGGTCATCCCCGACTTGAAAAGAGCGGCCGGGCAACCGGGCTGATTGGTGTCCGTGCATTCCTCGAAGTCCACGCCGTCGCAGCACGCCCCGGTCAAACAGGCGTTGGGTTGGCAGGTGGTAAAGGCACCCTGCCACACCTGCGGGGAAAGGCAATTCGTTTGCGTGGTCTGCGCACACGACGTCCCGTTACAACACGCGCCGTCCGGAGGAACGGTTGTCTCGCAATAGATGTTCGCCCAAAAACCCGCCCACGGGGGGCTGGTGCCGGTGACGTGGAACAACAAGCAACCTACGAGGTCAGGGGGGACCGGATCGGTATTGTCCTCGGACCAGACGTTTTGCGTGGACCCGATCTCGGCCTGCCCCGCGATGACCCAGGTGGCATCGTTCGCCAGCGTCCCTGAGAACGTCACCGCCAGCCATACCGTGCCCGGAACCTGGACCGGCGAAACAAGGGGGACCGGGAGCGTATAAAAATTATTCCGGTCGTTGGGGACCGTGAAGTCGTCGCCCGTCCCCGCGATCGCCGAAGAACCGGGTGCACAGGGGTCGCCCGTCCATAACTCGGTGTGAGCGTTATAGGTTCCGCTTGTTCCGAACCCGTAAACGCGTAAGTCGTAATAAACGGCGTTGCAGGGTCCGTTGGCCAGCGTGAGATCGTCGGCCATACGCTGATTGGCGCCGGGCCCGTAGACGCGTGTGATCGGGCTCACCTCGTTCTCGTAGACGCGCGTGCTGCCGACCGGCGCGCCGGCTACACCGCCTGACGTAATCAAGCGACGGATTTCGGACGCATCCAACGGCTGCGGCAACTGGACGGCGGATACGGAAAGAGACGGCGACACGGCAACCGAACCCGGTGCGACATCGCTAAGAACCCTCACCGACGTTCGGTTCACCATCCGCCCGTCGTCCCGCTCGGCCGATTTCACGCTCGGACCAGCCGTGACGATTACGACGGCCACCAGCCCCCACGTCGGCAACCTGTTGCTCCGCATTGCGATCACCTCATCGACCAAGACACCCCAACCCGTCATGCGGGACGCCTGCCCACATCCACCGTTACGCGCCTCCGGCGTCCGCGATCCCGGCGCGCCGGGAATCCACCCGCAGGGTCGGTTCGATCCAGACCCGGCGCGCCGGGAATCGGAAATCGGAATAGGCTGGACGTGTCAGCCTCGGCTGCTCACGCTTATTCCCCCGTTAGGTCGTGGGACGCGGGCCTAGCAGCGCCTTCGGCCTGCATCCAGCCCCCCTGACCATCCGGTCACGCGGTGATGATATGGCCGCAAGTCGCGCCGAGTAAAGCCCGGACCCCGCCTCGCCGACGCCCGATATGCCTTATATCCGCATAGGCCCGTCTCTCCCTGCCGCTTCCTGCGGTGCCACTGGCGGCTTGTCCGCCGCTGCTGAAGTTTATGGGACCTGCTGTGGCTGGGTGGCATCGCCAGGCGTCCCGACGTGCCGGGACCGCCATGCAAACGCCACCCGTGGCCGGCGCAGGCCCACGCGCCGCCGACATCGCCCGGCGTTACAATGCCCTCTGGCATTCGACAACAACCGAAGCGAGGAACCCATGAGCCATCTTCCGTTTTCCCCCATCGAGCAGGCCTTCGACGATCTTCGCGAGGGCAAGTTCATCATTCTCGTTGACGACGAGGACCGCGAGAACGAAGGCGACCTCGTCATCGCAGCCCAGAAGATCACCCCTGAGGCCGTCAACTTCATGCTCAAGGTCGGACGCGGGGTGCTCTGCCTACCCATGACGCGGCGGCGGTGCGAGGAGCTAAACCTGACGCTGCAAACCTCGCAGAACACCTCCCGCTTCGCGACGGCCTTCACCGTCACCGTCGACGCCCATCATCGCTTCGGGGTCACTACCGGCGTATCCGCAACCGACCGCGCCAAGACCATCGAAGTCGCCTGCGCTCCGGACACGAAACCCGCCGACCTGATCCGCCCCGGCCACGTCAATCCCCTGATGGCCGTCGACGGCGGAGTCCTCGTCCGCGCCGGGCAGACCGAAGGCTCCGTCGATCTGTGCCGCCTCGCGGGTTTGCGATCCGTGGCCGCCATCATCGAGATCATGAATGAAGACGGCACCATGGCCCGACTGCCCGATCTCACTGAGATCAGCGAGCAGCACGGCATTCGCCTCTACACGGTGGCCGACATCATCGAGTACCGGATGCAACGCGAAACCTTCGTCACCCGCGGCGTCACCATCAAGCTCCCCACGCACTACGGCGAGTTCACTCTGATCGAGTACCACTCACCCGTCGATCCCGAGCCGCACCTGGCCCTGTGTTGCGGCGGACTCGGCACGCTCGACGCCAACGGAGAACCGATCGTTCACGAAGAGCCCGTGCTGGTCCGCGTGGAGTCGGAGTGCATGACCGGGCACGTCTTCCACTCCGTCCGCTGCGATTGCGGCGGCCAGCTCGATGCGGCCATGCAGTTGATTCAGAAGGTGGGCAAAGGCGCGGTCATTTATCTGCGCCAGGAAGGCCGGGGCATCGGCCTGCACAACAAACTGCGCGCCTATGAATTGCAAGACCAGGGCCTCGACACGGTCGAAGCCAACCAAAAGCTCGGCCTGCCCATCGACCGCCGCGACTACGGCGTCGGCGCCCAGATCATCCGCGACCTGGGCCTGCGGCAGCTTCGCATCCTCACCAACAACCCCAAGAAGGTGAACCGCCTCGAGGTCTACGGTATGAAGATCACCGAACAACTCCCCATCGAAATCCCCCCCACCGAACACAACCGCGAGTACCTCCGCACGAAGCGGGACAAGATGGGGCATACACTGAGGGACGTATGATCCACACGTCGGACGACATGGCACGACAGCTTCCATCTTGGGCCACGATCATCATAGCGAGCGCGCTTTCCTTGTTTGCAGGCTTTGGTGTGGGCACATGGATCACGCTTAGCGAACGCACTGCTCTAAAGACGGAGATCGCTTTTCTTAAAGGCGAACACGAATCCATCCGTCGAGAGATGTCCGATGTCGAGGCGCGGAACACGAGAATGGCAGCAATTCTGGCAGAGACAAGCTCGCGCCTCTCCGAACGGGACCAAACGATTTCGGAATTGACAGGTCGAATCGCGCAGCTCTATAGCGTTCAAGCCGCAGTCGCTACCGCCCCAGATGGCAGCTCCGGAACTCAGGCTGAACCATCGTCGGAAGCGCTTACTGCCAAAGACCGAACCATCGCCGCGCTCCAAGGCGAAATCGCGGCACTGCAGAAACGCATTGCGGATTTGGTGCCAGTGGGTGGACCACGCCTGCCAGACGCGGGACCGATTCGGCCACCGTCCGCTTCCGTAAGCGAACCAAGCCAATCAAAGGGACAATGCACTGCGACTACAAAGAAGGGCGCCCGGTGCAAACGAACCGCGCGTTCTAACGGGCGCTGCTGGCAACATGGCGGGTAGAAGCGACACCGGGTACCGCTTGCGGCTCGTCCGACAGTGCCACGCGGTGACAACAAATGTGCAACGACGCGTCCCACACGACGCTTCAGCGTCGTTCCCCGCCGCAGGCGGTCGAGGCCAGGCGTTTACGCCTGGTTAACGGAACGCGACAATCCTATCCGTCTCCTTCCCTCCATCTCAGCCCGTTTCAACGGGCTTCTTTCATCTTTCGGTGAACTCTGAGAAGCCCGTTAAAACGGGCTGGAACAGAATGAAGCAAAATGAGGGCTTGGCTCCGCCGCCGACCGGCCCTGGAAGGGCCGGCCTGTACCCGCCTTCGGCGGGGCAAGCCCCGTGAACGGGGCTGCGGGAAACTTGCAACCCCGTCGGCCGTTGGGTCGGCTTCGCATCGCCATGCGCGACAACGCCTAGGCGATCGCGGTCTATATGATCGCCAGTTGGTTCCCGACGCATCCCATCCTACGACGCTTCAGCGTCGTTTCCCGCCGCAGGCGCTCCAGGCCAGGCGTTTACGCCTGGTCAACGGAACGCGACAATCCCATCCCATCCGTTTCCTTCCCTGCATCTCAGCCCGTTTCAACGGGCTTCTCGACGGGCCCACCATCTTCCGACCGTTCAATTCGTTCCAACCGATCATGCACCTGACCTTGAGCATGATGCTTCTTTTGATTTCGCACATACTCGATGACCCAAGGAAGGTCCTTGGCGCCGAAGCTCACGACGCCGTATCCCGTTTGCCATTCGAGCGTCTTTCGGTTGCAGATTTCTCCGTTGATGAAATGCGCGCTCGCCCCTTTCAGGTCTCCGATCCACTCGCTGATGTTGATGGTCGGCGGGACGGAGACGGCCAAGTGAACGTGATCCGCCACGCCGTCGATCGCGTGAACGAACACGCCCGACGTGCGAATGGCGCGCTGCTTGAGGAAACGATGGAGTTGGCGCTCGATCTCATCCACGAGGACCGGCTGGCTCCCCTTGGCGTGCCAAGTCATGTGCAGGTAAATCTCGCTGTAGGCGTTTCGGGGCACCTATGCACTCCGAGAAGCCCGTTGAAACGGGCTCGACCAGGTTAACAGAAAAGGGGGTCTTCCGCCTACGCCGATAACCGGCCCTACAAGGGCCGGCCTGTACCCGCCTTCGGCGGGGAAAGCCCCGTAAACGGGGCTGTGGAACTCGCCCGGAAACTTTGGCCCCCCGGCGCGCCGGGGTTCAGGCAAGGCGTGTACACTTGGTGTTCGTTTCTCGGCACGCCGACCACCGGCCCTACAAGGACCGGCCTGTACCCGCCTTCGGCGGAGAAAGCCCCGTTAACGGGGCTGTGAGGCACGCGCGGAAACGCCGGGTGCCACTGGCGGCTCGTCCGCCAGTGCCAACTCATAGCACCACGCGCCACCCGCGTCTCAGGGGTCATCCGCAGGCTGACGCCCTACGTTGGCGGTTTGCGCCTCGGCTTTCGACATGCCGTCCGCAGCCATTCCGCGAACGCCTCGGCTGACACGCTCCGATCGGATAGACCCACCACCACCTTCACGGCTTGTTGTTCGGGTGCGTTCAATTCCCAGCCGTTGATGCCCAAGAATGTATAGGCCGCGAGGAAGGCGGTTCGCTTGTTGCCGTCGATGAACGGATGGTTTCGCGTAATGCCGTAGGCATACGCCGCCGCGAGCACGAAGATATCGCGCTCGCCGTACGTGTAATGGTGCCTTGGGGCCGCGAGCGCGGAGTCGAGCAGCCCCAGGTTGCGGACCCCGGCGTCGCCGCCGTATTCAGCCACAAGCTGTTCGTGCATGGCGAGCACGCCCTGGAGCGTGAGCCACCCCGGATCCCGCTTCACCGCGCCAGCTCGCGCAAGGCGTTGCGGTATTTCTTCATCCCTTTGGACGCGACCTTCATCTGTCGCTCGAAGGCCGGATCGTAGGGTGTAATCCGAAACCCTTCCGGGCTTTGCGTCAGAAACAGCTTGTCGCCCTCCGCAACCTGCAGCGCCGCCGTCGCTTCCGCGGGAAGAATGACCCCCAGCGAGTTGCCGATCTTGCGTACCGTCATTCGGACCATTTCCTCACCTCCCACTGGAGTTTAACATCGGTTATAACACGGGTCAACATCCGCGGCATCATCGTCTCCACGGGCAAACCCCCACCCCTGCGATCACAGGGATAGGGCACCGCAACCGGCGACATCCGTATTCCCGGATGTTCGTCACGCACGTTGCCACTTCTACCTCCCTCCCCTACAGTGTTCACTTTTCGTAGAGCGTTGCGCGAGGGAAGTTCCGCCCATGGCTGATCGTACGTTGGACATCGTTTTTACGGCGCCGCACCCGGACGACATCGAAATCGGTTCGGGGGGTACGGTTGCGAAGCTCGTCGAACTTGGCTACCGCGTGGGAATGGTGCACATGACCAACGGGGAGCCGACCCCGCGGGGTACGCCGGAAATCCGGGCCAAGGAGATGCGGGCCGCAGCGGACGTTCTCGGCGTGCAAGTGTTGGAGATGCTGGGGCTTTCCAACCGCGTGCTGATGGACGGGCCTGAGGCTCGGTGTGCGTTGGCGACGGTGTTGCGACGCTATCGCCCTCCGATTCTGGTGGGGATGGCCGGTCGGACTCCGTCGGCGTCGCCGGACCATTATCAGGCGCAGCTTATCACTGAGGCCTCTCGGTTTTATGCCCAGCTTACCAAGTGGGACGACCGATTCGGCGGCACTGAGCCCTATCGGGTGGACCACCTGATTTACCGCCCAACCCGAATCGGGGCCGAAATCACCCACTGGCATTGCCAGTTCGTGGTCGATATCAGCGATACGATCGAGCAGAAGATCGAGGCCGTCCGTTGCTACCGATCGCAGTTCGACGACGAGCGGTTCGCGTACCTGGAGCACTACATGCGGTCGGGAGCGGGAGTCGAAGGTAGCGCGATCGGCGTTCGATACGGCGAGTTGTACGCTCTGCCGCGGCCGCTGGGCGTGAACGATCTGATGTCCCTCTTCGGTGAGTGGAAAGTCCCTGCGCCGTTCAAGAGTCAGTCCCGCTAGGGTAGCTGGTCAACGTTGGCGCCGTTGATCGGTGTGCCACTGCCGTGTCGGCAGTGGCAGCCACGGCTGACACAGCCGTGGCACATTGTTGGAGGAGCTTGTTGGATCTGTTCCTAGACGACAAGAAGGTCGAGGACAACGGGGTCGTCGGCGGTACGCTCGAGCAAACGCTGCGTGAGGTCCAGAGCAACCTCTGTCCGCCACGTCGGATCCTGGTCGGATTCCGATGTGACGGCGAAGAGATCGTCTCCACCGCGATCGCCGCGGCGATGCAACGACCGGTCGCCTCCTTCGAACGGCTGGAGGTGTTCACCAGCACACGAGAGGATCTGGTCGCCGACACGATGGGGCAAGCATCGAGTTCGCTGGAGGAGACGGAGAGCACCACCCAGCGCGTCGCGGAGTTGCTCATGGAGGGTAAGACCGTCGAGGGGATCGAGCGGCTCGGCGAGTGTCTGCACGTCTGGCAACAGGTTCACGACGCCGTGGCGAAGTCGTTGGAGCTGCTTCGTCTGGATCCGCAGAAAGCGACGGTGCGAGATCAACCGTTGCTCGCGGCGTTGGAACGGCCCAAAGATGTCCTACTGCAGATCAAGGGCGCACTGCAGGCTCAGGATCACGTGCTCCTCGCGGACATCCTGCAATACGAATTCGCGGAGGTGACGGACATGTGGCACACCATGATCGCCCGCATCCGGCAGGAGGCCGACGACCGCCGTGCAGCCGACGCCGAGTCTACTTGAACCGCCCACGATAGCGCTCGGCCGGGTATTTCACGGCGTTTTTCCGCATCTTTTCCTCCAGGGCGGAGGCCACGTCGATGCCCATTTTGCTGGCGAAGGACAGGAGGTAGGCGGTGATATCGGCGAGTTCCTCGCGGACCTCGGCCATCGTCTTCGCATCGTCGCGAACGGAACCGAGTTGGTCGCTTCGCAACCATTGAAAGTGTTCCATCAACTCGGCGGCTTCAATGGCAATCGACGCGGAGAGGTTCTTGGGGTCGTGGAACGGCTCCCATTGCCGCTCGGCCACAAAATTATCGACCAACTTGATGAGCTCAGCGACGGTGGTTGTCGAATCGTGCACAGGGCGCGAAATCAGAAAAACAGCGGCTGATCGAAGCGCAGTCCGGCGCCGACGACCGGCGTGGGACCCTTGGCGATCGGCTCGGTTCGGACGACCGTCGCGTAATGGCTCTCGTTGGCATCGTCCGACAAAACGACCTCGCAGCGCTGCCCGACGCGAAGGCCGGAGGCGAGCGGAACCTGCACGTACAGTCCGTTCTCGCTGATGTCCTCCGTCGTGCAACGGAAGACCTCGGCCGCACCCACGCCGATCACCTTCGCGGTCAATCGCTTGCGGAGGCGCGGGGTCGAGCGGCGCTCGTCCATTCCCGGCGGCTGAGGCGCCGGAATCTGCATCGCGGGTTCGACGGTCAATAGGCTCTCGATGGGCTGGGGTTGGATTGCGGTCGGCATGTGTGTGCCTCGATAGAACCTCGCGCCACTTACCATCGGAAGGGCGAATGAGGCTCGGTCGTATACGCGCTGTGCCGCGAGGCCGGCATCGTCACACCGCCGCCCCGCAGACTAAGCCCGTAGTATATCGTCCGGTAACGGCCCGTCAAGCGGTGGCCGGTCACCAATTGTACAATCGTGTGCCCGGCCGGCTGCACGGTCGGAACGATCCCGCGCTTGCAGGTGAGGGTTTAATCCCTCCACAGACGGTTCACACGGGCGTACGGTTCATGGTCGTCCGAGCAGCCCAGCAGGGGTTCGTCCTCCACGGGAACGTACGCAGACTGTTCGACGAATAGGGCGCGGGCCGGGCGCGGGAGGAAGCGGGTCAACTGGGCGTAGCTGTGGCCGTCGCCCAGGCCGAAGCGGCGGTGGTAGTATCGCAACGGGAAGTACACGTACAGCATGTCCTTGGCACGGGTCATGGCCACATAGAACAAGCGGCGTTCTTCATCGACACCGGCTTCGTTACCGACGGCCATGTCGGAGGGGATCATGCCGTCGGCGGCGTGGATGATGTGGACAACGGTCCATTCACAACCCTTGGCCGAGTGGATTGTGCTGAGCGTCAGCCAGTCTTCTTCGAGAAACGGCGGCTGGGCGAGGTCCGAAGTGGCCCGCGGCGGGTCGAGAGTCAGGTCGGTAATGAACCGGCTCCGGGAGCGGTAACGCGTGGCGATCTGAGCGAGCTGATCCAAGTCGCGGGCGCGGACGGCCGCGTTTTCGTAGACACGCTCGAAGATCGGGTCGTAGAACTTGCGGATCCGTTCGACCTGGAGCGCGAGCGGCGGCTCTCCCTTCGGAGGTGCCACGGACGTGTCACCCATCCCTTCGAGGCTCAGGGCAAGGCCCCGGCAATAGGCGAAGGCGTCGCGAAGTTCCTGCAACGGTTTCCGGGCGGCGGGCGGCGTTGTCGGCGGGGCGGTCAAGAGCAGAGCCAACGGAGTACCCTCACCCCGGCCCTCTCCCTGAGAGGGAGAGGGAGCCTGCGTCGGTCGTCTTACGTGCAACGCGTCCATGATGCGCCGTGCGGTGCGCGGACCGACGCCCTCGAAAAGTTGCAGCACGCGAAACCAACTGATCTCGTCGAACGGGTTTTCGAGAATGCGCAGAAACGCGAGCATGTCCTTGATATGGGCCGCCTCAATGAACTTCAGACCACCGTATTTGTGGAAGGGGATGTTGCGGCGGGCGAGTTCCACTTCCAAGACCGCGCTATGATGACCGGCGCGGAACAGCACGGCCTGTTGCATCAACGGCGTGCCTTGTTCGAGGTGGGCGAGGATGTTTTGGCACACGATGTCAGTCTGTTGGGATTCGTCCATGCACGTTACGAGCATCGGCTTGACCTCGGACTTGCGCTTGGACCAAAGCTCCTTGGTGTATCGCTCCCGCGCCGGGGCCATCACCGCGTTGGAGGCGGCGAGGATCGGTTGGGTGGAGCGATAGTTTTGCTCCAGGGTCACGACGGTCGTACCGGCGAATTGTCCGGGGAAATCGAGGATGTTGCGGATCGTTGCGGCCCGGAACGAATAGATGGACTGGGCGTCGTCGCCGACAACGGTGAGGTTCTTGTGGCGCTTCCGCATTCCGCGAAGGATTTCGGCCTGGATTGCGTTGGTGTCCTGGTACTCGTCGACCAAAATATGCTCGAACTGGTCGGCCACCTTCTCCCCAACGCGCGGCGTCGTACACAGGGCGCTCCAAAACAGCAGCAGGTCGTCGTAGTCCAACAGGTGCTGCTCTTGCTTGCGACGGACGTACCGCTCGAAGATTTGCGTGATGCCCTCGATGTCCTCCTTGCACCAGGGGAAATGGGTGTCCAAGACGTCGCGGAGGGGCCGCTGGGCATTGACGGCGTGCGAATAGATTTTGACGAGCGTGGTCTTGCGGGGAAACCGTCGATCGGTCTTGGCGAGTCCTAGTTCGCCACGGATGAGGTTCATCAGGTCCGCGGCGTCGCTCTCGTCCATCACCGTGAAGTCGGGTGGGAGGTTGACGGCGGGGCCGTTAATCCGCAGGAGCCGGTTGGCGACGGCGTGGAACGTCCCGCCCCAGACCTTCACGCCGCTATCCTGACCGACCAGCCGACCCGCGCGGGTCAACATCTCGTCGGCCGCGCGGCGCGTGAAGGTGAGCAGCAGAATACGATCAGGCGCAACGCCGCGGTCGATGAGATGGGCGACGCGGCAGGCGAGCGTCTTGGTCTTGCCCGTTCCCGCGCCGGCGACGATCAAGAGCGGCCCGTCGCCGTGCGTCACCGCCTGGCGCTGAGCCGCGTTCAACCCCTCCAACCAGGGACCGGCCATTCGTACACACGCCTCGCCGCTAGGACCAACCGCACGATACTTGACGCAACCCGGAAAAGGAAGGTTGACGTCCGCAACCCGTCGCACTTGCGAATCGGGAGGCGGGCGGTATCGTGGCGTTCGGTGTACTGTGACGAGGACGCTCCGCGTGTACGCGGACACATCCGTGTTCGGAGGCTGCTTCGACGAGGAGTTTGCTGTTGCCAGCCAACGCTTGTTTGAGGAGATTCGGGCCGGTCGGTTCGTGTTGGTTGTCTCTCCAACGACACTCCGTGAGCTCGATGCAGCGCCGCCGCAGGTTAGCGATGTGTTAACATCGCTGCCTGCCGCCTGCATTGAATCGCTGCAGCCATCCGACGAGGTTACGCAACTGCGGGATGCTTATCTCGCTGCCGGCATCGTTGGAGCCGGCAGTGCGCTCGATGCGGAGCACGTTGCATCGGCGTCCGTCGCGGACGTGGACCTCATTGTGAGTTGGAATTTCAGACATATTGTCCACTTTGAAAAAGTCCGCGGCTACCACGCCATCAATCTACTGCGAGGATATTCGCAAGTCCCCATTCACAGCCCGATCGAGGTCATTGAGTCATGAAGAAAACATTCGATTGTGTAAGAATGAAGCATGAAATTCAGCAAAAGCTGCTCGAAAGAATGCGTGATATGACGCCGGAGGAACAGCAGCAATTCACCGAGGACATTATTCTCTCCAATCCGAAGCTCGCGCCGTTCTGGAAGCCGCCGAAACCCGCTACGGAGCGCTTCGGAAACCTGCCGAGGCAGGCCGGTTAATTAGCTTGCAACACGTACTGGATTTCAGCCGGTTCGTCGCGGATGGGAAGCAACTCGAGCGAGGGGTCGCAGAGGGGTTCGAGCAACTCACAGAACAGATCGACCCACTCGGTTTTGATGGCGGCCCGCGTGGCGGGGGAGAGGGCATTGGCCATCCGGACCAGCATTGGCGCGATCGGTCGCAGGCCGATGTCCCACAGGTGGGCGTGGGTTTTGGTCACGAACGGAGTTGCGTTTTCGATGGACAGACGCGCCCGGGCGAAACGCGTCTCCCAGGTTGATCGGTCGGCGAGCGTCGGCCAACAGTCGATCCGTCCACGGCCAATGATGTCGAGAAACCGTCGGCCCAGCGCCGCTTCGCAGGGTTCCAACGTGTATCGCCGCATACTGTCGAGCTTGACCTGGAGGATGATCCGACCGCCGGGGCGGGTGATGCGGCGCGCCTCGGCAAGGAATCCGTCGATGTTGGCGACCCAGTAGGCTGCGTTGCAGTAAACGGTTTGAAAGGTTCCGTCTGCGAAGGGCAGCGGCTCATTGTTGTCATGTTCGACGAGGCGGTCGTAGAAGCGCAGCCGGTCGGCTTTGGCGAGCATCGTGGGCTTGCAATCCGTTCCCACGTCGATGGAGTCACCCGGTCGTGAAATGATCGGCGGTCGATAGTCGTCGCGGAGGTGATCGAACATGTCGCCGGTCTCGCTCTGTCGCCGATCGAGTCGGGCTACCGAGGTAAAAACGTCGAAGGCCGGGTCGAACGCCCCGCCGCCGTGCAGGAAGCTGAAGACGCCATCCCCACAGCTTATGTCGATCGACGGGCGTTCCAGAGCGTGGGCGGATAGCGTGATGCTGCGAAGCGTCATCCACAACGCGTTCTCCGGTCGCAGCCAATACGCCTGCACGAACCGGCGCAGCAAATCGTACTTTTCCCGAGTCGCGGGCTTTGGCCTGCGCGATCCGGTTGAAACGCACGTTTCCGCATCCGCGCAAGAGGTCAAACTCGATGGCAAGCTAGTTTCTCCCGAAGCAGTGCGTTCACGTCGATGGTGTCGAAACGCGGTAGGCGCAGGGGATCGCCCTGTCGTTGGAGCCAACGGGCGTGGGTGGTGAAACCGTGCACGAAACCGGCCTCGCGGCACGCGGCGACGGCGTGTCTGTTGTAGCTTCCGTAGGGGTAGGAGAACGGCCGTACGTCCGGACCGAGGCCCTCACGGAGGACGTTGGCGACCTGCAAGACATCCTGCCGAACTTCGTCCGGGGCAAGACGGTCGTAGGGCTCGTGGTCGTGTCCGTGGCCGCCGATGGTGTGGCCTGCCGACTGCATCTTGACCAAATCGTCCCAACCCAAGTACCAGTGCCTCGCCCAGCGAGCGCTCGATCCGATGTGTGACTCGAAGAGCTCCTCGCCGGCCGCCGCCCGAAGGTCGAGGGGCAGCTTCATGGTCAGGAAATACTTGAGGCGGGCGAGCGTCGGGGTTTCATAGTGGTACATCGTCTCCGCGGCCGCGTCTTCTTCGGGCGGTCGTTGGTCGAGCCAGTGACACCACTGCACCGCGCCGCGGTCGTTGAGATAACTTCGCAGCTCGCTTTCGAGGGCCGCGTCGCCGAGGATCGACAGCAGCAAGTGGATGGCATGGGCCGGCAACATCCGGTGCGTGGTTAGCACCGCGCCGGGCACGAAGAACACTCCGCGCAGCCCGCGGTCGTCGAGAATCGGCAATACGGTTTCCGCATGATCGGCGAGGCCGTCGTCGAAGGTCAACAGGAAGCATCGCTCGGGAATGTCTGCTCGACCGTCCAGCCAGGCGTAAAGCGTCGGCCAGTCGATCGGCTCCATCGCGGCGCACAGGCGATCAAGCTGGGTGCAGAAATCGGCCACGGTCAACCCACGCAGGCCGCCGTGAATCCCCGGTGCGCCGGGTCGTGCCAGCGGGTCCCGGTCATGCACATAGTGGTACATCACGACCAGGCATCGCGGTGAGGCCTCGTCAGCCGCCTCCTCAACAAGTGCGGGCTCCATCGGAGCGTGCGTACTCATACGACTGTTTATCGGATGTACGACGACTCCGCTGCACCCTGCCTTGCCGGAATGGATGACTCGGTCTCGGACCTACTCGGATACCAACCCCGCGGCCTCGCCGATGGTCTCGGAGAGCGTGGGATGGGGGTGGATCATGGTGGCGAGGTCGTAGGCGACGGCGCCCATTTCCAACGCCAGCACACCTTCGGAAATCATCTCGCCCGCGTGCAGACCGGTCAGGCCGATGCCGAGAAGGCGCCGGGTCGATTTGTCGAGGATGAGCTTGGTGACGCCGTCGGTGCGTCCGAGGGCGACGGCCCGGCCCGACGCGGACCAGGGCATTTTGCGGATGACGAAATCGAGCTTCTTCTCTTTCGCCTCGGCCTCAGTAAGACCCGCCCAGGCGATGACTGGGTCGGTGAAGACCACGGCCGGGATCGCTCGCGGCTCGAAAACAACATCCTTGCCCGCCAGACTGTCCGCTAGGACCGTGCCTTCGTGCATGGCCTTGTGGGCGAGCATGGGATTGCCGATCACGTCACCGATGGCGTAAATCTTCGGCGCGGTCGTCTTGAAGCCCACATCGACCTTGATGAAGCCGCGCTCGTCGATCTCCACGCCGGCCTTTTCGAGACCCAGGTCGCGCGAGTTGGGCCGCCGACCGACGGACACCAGCACCTTGTCGAACTTGGTCGATTTCGGGGCGTTCTTGCCTTCAAAGGCGACCTCGATCCCACCTTTGACCTCTTTCATCCCGACGACTTTGGTGTCGAGGCCGATCGCGTCGAACTCGCTTTCCAGCCGTTTGAGCAGCGGGCGGAGGAGGTCGCGGTCCACTCCGGGCAGCAGACCCGAGGTCATTTCGACGACGGTGACTTTCGACCCGAATCCGGCGTAGACTTGGCCGAGTTCCAGACCGATGTAACCGCCGCCGATCACCAGCAGCGTCTTGGGGATATCCTCCATCTGCAGCGCCGTCCGCGAGGTGAGCACGCGCGGCGAGTCGATGTGGATTCCTTTCAGCTCGATGGAGCGTGAGCCGGTGGCGATGATCGCCCGTTTGAACTTGATCCGCGACACGTTGCCGCCTTCGATGGCGACGTGCTTGCCGTCCTCGAACCTGGCCGCGCCTTGCACGCGATCCACCTTGTACTTCTTGCACCGCTGGTCGAGGCCGCCCGCGAGCTTCGCGATGACCTGATCCTTCCACGCGCGGATTTTGTCGACGTCGAGCTTGGGCTTGCCGAAGTCGATGCCCATGTCTTTGCTGATGGCGGCGGTGTGGATCGTCTCGGCCATCGAGAGATAGGTCTTCGACGGGATGCAGCCGCGATGCAGACACACGCCGCCGAGCGCGGGCATAGTTTCGACGATCGTGGTCTGAATGCCGTGCGACGCGGCCCGGAACGCGGCGTGATACCCCCCCGGCCCGCCGCCGATGACCAGAAGGTCCGTCTCTTGGGTGAACTCGCCTACGACCACAGCCTATTCCTTTCCGGGCGGTTTCGTCGGTTAGGATTGTCGATTGCCGATTCCCGATTGTCGATTAGACGACCCTCACTCCGACCCGCCTTGTCGAACGAAGCAGGCGCGCCGCGCCAACCGCTGGGGAGTATATCGCATCCGACCCGCGACCGTCAGAGCGCGCCATCAGAACCGCGACAGCGATGGAGCGGTCAAGATCCACCGTCAGGACCGCACTGTTCTACTACGCCTCTGCCGATTGGCCCGGTTTCGTTTTGCGATTGCTCTTCTCCTCTCGGCGCAACCGGTTGTTCCTTGCCCAAAGCATGCGAAGGAAAACTAGAGGGCCGGTTAGCCCTCCAAGCATTGCTATGATGTATGAAGATCGGGGTGCAGCACCCTTCTCGGGAGCGAACATGAGAAGAACGGTTATGATGACAAGGTAAACGACTACCCAAGAAAAGAGGATTCCGACAGCGACGCACCAATAATACGCTTCACTTCGCGGAAGGTTCCCCTCGCCGAAACGCCACCTGATCATCATCCCTTCGTCCGAGCGTCGTGTAACCTATCCGAGCAGATGGGCCCCCTATCGGCGTTTGCGGCGCGTGCGGCCGTTGCGGCGGCCTCGACCGTTGGCGAGGGTCTCGACCGAGGCAATGTGCAGGAACGGCACGTGCGCCCAGCGTTCGCCGTCGGGGAAGACGACGAAAACCTCGGACTTGAGCAACGCCGCGGAGTTGGGGCTGACCACCTCGTACGACTTCCCGCTGGTCATGATCAGACGAAACGGCAAGAACGGTTCCCGGTCCAACAACTCTCGGATGTTTTCAGCGGTCGAGGCCATACTCCGATTCTACCGCGGGTACGGCCCTGGAGGCAACGCTCCGGCGGCGCCGGGCGTGCGTCTGCTTCGTCGGTAGGCGCACGTCGCATCGGGTTGACCCCTGGTTCCCTTCGCCAACGGAGACGGCTGCATACGCGCTACCTTCTACCGACGCAGATGACGGTCACCCGGAGATACCGGCCGACGCGTGTTTCCTCGCCCAGCGGCGACTGGGTATCATCCACCGGCTGGAAGGCTGCCGCGCGGGATGAATCCCGCGGGTCGAGAAGCGCATAGGATGGCCCCCACGGTTCAGAAGCGCCCTCGGCGTCGAGAAACAGTGGACTCTCACCGATGAAGACGACGGTCGTGGGCGTCCTTCTGTCGTCCCTGGCGATGGCCGCATACGGGGCGAGTTGCACTCCCAAGAGGGTCGAAGAGTTGGAGAAGCTCGGCACCGTTCGCGTTCCCATCAAGGGGCAGCCCTTCGAGTTGTGGATCGCAGACGACTTCTCCGAGCAGGCCCAGGGGCTGATGTTCGTGACCGCGGAGCGGATGGCCCCGCTGCCCGATGGGACCGAACGGGGCATGATCTTCATCTTCGACCACGAGCAGACCCTCGATTTCTGGATGAAAAACACGATCATCCCCTTGGACATCGCTTATCTGGACGCGGACGGTCTGGTGGTCGCGACCTACACCATGGCCCCGCTGGATGGGCGTTCGGGGCAATATCCCTCCGGCTCGCCCGCGAAGTACGCAATCGAGGTCAACGCCGGGGTCTGGGGCCGGATCGGGTTCCACGCCGGCGACGCCCTCGAGATTCCCTCCACAGTTCTAAAGCGCTCCCCGTAAGGGGTCGAATCACCTTTGAGCCGCATGGTTGAAGGAGTAGTCCGTCTCCGCGCGCGCGGCGTCGGGCTTCCGATAACGTGCGCGCCGCCGCGGGGTGGTTCATGCAAGTGTTGGTCGTCGACTCTCCGCAGGACGCGCTCCCCATGGGGACGACCGGCCTTCTCCGTGACATCGGTTGGCACATCACAAAAGCGGTGGACTATCGGGCGGCGTTGGAGGAAGCCAAGACGGGCGCGATCGACGCCGTGATTCTCTTCGAACCGCACCACGACCTCACCGCGGATCGTCAGGCCGCGGAGTTCCACGAGCTGCTTCGCTTGTTGGACACCCAGCGGATCGCGGCGTTGATGTTGAGCGACCGGGCGGGGTCGAACCGCTCCGACTCGCGGTCCTTGATCGAGGTCGTCGACCGTCGCATTTCGCAGGCTGAGCTGCGCGGGCGGCTGGCGATGATCGAGCGTTATCACGGGCTGCTCAAACGCATGGAGCAGGAGCTGCGCAACATGGAGCGGCTCAGCAAACGCCTCAATCAACATTTCCGCGAGGTGGACGAAGAGCTGCGGCTGGCCGGGCGGTTGCAGAGGGATTTTCTGCCGGATATCCGCAAGCCCATCGGGAATGTTCGCATTGCGACGGTCTATCGACCGGCCTCGTGGGTTTCGGGGGACATGTTCGACGTGTTTCGCATCGACGAGGAGCACACGGGCATCTATCTGGCCGACGCGGTGGGGCACGGTATGGCCGCCGGTCTGCTCACTATGTTCATCAAGCGGTCGATCGTGCCCAAGCGCGTCCACGCCGACTGCTACACGGTGGCCAGTCCGTCCGAGGTGATGGCCGTTCTGAATGACGCGCTCACCGATCAGTCGTTGCCCAACTGTCAGTTCGTCACCGCGTGCTACGCGCTGCTCAATCACAAAACCCTGACGCTGCAATACGCCCGCGGCGGACATCCCTATCCGATACTCATCACGGCGGGCGGCGTCGTCAGTGAGATGAAGGCCTCGGGCGGACTGCTGGGACTCTTCAAGGGGGAGGAGTTTCCCCTGTTCGAGACTCGCCTTCAGCCGGGCGACAAGGTGCTTTTCTACACTGACGGCGTGGAACTTGCTTTTCAGGATCAGGGCGACGCGTCGCTCGATACCAAGTCCTACCAGCGGGCCTTCGAGTCACTGGCCGGATTGCCCGTGGAGACGATGATGCAACGAATCGAAACCCGCCTCGACGCCGAAAGCGACTCGCTCAATCCGCGAGATGATGTCACCATCGTGGGGATGGAAGTTCTGCCGACCTGAGTCGAATTCCGTCTCTCCGCGGCGGCCCGCATTTCCTCGGCCCGGATTTCAGGCGTACCCCGCGGGGTCGGCTCCCCGTTGGTCATGTGCACCATACCCACGCGGTAGCCGAGTTTGACGAGCTTCGCAACCGTCCCGCCCGAACCGATCTCGATGTCGTCGGGGTGCGACGCCGCAAAAACGACGTCCAACGTACGATCAGCCATAGGCGGAACTTCCCTCTCGCAATGTAAACACAGGACGTGAACACTCTAATGCGGGGACGAAAGACTGACAACGCGCATCGGGAATCCAAACGACCTTAAAACCGCCAATAACAAAGACGCCCGTTTCGGAAACGGGCGTCCGTCAAGGAACATCACAGGCAAAATGCGGCTGAACCCTTACGCGGCCGGCGCGATGGTCTTCTTCTTCTCTTTGGTCTTCTCTTCGCGCTTCTTTTTTCGCTCGACGGTCGCTTCCTCGCGCGCCTCACGTTCCTTTCGCTCGACGGCCACCGGTTCGGCGCGGGTCGTAGCCTTGGATTCCTTCACCTTTCGAACCGTCTTGGTTGCTTCCGTAGCGGCCCTTTGCTTCCGCTCGGTCGAGCCCCCGGTGACGACGGCGGCTTTCGGTCCGCCCGACTCGCTGCCAAGAAACCAGTACGACCCTGCGCCGAGGGCCACTACGGCCAACACCGCCAGCAACACCTTTTTTTTCTTTTGTTCGTCCACGACGACAACCTCCCTCGAAGCCTCTCGACGCTTCGGAAAGCTCAAGTTACCTTCGCTAAAGTATCTCCGACGCCCGCCTCCCAGTCAAGCTGGGAGAGGCCGTTTTGCGGGTCGTCCCTTTCGTTTCGACGCCGGCGGACGCATAAAGTTCCATGCCGAAGGCCGACCCCTTGCCCCGACAGGCCGTAATGGTGGGGCGGGGGCGCCCCCGACGGAGTTCCCGTTACGGTCGGGTTACAGTGCCGAGTCGAACCGCGTCAAACGGCGGCGACGGGGATGGGGACGGGGCTTGCACCGGGTCGGGTCAGCTCCGGCATCAGCCAGGATTGCAAGGTGGGAACGTTCCCGACGGCTCTGGTTTCATGTGCCGGGACGCCCACCACGGTAGACATGGGGGCCACATCGTGGATGACCACGGCCCCCGCCCCAACCACGGCCTCATACCCGATTCGGAGGCTCTGAATGATGGTGGCCCCGATGCCGACGAACGCGCCCGACTCGATCGTCACCCGTCCCGCGATCCGCGCTCCGGGACACACGTGGGTCGCCGTACCGATGAAGGATTCGTGGTCGATAATGCAGCCCGTGTTGAGGATGACCGAGTCGCCGATCTGACAATGGGCGCACACGAGGGCGCCGGCGGCGACGACGATGTTACGGCCGAGACTCACGTTGCGGGCCAGGTTGGCGGATGGGTGGATCGCGTTGATCAGCTCGAACCCCCAGTGCTCGAGTTGATCCGCAAAGGCTCGACGCACCCCGTTGTTACCGACGGCCACGATGGCGCGACCGACGCCGAGCGATGCGCGGAGGTCCGGAAGCTGATCGGGATGACCGAGCACGGGAATGCCGTCCACGCGCCGGCCTATGTAATTGCGGTTGGAATCCACAAACCCGACCGGGTCGAACTCGCCGCCCTGCATGAGGATGTCGAGAACGACGCGGCCATGTCCCCCACATCCAAGAATCAGGCATGATCGTTGGGAGACGCCGAGGGGAGCGAACGGGCGTGAAGTCTTCATAGCGGGCGGTTCCCGGCAGGACGCACGAGCGGCGTTTTGGGCGCGCATGCTTCCGCAAGGTTTATCGGTCACCACCCACCAAGCCTCGATCGAATTTGCAAGGGCCTCGGCCCGGAGAAGGTGAATCCCGAGGGCCATCGTTGCCGATTGACGCGTACGACGGAGCTACGTATACTTTTCTGTCTGGGTGAGACCCGGACCAGTCGCAACCTATTCAGACACATGGAGTTACCCATCCAAGCGACCTCTGCAAACCCCCGTACCGGGCTACTGAACGGTCCGTTCATCGTGGCGGTGGTGTTGCTCGGCGCGGCTGCGATCCTGGCGGGACCGGTAGCCTCGTTTATGGACTTTCAGCAGGGCAAGGCCGCGTTGCCCCTGAAGAAGCCCTTAAGTGCGATGGACGTGGATGGTTTGCTCCCCTACCGGGTGGTCCAACGGCAGGTCCTCGAATCGGTGGTTGTAGACGCCCTGGGGACGGACCAGTACATCAACTGGGTGCTCGAAGACACGAGTGTGCCGACTGCGGACCCCCTGCGAGTCGCCCACCTGTTCGTGACCTACGACACGGGCGGCGTCAATCTCGTCCCGCACACACCGGACGAGTGCCGGCTGGGGGCCGGGTACCAGCCGGCGCAGCCGCATGAGAACGTCGAGGTCAACGTCCCGCACCTTGCGCCGGACTTGGCGAGTATTCCGATCCGGCTGTGCACCTTCGTCAAGACGGCGGTCTTTAATCGTGAAGAGGTGTCGGTCGTGTATACCTTCCACTGCGACGGCAGGTTCGTGGCGACACGGAGCGGCGTCCGGCTGCTCATCAATGACCTGACCGATCGGTATGCCTATTTCAGCAAAGTGGAGGTGAGCTTTCCGCAAGCGACTCGAGAGCAAAGTCTGCAAGGTGCGGCCAAGCTCTTGGATCGACTCTTACCGGTGCTGGTGAGGGACCATTTTCCGGATTATGCAGCGGCCGAGTCGGCGGCCCGGCAGAGCCGCTGAGGACCACGCGCGGAGAGGGAAGGAGCAGGGAAGACACTCGCATGGGTAGAAAGCGGCTCAACAAGAACCTCGTCGTGGTCCTCGCCCTCTCCGCGTTCGCCATGATGGTCCTCCTGTCGGTGCTCATGCTGACCCAATTACAAAAGCGCGATCCGAAGTACTTCGTCGCGTTGGCGGACCGATCCGCGGACGAGCAACAATGGCAACAGGCCGCGTTGTTCTACAACGAAGCGTGGGAGCGCAGCGGGGAGCCGAGTTACCTTGTGCAGGTCGGGGAGATGCT
>Ga0315274_10000533_pt1 | contig 59906 bp, 46 predicted proteins | sample YL17G02_20_MG_FD_203700 | JGI IMG/M metagenome (GOLD analysis project Ga0315274, IMG submission 203700) | Sediment microbial communities from Yellowstone Lake, YNP, Wyoming, USA - YL17G02_20 | ecosystem: Environmental > Aquatic > Freshwater > Lake > Sediment | place: USA: Wyoming | collected...
AGATATGGAGCGGATGCAATGATGGCTTTGATTGCCTTGAGAGAGTCGAATACGTGGAAAAGCTACTGGGACAGCCAAAAACACGCCGCATAGCCCCGCCAGAATCTTTAGTCACACCCGACCACCGAGGGGCATAAGAGATTGATTGTTGAAGATTGATAGATGATTGATAATTGATGATTTTAGCGGAAGACGGCCGATAATAGGCAAAGGCCCCAACAGCGAACAGCCGGCCTCGGTATCCTGTCCGAAATATCAGAAAAGAATTTGACAAAAAGCATACTTATTGATTATAATACTTGTTCATAAAGGAGCACCGTTGCGGCGGTTATCGCCTTTGTAGAAAACAGCATTTAATGTACCAGAAGTGAAAGGAGTAAAGCGATGCCAGCATTGCAAATCAAAATGGCGCGGGGATTTATGCTTTTATTGGCCTCAATCATCCTAACGGGCTGTTTCTCCTCTAATCCTCGTAACATTCAGGCATTCCTGAAACCACATCAGGCCGACGTCACCGCTGAAAAATACGTCCTGCAACCTCCAGACGAGGTCGAGCTGCATTGCGCAAGAGTGCCTGAGATAAATATGCAGCGGCAGCGCATACGCCCTGACGGCAAAGTTGGTCTTGAAGTCCTCGGTGAGTTCCAGGCAGCAGGTAAAACACCTGAAGAGCTCGCTGCCGCCATTCAGCAAAAGGCATCTCAGCTTTACGCACTCATTGGAGATAAACCCATTGAGGTTCGTGTCATCGCATACAAAAGCAAGGTCTTTTATGTCCTCGGCCAGGTCTATCTGCCGGGGCCGAAGCTCTTCTCGGGACGTGACAGTGTGATGTCGGCCATTGCCGACGCACAACCCAACCCGATGGCCTGGGTGGAGCGAATTCAGGTCATAAGACCATCGGGCGATGCAACCGTCAGAGCCCAAATCTTTGAGATAAACTTCGACAGAATGATGGCTCACGGCGAACTCAGCAAGAACGTTCTGCTGCAGGAAGGCGACGTCATTTATGTGCCGCCGACTGTCCTGTCGGCAGTAGCTATGAAAATCGAAGAGATTATCCGGCCTGTCGCCAGGGCTTTTGCGGGCGTGTACATCGTCCAAAGCGGCGGCGACAGATACGTCGGCGGCTATGGCGGCGGCGGCAACTTACCGTACAGATGATACACTTGGCTGACCGTCAGCCAATCGTTACGATACAAACAACTTAAATTTGCAGAAGAAAATGAACCGGCGACAAACGCTAAAAATGATTCACTTGGCCGGCACCGTCTGGTTTATGCTGTGCGTAGGTTTTCTTGTCATTTTGGCATTGCGGCAGGCCGGCTTCAACTGGTGGGTCATTTTCTCCCTCTCCGGCCACTCTGCAGTTATTATCTTTCTCTTAATCAGTTTATATCTGTTCGCCATATTCGGCGCAAGCGGCAAAGAGCAAAGAACAGCTATTGAGCATCCGCTGACAAGCACAGGTTTCTACCTGGCATTTTATGTCTCGGCGCCCTTATTGGGTATTTTGGCCGGCATCGCAGCAACTATAGGCGAAATGAAAATCGTCCCGTTTCTCACGGGTATTGCCCTGGGCACGTTTGCAGTGACGTTCCTGACGTGGGTCATCGTTGACCCATTGGCCTCGATGCTGGAAATGCTGGTGCCTGCGGGTCGCGAGCATCGGCTACAGCGTTTGGCCGAAGACAAACGCCAGCGCGAGGAGCGACAGCGTGAGCGCGAGGAGCTGCTCGGCCGGCTGTTTGCGCAACAGGAACAGGACCGGCGACGCTGGCAGGCGCTCTTGATACCTGACGCCGAAAAGCTCGCAGCGCTTCTGAAGGCAGACAGGGCCAACTTTGAACAAGCTGAGCGCCAGGCGGTGGATATAGGCGCCCGCGCATGGCACATTGGAGGACTCGATTGTATGCGCCGGCTTCGCGATATGGCGCTGGAACTGCATAAGGAGAAATATCGGAACCTGACTATTACTGACTACATCTCAAACTGGTGGGATGGTATTGGGGGCTGGCGAAGCCCGGTTGCCGGCTGAAGCTAAATATCTGTCATCGGGCTTAAAAAAGGAGTGAGGGTGTGTGCAAGCATAAAGTTTTAATAACAGCAATGGTTGTTTGCCTTGCCGTTTCGGTCTCGGACGCCAACATTATTTAGGTCGATGCCAACGGCACAGGGGAATATTCCACGATTCAGGACGCCGTAAACGACGCAAACCACGGCGACGTAATAATCCTCCAGCCAGGAATTTACACCGGTCCCGGCAATTACAACATCGATCCAAACGGCAAGTCCATTACCATTCGCTCTATAGACCCAAACGACCCTTGTTTTGAAGCAAATACACTTATTGACCCAAATAAAGCAGGACGCGGTTTCAACATCCATAGCGGCGAAAATGCAGACTGCATTATTGCAGGGTTGACCATCAGAAACGCCTATACCGCAGTCGGCTACAATGGAGCAGGCATTTGCTGCTTCAACAGCAGCCCCGTTATACGCAATTGCGTCATTCAAAATGGATACGCTAAAGGCTATGGAGGCGGGATTTGCTGCGATTATGGTAATGCAACTGTTATTAACTGCACTATAACGGATAATACAGCGGATTATTATGGTGGTGGTTTAAGTTGCAATTTTGCCGCACCTCTGATAACTGGCTGTATCATAAGCGGCAACACTGCCAGCTTTGAGGGCGGCGGTATCGAGAATTTAAACCTGACCGGACGCGTTGATTTCAGCGACTTTGCAATCTTTGCAGAAAACTGGCTGTGGCAGAAAGAATAGGGGCTTTTAAGTGAACAAAAAAGCCCCCCTCATTTACGTTGACACCTTGTGCCTTTATCGTAACTTTCAACACAAACTTCGATTTACAGTGTTCTGCGTCTGCGCAGCCAGCCGACAAGCCCTACGCCGATACCGCCCAGCAGAATTGCGCCGGGAGCGGGAATTACAGACGTTCCCAATATCGCATGCCATTCTTCAAAACCATCATTGGCTGGGTTATGGTCGCCAAATCTTGCATAAAGATAGACGAACTGGTTGCCTGTAAACAGACTATCGGGGATATAAGCATACATATCTCCAGAACCGCTGCCGTGATTAAGCTTCTCATCCAGCAGAATCCAACTGTCTACTTCATCGGTGTCAAGGTTATATATTGGGTCACCAAAGCCAGTGGGATCGCCGGTCAAGTCTCCTACCGGCTCTAAATAAATCTTAAGCTCGTCGAGCGAAAGCAATCTCCCGGTTGGGTTACCTTCCTGGTTGATATCCAGCATAAACTGTCTGTAATTTGTGCCGCCTTGATTAACAACGGCCAAATTGCTAAGCAGCAGGGAGTGGTTCCAATTGGTTCCGGGATTGTCTTTGGTCTGTTCCCACTGTCCGCCATCTGAGTTATATCCGGATTCAATACCGTCGACATCTTGACCAATCCTTAGAAAAGGCTGAATGATCCCCGTGCCTGTCGATTGAGGGTTAATCTGCTCGAAGAAAGCATTGTTAATGAACCCATTTGCCCCAACCGTTGTCAGGTCTAAGGGCGTTGTATTCGCTAAAGCAGGTGTGACCATCAGGCCGAGCACCATGCTTACTAAAATTAACTTTTTCATAACTTTTCATACCTTCCTGAAGCATCGTAAGGGCAGGATTACCCTACCCTTAGAAGCTTCTTTCTTTAATTTACAGTGTTCTGCGTCTGCGCATCCAGCCAACCAATGCTACACCAATGCTGCCCAGCAGAATTGCACCAGGAGCAGGAATTGTCATAGCACCGCTGAAGCCATCACGACCTGGAGTGCCGGTGTCCAGCATGGTCGCAAAATTCACAGGAGCACCCTGTAACGATAGCGAGAAATCAGCAGTTGTTTGTGAACTGGCTAACATAGAAGCCAAGAGAGCAGAATTAGCAGCACCAGCCGCAGTTATAGATATCCCGGTTAAGTCTACCTGAATATCTGTGTATGCTAAAGCACCATCGCCAACAGGAAACAGATCGCCTACGCCAAGTGTTCCGGTCAACCATGTAGTTGTAGCGGTAGGATCCTTAATCTCAAAAAGACCACCACCCAGCGTATAGGGTGCGACGGGAATTCCGCCTATTGTCATAGAGGGAACAAAGACCGTAGCACCAAACAAACCATCAGCAGTACCGCCCTGAACCAGGACAACTACAACATCCTGGCTAAAACTTAAAGTTGTACCTCCATCATAGTACCATTGTCCAGGAGAGGCTCCTCCAGGATTGAACTGGATGGTCGGCACAGCCAGAGCAGGTGCGGCCATAAGGCCGAGCACCATACTTATTAGAACTAACTTTTTCATTTTTATTATCCTTTCCATTTTTTCTGGCTAAATGCCGGATTCCTTAGTAAAACGATTCAAACCTTAAGAAGTGTTTCGCGATTACACTCCTTGAGGTTTACAAAAGATTCTCATTTTGGATATAGGAGGGCCTCGCGGTATGAGATTAAAAATAAAAGCCGGTGTGAAGCAAATAAACTGTCTGGTTGGCCTGACCAAACAGTTATAAGTCGAGCTTAAGTAAGATAATACCGGGACAATAGCTTGCCGCGATACGCGCGTATTTTTAGCCGTTCCGCTGGCAAAATGCCGGATAAGTGTTGAGCAGTTATTTTTAAAAGTGCTTGTTCCCCGTGGTATGCCGGCGAGATGATGCAAAAGACCTGTGTAACGGGTCTCGTTAGTGTAATTAGCCGGATAAAAACCGCTCTCGTAAAAATAAGAAGCGGCGAGTTCCGGCTCGATGAGCCGGCTGTTGTGAACTTTTCGGCCTATGCGTGAAGTCAACTCTGGCAGAGCATTGATACCTGTCTGTCCCACCCACAATAATCCCGCGAGGACAGCCAGCCAGGTCCTGCGGTCCCGAATCAAAGAGATGCAGATAAATCCAGTCAGCACCATAGCTACTGCCGAAGGTACCGGGGGCAGGCAGCGAATGTCTCCTGCTGCTGTTCGGCTGTCGGATTTATCCGCCGAGGCGGACAGTGGCGGCTGGAGGAACGCTTTCGCCAATTCACTCATCCGGTCGCAGACCGTATTAGAGCCGAGGTTGCAAGTAACAACACTAATGGCGCGGTCGGCTGAGAGGGATACAGCACGGGCAGGACTATCTGAAACGACAGTAGGAGATGCGCTTGCAGCCGAGGATGCAAACAGCAGTAACACAACAGCTAAAGTTTTTCTCCATCCGCTTAACAAATTTTTCCCCACTCCAAATAACTAAAAACCAAGAAAACGAGGCGTTTATACTACAGTATTTCCCCGTCCTAAATACGGTTGTCGTATCTAAAGAGACGCAACCCATACTGGGGATCCCTCCCCAAGCCAAAAGATAATAGATATATTAAACACTTTTGTGAGCACTTATTCAACAAAAAAATCCAAAAACTTTTGGGGGACACCTGTAAAAATATCCAAATCGAACGTCTTTTATCACCAATATACGCTTAAAAACAAAGAAATATACTATTATAGGGGTAGCCCTATAGTAGTAATACTTTGGTAGTACCAAAGGTGTAAAAATCCTACACGGTGACGATGATTTTACTTGGCTGGAAGCAAGAAAAAGAAATGAAACTACGATAGGTTCTTGGTACGGCTACGGCTCGGCACCCAGCTCTGGGCGGGGCCGAGACGAGTCAGGATTGAATTCCTGTTTGCTTGTGCTCCTTATGTGTATCAGATGACCCTATATCGGGTTTGACCTGCTGCTGTGCATCAACAACGGCAGAACCGTGGCCATTCTGGTACTTACCATTGGAGACAGATACCTGTTCAACAAAAGTCAACAGCATTCCTATCTTGCTGGTGACGTGAATTCTGCGGTAAATGTTGCGCAAGTGTGTCTTGACGGTGCCAGACCTAATCCTGAGGCACCTTGCCACCTCTTCGTTAACAAAGCCCCGGCATATATGTTTAGCCACCTGTAGCTCACGAGGACTCAATCGATAGCGGTGCTGCACATAGAGCCACTGTCTTTCGTCAAGCAAACTTACATCGGGCCGCCTGTAAAGCGACTCGTCCGCTCCGCTATCAGCACCACTGACTTTTTTTCTTGATTGCGACGGTTCCAACATATCAATTTCCTCCTCGTGACAATTGCTCCAGCAAACGATGGGCCTCGGCAAGGTCTGCATCGCCCAATCCACCAATGTCTCTATTTAACTCAATGGCCTTATTCAACTGCTCGATTGCCCGAGTTTTTTCTCCGAGGCCCGCCAGAGACCTACCCAAATGAAAATATGAGGCGACTATTTCCTGTGCACTGTTCGGATACAGGCGCACGCACCTGTCGAAGTCCTGCACGGCCTTATCGAACTGGCCCAGCCGATAGTACGCCATACCACGAGTGTCAATCAAATCAACATAGTCAGGCGCCTTCGCCAGGCCGCGTTCGGCCAGCTCGAGCGCTTCTTTGGGGCGTTTCTGCTCCTCACAAAGAATCCACGCAAGATTATTTATGGCAATGAGGTTATCGGCCTGAAACTCAAGAACGCGCTGGTATAGTGTTGCAGCTTCTGCCGAACGGTCGGTCGCCTGCAGCAACACACCAAGCCGCGTCATTAACACAGTGGAATTCGGGTCTTGCCTCAAAGTGCAACGCAGTAACTCCTCGGCTATCCGGTGACTATCACTATCTTTAACTCCAGCAAGCTCGTTGACGATAAAGATAGACGTTCTTGTCTGGCCGGGTTGCTCCTGGCACCAGGCGGTAACCAACTCTTGCAAAGTGCTCCAGAGCTTATCGTCTCGCAACAGCCGGATTTGTGCAAGCAAGGGGCTTGGGTCGTTTGGTTCCGACTCACGCAGACCATTGAGTATTTGCTCCGATTCTGTTTTACCACCGTTTTTATGCAGGGCCACGGCAAGAGCCAGGTTAATTCTGCGCTGTTGCAAGGCGTCATCAGAGGCGGGGTGCTTTTTAAGAAGATTTACTGCATCGGCATACTCACCGGCGGCCACGTATGCTTCCGCGAGGAAAACAGCCGATTCTGTGTTGTTCGGGTCGAGATCCCACAAAGCCCTCAGAGTGGGCAGCGCCAGAGCCGGCGACCTTGCCGCTTCTGCCCTGGCCTTGAGCAACAGAAGGGATTTATCATTAGGCCTGTGAACAAGACCTCGCAAGGCAATGTCAATCGCCTTGGCCGGTTTTGCCTCCTGCAAAGCAATCTGCGCCAGAAGCACCCAAGCATCTACGACCTGGGGCTGTCTTTCGGTTATGGACTGCAAGATACCCGTTGCCTGCTCGATATCCGGAGCCGTCCCTTTGGCAAGTAACAGCCGGGCTTTGTGGAGACGCAGTTCGACATCTTCAGGATTCGAGAGCAATGCTTTTTCAAGAATCGCCTCACCTTGCCGGCGCAGGTCGCTATCGTCCGAGACAAGATAGAGGGACACCGCGGTTTTCTGGATTTGGAGGCTATCCGGCACAACAGATAAGGCGCGGCGGATATCAGAAATCGCCCTGGCTGATTCACCAAGCGAATGATGAAAGACGCTCTTTGCAACCCAGGCATCGGGATTGTTGGGTTCCATCGTCACGGCACGTTCAAAATCCGCTTTTGCATTGTCGGCCTGTCCTATGGCAGCATAAGCCCTGCCGCGAAGCAAGCAGGATGAAGCGGTATTTAACTTGTTCACCATTTCATCACAGACGTGCAAGGCATTGTCGGAGTTGCCCATACGAATATCCAGCTCGACCTGGGCCGCAGCGACAGGCAAAGAATTCGGCTCTTCGGTCCTGAGCTTCGCCACCAACTTCTCGGCTTCCGCAAGCTCGTTCTGCCGAATCTTCAGCAGCGCCAGGGACAGGCAGACCGAACGGTTGTTCGGGTCTCTTACCAGCATTTTCTCCAGAACATCATCTGCGGAACCAAGGTCACCGCGTCTGAGGGCACCCTGGACTTCCAGCCGTTCCAGCTCGGGATGGTAAAGTTTCTCTTTGGCCGCTCGGCGGAGAATCTCTTCGGCACGGTCATATTCGCCCCCCCTGTAAAAGGCGGCAACCGCGGGCACCACTATCCGAACATCTTCCGGCGAACGGTTGAGCGCCTCGGTATAAGTCGAAATCGCAAGACGCTGGTCCTCCCCTTTTTCGTAAGCCGCCGCCAACAACATTCGGCTGGCCTGGTCATCAGGATTGACCAGCAGATTTTCCTGGAGAAGCAACACGATTTGAGGATATCGACTTTTGAAATCTTCCTGAGCAAACCAAATTCTTGCCTGTTCATATCGCCACTGCCAGCCGTCATCGCCCTCAATGCTCTTGATATTGTCAACGATCTGCTGGGCGCGGCTGCCGTCCCTCAATACCTCCTCACATGTCAATAACTCGCGCCAGACGAGAATATCGTCCTTTAACTCCTCGGCAAGTGAGTTGAGGAGCAAATAACGTTTGCCGCCCTCATTCCAGCGACTATAAATATCACTCAGCAATAAGCCGAGCTCCCTTTTTGCGGGAGGACGTCCTTCAGACGCGAGGGCATTTTGAAGCAGATTAACACAATCCTGACGCTCCCCCTTTGCCGCTAGCAGGACAACAAGGTATCTTAGAGCTGCTGTAGATTGCGGTGATGTACCGATTGCTTCGCGCAGCGTTGCGATTGCGTCATCGGTTTTGTTCTGTGTAACAAGCAAATCGGCTTCTGCCAAAGCAACCTTTGTTTCGGCCGGATGCGTTTTCTTCAAGTCGGCTATTAGTTTTTCAGCATAAGGCAAGTTGCCACGCTGAACCGCGAGCCGAAACTGTAAAAGTTTGACTTCGAGGGCGCTTTTAGCAGCTTTGTCAAGGTTATCCAGTGTTGCTTCTATATCACGATATGGCGTTGAATTTTTATCTGTGCGGCTGTCTGCAAGCAGTTGCAACCTCGCCTGGACATCCATTAAGTCCGCATCGATGCTGCGTGGGGCGATTTGCTTTGCCATACGAGTTTGCTCCGCCGCCTCAGCCCATTGACCGGTCTGTGCCAGCATCTGCGCCAGAGCCATACGTCCGCTAAAAAGATTCGGTTGTTCTGAAACGAGAGTTCGTAACTGATTGATACCCGACTGCCTGTCACCAAGCCGCCATAGCGCGTCAGCCAGTGCGGTTCGAACCCTCGCGGATTTGGCCCCCAACTTAATTGCCTGACTCCAACACTTAACGGCCTCGTGACCGCGCCCCTGGTTTTCAGCCAAAAGCCCCTCCAGAAAAGCCGTCGTCGCAGGAGCAATGTCCTTTTGGCGCATCATAGCGATATATTCGCCGGCGCGCTCAAACCGGCCGCATCTGATGAACAGTTCCGCAGCATCGGGCATAAAATCCCAGGGTTGAGACGAGAGTTCTTTCAATCCGGCATCTGCAACTTTCAACATAGTATCGTTTGAGTCCGATTTAAGTGCGAGCTTGGCCCACAGCTGCCACAGGAGCGGGTTACCCGGCTCGGAAGAGCGGACAATTTCGAGTTGTTTTTGGGCACGGTCGAGGGCATCTGCATTAATCAGCTCCTCCGCAAGCCGAAGCCGTATAGTCGGGTCGGACAAGTCCTTTTGTTCCGCCTGCCCCAAGTCAGCCATCGCCTTATCCGAGTTTAGCTGCCTTAAGAAATGTGCACCGCGAGCAATGTAGGCCTCGGCAGAAGAGGGATTCGCGCTTACCGCCCTGTCAAACCAGAAATTAGGGTCTTCGGAGAAGTCGTCAGGACGTTGCTCAACCAGCCGACCCAATACGTCATAGGCCGACGCCTGCTGGGGATTATTCTCGATGACAGATTTAAGCTCTTTTGCCGCTTCTGTAAATTTGCGCTGGTTTGCCAGAGCGATTGCCAAAATTCTTCGCAGCTCCAACGACTCGCCGGCTTGCAGCGCACGAGCAGCGATAAGCTCGGCTTCTCCAGGCATACCCATACCTAAATACATTTCACTGAGTTGCCTGGCAGCTTTGAAGTTGCTTTGGTCCAGTCGTAAAATGTTTCTATAAGCTGCTATGGCCTGTTGAACATTGCTGCGTTTCAGAGGTCTGATATTGAGCTGTGCCTCGGCATACTTGAGCAGGGCCGGCACATCATCCTGCGAAACAGCAAGATAACGGCCAAGCTGCTTTGCCGCTTCTTCCCACCTGTGCTCATCAAAGGCAATGTTGCCAAGCGTAAGCCCGTGCTGTGCCCTTCTGCTTCTCTGCCATTGACGTAAGCCAAAAGCAGTGGCGCCCAGAACAGCAAGCCCCATTAACAAAACGATTACCAATTTCCAATTAAAGTATCTTCCTGCCATTCGGTTTGTTCCTTATTATTTGCTCATCTGAATCTCAGAATTGGCTAATGAATTTCGCCACCATTTTTTTGGCCGTTTGCCAACATATCCACAAATCCAACTTCAGCGATAAATCTCTGACATATTTTACATCGTAATGTATCCATTCCTGGAAGTCCCTCATCGGCCGGCGAGTCCTGCATACCTGCCAAAATCCTGTGATGCCGGGTCTGACCGACAGGCGAGCGTCCCGCCAGAACGGACAGAGCCGGTTTTCACTTTCGGGAGAGGGCCTTGGGCCAACCACACTCATCTGGCCAAACAGGACGTTGAGAAACTGGGGTATCTCATCTATATACGTCTCGCGCAGGAATCTGCCGACGGCGCTTAGTCGCGGGTCATCAGCCATCATAAACTGGGGTCCATCGGCCTGATTCAAGACGCGAAGCCGGTCCTGCATTCTGTCGGCGCCAACTTTCATTGTCCTGAACTTTAGACACTCAAACTCCTTTCCGTGCAATCCCTGTCTGGTATCCTTGAAGAATACGGGGCCGGGAGAAGTCAGCTTTATAACCAGCATAATTATTGGCAGAACAGGCGCAAACAGAATCAGCACAATTACACCCGCGGCAATATCAAGAATCCTTTTGACGAGCATCGCATAGGAAAATTTCGGCCATTCTCGGAATTTGTTCCGACTTGAATTCCGCCGGTCGTTGGTCCATGCCGGGCCTGCATCCGCCCCATTTGTTCTTTGCGCAGGGCTTTTAGGAGCAGCCGGCAAATTTGTGAGAACTTTTTCCTCGATGAGGGAGCCGGCCTGCGCTAACACACCAGGACCAATAACAGACGCCCTTACAACAGCCCCCCTGCCTATCTTTACATCATCGCCAATAATCGCTGGACCGACTATTATCGCATCCTCGCCGATATCGACGCGTTGCCCGAGCAGTATCGGGCCGAATAGCCGGGCGCTTCCGGCTTTGCTGACTTCCCTGCCTCTGCGATTTACCGATGAAAACTCTGCACAATAACGCCAAACTCTGCTCTTTGGACTCAAGGCCATCCGCATCAAACCCAGCAGACCGTGTTCCGTAGCCAGGTCAAGCACAGAGCCGCCGGCATTAGCGCTGCGCACCGCGAGCGACTTTGAATGACACAGCTCAAGTAACTTACCGAAAGTCAAATGTAAGCCACCTTCCATCAGGAGATTGTTCATTGCGCGGGCCCTGACAAAGAGATGATGAGGCCAGTCATCCGGTATCGGAGCCGGCTGTGCCGCGTTTTCATAAAACAACCGAAATCCAACAAGCTCATTGTGTGAAGCGGTCAGAACCTTCTCGTATGAAACTTGCAGTTGAGCGACTATATTGACCGCTATCACATCCGCTGGAGTGTCGGCTAAAATTTCACAGATTCGCCGATTATCCACCGCAGTGAAAAACCTTCCGTCGGAGACAACAATCCAGGAATTTTCGCGCACAAGTCCTGTATTCTTGAGACGAACGGGGATGGTATCCGTGTAGTGAACAACATCCAGGATGTTTGTAATATCTGGAACGGCCCACTGTTGCGGAATTGCTATCACCCCTCTGGCCTTGCAAAAGCCGCCAGCTCCACTAAGACAGTCAAGGATGAAACTCCCAAATGGCTCATTTCGCACCATAAGCCGCAGCAGGCCGTTGTCGTTTTTCGCGTGCTCACCGCCCGCGTCGCGCAGAACAACTATGTTTCTGACATTAGGTATGATTTTCATAAGTTTGGATTATTTACTGGATGGTCGGTTGTCACGTAATCGAATCGTGCGGTTTTTCCTCAGGATTATCTATCGGCAGCAACAAAGGTCGTCTGACGGCGTTTCCGGCTTTTCGTGCCGCGAGTCCGCCCTGTGTATAATAGTCATATCCATAACGATAATAACTATGACCGACCGGAACGTTGCTTAGGACAGTACCCAGAATTCTGACACCTATCTCGGCGAGTCGGTTCTTCGTCTCTTTGAGGTCGGGAGCGGTTGTCTGACCGGCAAAACCGGTCAGTATGACGGCACCGGCCATTTTTGCCCACAAAAGGGCATCCGGAAAAGCCAGCACCGGGGGGGTATCGATGATGACGTGGTCATACTGTTCGCTGATTTTGTCTATCTGGTTCATCGCCTGTGGTGAAGCCAACAACTCATAAGGGTCGGTCTTGTTATGTGAATGGGCCGCCAGAACGTGCAGGCCGGACGACTGCACCGCACAAACCGCTCCGTTAACTTCACCGCCGCAAAGCACATCCTGCAGATGCCGGCAATCCTTCGGCAGATTCAGCAGCCAGCCGATGTCGGGCTTGCGCAAATCCCCGTCTATCAGCAGAACCGACTTACCCGACCTTGACAGACTTGTGGCAATATTAACAGAAAAAGTGGTTTTGCCGTCCCGCATACCCGGACTGGTTACAACCACTTTCTTGGGCATTCCCCCGCCGTCAAGCAAGCCAATGTTGGCACGAATTGTCTGGTAATCCTCGGCCGTCTGTCTCGACAAAAGGGCTTTATCAACTGTACGCGAACTTGTGGTGGTCCCGATTATGCGAATTCCAATGCGTTTTACCACGTCGTCGGGGGTGTGCAGGCTAAGGTCGGCTTTGTCCCTTATGACGGCCCCAAACAATCCACAGGCCATTGCAGCAAAAACAAGAGCCACGGTGTATTTGATTCGTTTATCCCAAATGTTTGCAATATCAGCGCTATAGGCAACGGAGACCCGCGCAGGAGATTTCCGTTCCATTTCCAGCTCCTGTATGCGACGCCCAATAGTGTCGTATAGCTCCTTCATTGAAGCCAACTGCTCTTTCATCTCCTCCATAGCCAACTGTTTTCGGCCAAGCTCCACTGTCCGCGTATCTTCCTTTGCCAGCACCTCCCGAAGCCGGTTCTCATAGGCAAGGGTCTCTTCGAGTTCCGAGTGAGCATTGAGCAGCTCGTTTTTGACTGCTACGTTGACCTCTTGTGCAGCGATAGCTTCAAAATCCTTGCTGACTTCGAGTCGTCTTTCGTCGAGGCGTTTCTTGAAAGAGTCGAGAAACTCCTCTTTCTGTTTAAGCATGGGATTTTCGAGCGTCATAAGCTGTCTTGCGGCAATGAGGTCCTGCTCCAGTCGGACAACATTACGGACAAGTTCCTGAATGGCCGGGTCTGAGTTAATGTGTTCGTTGCGCTTGTTGAACAACTCGTCCGGCAGACCCCGAGCTTTACCCTGCTCAAGCATCTGAATCCTGGCCTCAAGGTTAATCCTCTGCGCCTCAACCTTTGTCTGTTCTGCCAGCAAACTCGACACGCGCCCCAGCATCATATCATATCGGCCGGTCAGCGCAACGCTTCCATACTCCTGCCCAAGTTGCCGAATCGCCGCTCTCTGACTTTCAAGTTTGTCGGCCAAAACCTTCCGCTCATTCTCAAGAACGGTAAGCGTCTGGTCCCGCCCCTGCAGAGAACTGGAGACCTCGACGAGCATATATGCCTGGATGAAAGCATCAACAATCTTTTTGGCTTCTTCCGGGTTGTCGCTTTTCATCGTAACTTCCACGAGTTCGCTGTTACGAGCTGCCACAGAGGTAATTATCCCGTCGTATATCGCCTGTTTCAGTATGTTCGCCGGATCAGGCCTTACCTTGCCGCCCTCCATTTTGCGTCTCAACCTTGCACCAATGCCGGTTAGCTGGTTTTCAAAAAACGTCAGATGCTTATCTGCCAAATCATCCGCCACTCTCTGGACTATCTGGGGGCTGATAATCATTTTTGCCTGAGTGTTCATAAAACTCTGGTAATTTGAGATTTCCCCTTTGTCCGCCTCTCCTGTCAGGATATTCGATAAAATAGGAGCAACTCTTAATGCGCCGGTCACATCATACCGCGGTTCCAACAACAACCATATTGCAGGGATTCCGATTGTGCACATTACAAGAAATACAATCGCCACAATATACCAGCGGCGAAGCACAGCAACAATCAAGCCGGATGTCGATTCACTTCCTGGCTCGTGGGGCGTCTCAAAAATGACTGGGCTGTGTTCAATCAACTTACGCTCGTACTTTTCTATAATATTCATGTATCAGTTCTCCTTCGGGCTTGTTTTATTGCGCCAATCGGTCATTTAGCACCTTTGGTTACCACTATTTTGTCTTCCTTTGGGGCCGTCGTTAGTTTGGCCAGAAACCAAAACTCACCAACCACTATCGCAATGGCCAACGGCATCATCGCGTATCCCCCAAAGTCGTGAAATATTTTCTCCCAGTATTCACCTTCGAGCACCGTAAAAGCAATCGCGGTGACCGCCAGCCGCACAGTGTTACAGAACAAAGCAACAGGCAAACTAGAGGCAAAGACAATCAGCTTTTCCCACCAAGCCCGTTCGACCAGCAGTACCACAAGGCCGCTAATCACAAAAAATGCAGTAACCATTCTCAAACCGTTGCACGCTTCCGCTACAGCAACCGACGCCTGGCCGATATGAATGATATTGCCTTCGCGCGCGACCTCGTAACCTATCACCTCCAGACAGAACACCGCAGACGATGTCGCCCATTGCTGCAGAGGCAACGCGACAGCGGCTTGAATCCGATTCGGCCAAGGCAACATCAAAAACAGAAACAACACTATCGGAGATACTTTTCGGAAAACGTCCCGCCCAAACAGGAGCAACACCATCGCAGCGATACTCAAGACGATTGATAATCTCTCTGCGGAGGCGTACATAAAGAATAGTCCGAAGAATCTCACCGCCTGGGCCGCCAGAAACAGCGGCAAACCCCACAAAGAAGGTCGTATCTCAACTCCGGCAATCCGGCGGCGTCGAGACCACAAGAGATAACCGGCGAGAAAAGGAACCAAGAGACCAGAGGAATACTCATCACTCCTCTGCCAGATATTCCACAGGTCAACAATGCCGGGCCAATAAGACCACAAGAAGGCGAGCAATACAAATCCAGCCGCCAACCATGGCAGAATGTTTCCTTGTTGTCGTTGCACCCGGTTCGGCGGTATTCCATTCATCGTGGGACGCCGAAGTTGCAAACGCCGCCTCAAACTGCCGGCCCCGTTATCCACCATTTTTGACAATTCGCCGAAAAGGCCTTTCAATTTTCCTTTTGGTTCAAATGCAAAAGATTTTCCCTCCACAACACTATTAGCCGGCACAACTGCGTGGTAATCAATTATGCATCGTTGAACTTCACAGTTTTCGCCCACTCGTGAACCGTCCCAAAGAACACTGTTGACTACGACACTGTCTTTGCCGATGCTGACGTCGCGTCCGATGATAGTCGGCCCAAAGAGCACAGCACCCGTTTCGATGTGAACGTTATCGAGAAGAACAACCCGCCCATAAATACTCGCCCCCGCCTCAATACTTACTCCAGGACCTTTCCAGATGACGCGAACGCCGTCACGCTCGCAGATTTTCAAATCGATATCTGCTTCTGTCGCGTTTTCGAGACAGTCGCTGATAGCATTCAAATACCCCTGCCAGTCGCGGAAGTTCCCGGCACTATGAGGCAGCACAGCATAACGCACACGTTTGCCCACTCGAAGCAGCTCCGGGATTAAACTTTCCTTGATATCGTAATAACCTTCTGCCGGAATATGTTCCAACACAGACGGATTGCAGAGGTAGATACCGGCTGCGTCGCCTCTTGTCTGGTCGTCTCCCGAACCCGGATTGAACACCACAGTCAGGTCAGCCGCTTGTTCGTAGTGAGCGGCAATTAACAAACCGATGTCAGGGGGACGCACTATACCGCCTGGAAATACCAGAAGCAATTCATCTGCCCTGCCGTTCACGGCGTCGCGAATGGACCCCGCAGTGCCTACCGGCAGCGGTTCATCCAGGAAGTGCACATTCAACGTCCGGATATTTTCAATATCAATCACTTTCTTCAGCAACGAACTGTCGCCGTTTGAACAGATTGTTATATTTCTTATCCCCTGCTTGACCAGATTGCAGATAAGCCGCTCCAGCGCGGATTTATCCATAACCGGCCACAATGCCGTCGGCAACCGCGACGCTATGGCACACCGACCGAAGTCCTGACTTCCCGCAAGAATTATTGCTTTAATACTTTCCATGCATAACGTGAGATCTGCACAACCTATCTCAGTTCACGACATACTCAACGCCAATGAAATCCACTTCCGACTTACTATACGACTGACCATAAGCCAAACAGCATCAGTCACTTTATCTTTCTGATATTATCACCTTCCACAATGAAGGCATTTTCGCACAAATCTACAAGAGCATAGTCGTCGATCTTATTATCGGTAAAAAAATTGACCACCCGAATGTCTTTTCCCTTAAAGTACGCCTTTAGATTTTCAACTTTGGCAGGCCCAAAATTACCTTTGTCCAGAAAGCTGTTTTTGGAATCCAAAGAGCTTATTATGGGGACTTCCTTTCCGAAAGATAACCTGGACATATATGCAAACGGTGCTGTCGTACATATAATGCAATTGTCCAAGTCAATCATCCTCTGGAAAACAGACGTATTGATATCCTCGTCAAGGACCGCCTGGCAGATGCGTTTCTTCTCCTGTTCAGTCAGGGCCTGCTCAAAGATATTCACGATTCGCTGCTTAAATGCAAGATGAGAAAGAACACCGCATTTTCGCATAACGTACAAAGCGACTATCGTCAAAAAAGATGTGATCTTAATTTTCGCCAGCAGCGCTACCAAAAGCCGCCTGGTTATTTCCCTAAAACTGTTGACCTTGACCAGTGTTCCGTCAAAGTCAAAGACATTCAAGTTGTCAGACCGCATTGTAATCCCTTGAGTTTCTTGTTCTTAACAATGCATAAGTATAGACAGAATAGTCAACCCCAACCTTGTCGGGGAGCAAATGGTTTGAGACGCATGCTGTGGATACAGACTCGGCGCCTTTTTTCAGAAGCGCCGATTTCACCATACTCAGCGTTGTTCCGGTATCCACGGAGTCGTCGATAATCAGGACTTTTTTACCTCCGACATTAAAACCAACATCAAGAACCGTCTCCATTTTCTGTTTTATCCCGAGTTTTAACTTAACGAGTCTTATCAGTACTTCCACGTGCCTCATAAAATCGGATAGCCATTTTCTCCTGAAGACAAACTCCGTGGCGGGATTACTCTTTGCCACGGTTGAAGCCCTTCTGACCGTGACGAAATTTACTTCAAATGAATTGCCAAACATCCCGGCAAAAAGTTTGCTCAAATAGTATCCGGCGTTGGGGACAAAAACAATCGCGTCAAAAGCAAATCCTTTTGCGGCAAAATGCCGCATTATGCTGTCCAAATCAGCCCTGATGCCATCATCATCTCTTTTCAAAATTCTATAAGGCCACAGCCTCACTATCGACTCCTACAGGACTCGTCAGGCTAACCGCCCTTTTTCGCTGCTACACTGCTTATCACTTCATCGACTGCACGAAGGATGTATTCAGATGCTCGGCTATTCACAGGAGCAAAAGTTCTCGCTTGCTCAAGTTTGACAGGTAATTCAGATACCTCATAAGCTACGAGTATTTTGCCCTCGGCTTCCAGCCATTTCGCAGTGGTAAACTGATGATCGTTGTCAACCTCTCCCAGCGAACTTCGGCGTGGAACCGCGATAAGCGGTTTGCGTAACCGCACGGTTTCTATTATTGTTCCCATACCGGCGTGGGATATTACAAACTTGGCTTCAGAGACCATCTCTCTGAATTCGCTCGGTGAACAAAACTCTATCACCTTCATATTCTTCGGTTTATATGAACTATAGCCGGTCTGGGCAATTAGCTCTTCGGTAATAACGCCAGCGCTCAGCAGTTCATCCACAGCTTTAACAAGGCGATTGTAGCCGGTTCTCCAGGTGCCAACGGTTAGAAATATCAAAACAACCTCCCCATGTATTTTGCCCTGGGAAAATACTTCAGCAAATCCGGCCATTGCACTATGAACAAATCTGAAAATGGATATAGAAGTCGAGCCGTTAAAGTGGGCCGTTCGACACGTGCCATACTCTCAATGAATATAAGTTTCGCGCCAAGCAATTTCGCAAATACGCAGAAGAACACTACTATTCCGGCTCCGGTGGAAATTACCACGTCGGGTCTTTCCACAAGCACAGCATACGCAGACAACACCGCGCCGACTATCCAGGATATGGGATTATGCCTGACAATGTTGGGAATCGCGCGGATGCGGCTTGTCTTTTTCATTTCCTCCGCCACGCCACCCTTGAAGGTAAAGTAAAAATGTTCGTATTTCTCATAAACCGGCGCGAGTTGTTTCGCCTGCACCATATGCCCTCCCGTCGAACACGCCACACAGATTCTCATATTATCTTTTTTGTTCATATAGCCCTGCCAAACAATCTTCTCATCTGTTCTTTTCGAACAAAACGTATAGCCTCGGGGGGAAATCTTCTTTCTTCTCGCAGGCAATAACCATATAGGAATCCGAAAAGTCTGGCGATGCTACCTATGAAATATGGTTTCTCCAGAACCGCGCGGCGTATAGATTTGGCCACCATGAACAGGGGATGAGTTGCAACGCCGTATTCTGTCAATCCCTGGCGGAATCTTGCACGAATGATGCTTGCACCACATATTGTTCCCGTCAGCCGATGATGAATCACTTGATACTTGGGAAATGACCGTGTCTGCCATCCGCGCATCCGGGCCATGATTTCAGCACACGAATCATCACCTCCGTATTTCTGTGGTACATATCCTCCAATTTCTTCATAACACTGCCGTCTGAACATCTGAACTCCCCCGGGAGTATGATTAGCATCTATTAAGACGGGTTGGAGATTGTCGCCGCATTTATTTACATAAACCCCCGAAGCAATTCCGAGCTTTGTATTTCGTTCAAATTCTTGCAGAACCGCTTCATAATATGTCTTCTCAAGAGTGATATCACCGTCCAATACTCCCATAAAATCGTATTCCAGCTTCTTGGCGGCCTCAATCCCATGCAGGACCACAGAAACCCTGCGACTATAGTAACTTTCATGGCAATGTTCATTAAACCAAAGATAAGAAACAAAGGCATATTTATTTTCGTACCGTTTTATGATATGATGCGAGTCATCTGTAGAGCCATCATCCACAATAATCCACTTTTTGGGTAGAATCGTTTGGGAAACAACGGATGCAATTACCTGCCCGATAAACTTCTCTTCATTATGCACAGGAGTGATTAAAATATATTCCTTTTTCATGATATACAATAAACCTTACTTATCGATATTAAATCCAAACAAAAAGCATATACAAGCAAATGCCCTTTTCAACTTAAAAATCGCGTTGGTCTGTGCACAAGACCGAAAGATGTAAATCAGAACATAACCGGGTAATCGTACCAACTGACGCAGCAGAATTATCATCCAGTAAGCCGATTGGCCTAACCTACCGTGATGTTTCTCCCAATACTGCAAGTCAGCTCTCTGCATCTCAAGATAGAACCTGATGGGAGCATTGGATGAACTTGCTCCTCCAAAATGAATAGCTTCGGCTCCCGGATAAAATTTGACATCCCACCCGGCATTGTGAAATCGCCTACACCAATCTATATCCTCACCGTAGAAGAAAAAATCCTCATCAAGCAGACCGACTTCATCGAGTGCCTTGCGACGCACCATCCAGAAACAACCGCTCAAAGCATCGACCTTGCGTATCTGGTCGTGCGCCCAATACTTCATAAAAGGTTCAGAGAAGAATACGGATTTCGGAAATAATTTATTAAATCCCAATACCTGACAAAGATTATTCCAGAGAGAAGGGAAATGCCGACAGGAAATCTGAAGACTGCCATCCGGGTTGAGAATCCGCGGACCTGCGAGCCCCGCCGATGAATTCTTATCCATAAATTCCACCAATTTCTCAATACATCCGTTCTGCACAATCACGTCGGAATTGATAAGGCAGACATACTGGCCTGTGCTTACCCGAATTCCGATATTGTTAGCTCTGGCAAAACCCAGGTTTTCATTGTTTCTTATAAGTTTTACCTGAGGAAACTGATTCGCTACCGCATCAGAACTTCCGTCGCTGGAGGCATTGTCAACTACAATAACTTCTTGGGAATATCTACCCTGTTCTTCTACGAGGGAGCCAAGGCATTTTATTAGGTGATCTTTGGTATTCCAGTTGACAATAATAACAGAAACATCAAACACTACAACTTACTCCGCGAGTCAGTTTCCTAAGTTTATAAGACCTATATTGCCAATACTTTTTGGCATTGTTCCAAATAACGGCCACGCAAAGATTCGGATGGAGATTCTAACAGCTTCATCGCCCGGAAATCCTTCAAGTGACACCTTATTCTACCCCGCCCAAACTCACTTTTAACGCCCAATAGATATTGCAATGCTTTATAACAGACGAATCGTTTGAGTGCTACATGCACTTCAATTGACCTGAGACAATTGGCAAAATGATTCTTGGCGTTCCAACTCACTATAACCACTTAAACGTTTGAGACAAGACTATCACTGGATTATTCTGACTCCTGGGAAGCACATCTTTGTTGTTGGGCAGTTTTTAGTTTAGACCACACTCGGCAAACAGACTGTTTTTGTGGCGTAATATTGACAATTCAGCACTATGGTCAGCCGCAACCTCATAGATGAATCCTGCGAATGCAAAATGCAGGTATAGCAACATTTGAATCTGGCCAAAATATGAATTTCCAAAAAAACCCACACAGTGGGCGGCTATTGAAATACATACTCCCCAACTCAGCCAACTTACGTCTCTGGGAACAGAACGCAGCGAAAACTTGACAGAAGTTTTCATCGCAACCACCAGGATTGCTACAAAAAGGGCCAGTGTCATAAAGCCACCACGCACCCCCTCGAGAAGATACTGATTTGTGACGTCTTCACATCCATAGCCCCAGTGTGCCGTACTTCGCGTACCCAATATAGCCCACTCGCTAAAGTGTTTTATTCCCTGGTCAATAAGATGAAACCTGTGCCAACCAGTCGAGCCGGGGACTATTACGCTCATTTTTGTAATCAACGACCATACTGGCCCATCCATTGTTATGTGAAGAAAGAGCAACGTCACACATAGCGATTTGACGAAGAAACTATAACGATGGCGCCACTTAAACATTGGGAACAAAAGAGCAACTACGAGCAGAGTCCCCAGAGGAGATGCTGATGCAGAGCCTAAAATACAGAAAACGCACAGGATAGCTGCAATCCAGTACAGTATTTTCCGTTTATCTATCATAGCCATACTGATGAACATTGGAAGTAATGTTACCCAGAACAACCCCATAGCTATAGAGTGCACGAATGATGCCTGACAACGGTATCTCTCCTCTCGAACCCACGTGGAAACTCTGCCAAGTGCGGCAAAAGGATTCTGGCCCATAGCCCACTCAAAACCAACAAGTGGTGCGAATACCAGAAGGCAGATGGCAAAAATCATCATAATGGTTTTGATGCCAGCCCATGAATGGATACACTGCCTGCACAACCAGTACGTGCCGAGCACATCAAACATCACACCACATCTGTTGATGATATCGCCCGTACTTGCCATTTGCAGGGAAAACACGATTGCTCCACAGGTTGTCCATGCAAATACCAGTTTATCAAAACGATTCCAGTGAATAACCGCTACTTCACCTCGCATGTATATTCTCAGTACCAAAACGACAATCAGAATACGAAGAATAGTAAAATCCAAGCCACCCAAAATCACTCTCTGGTCAGTGGGCATAAAGCAAGCCGCTGTGATGAAAGGCACTAACCGATATTTGCGCGGCAGTATAAGGCACAGAGCTACTAGGAATACAGTAATTATCGTAGTCAATTCATTGAGCATTGTGGACTCAAGATATTATATTGGGTTCTGTCAGAAACTTCCAACAATGGCCGTGAAAGTAACTCTTTTGCCTATGCTGTCTAAATATCATCACCCTTATGTAGGCAATCTCCCGCAATTGCCCTGAATTCCATCCCAAAGGCCTTTTGTCATGAAATAGAGGAGTTTGACTTTATTCTTGTCAAACAACACAATCTTAATGGTATCGATGCATACTCGCTTAATCGTGAGATAACAATATTTACGATGTCCATAATAATTCTTTATCATGTAAATAGTGTTCCTTATTATATAATACATAGCGTACGAATCGTAATTCTTGTAAATAGATTTCTTCCATAGAAACCTTCTCATCTCCTTGGCTCCTTCTTCATGCAACAATGTCGCTTGACCGCATACGTATATTCGCCATTTATTGTCTTTACATCTCAGACAAAAATCATCATCCACATAATACATAAATAAATATTCATTAAAGAATCCAACCTTTTTAAAGACATCGGAACATATCATGCTGCCGGAAGATATAGCTTTATCTACTTCTTCGACTTCATCGTTGGTATCAAATACTCTTTGCCCGTTTATGTTTTTATCAACGGTATTTGCTGCTATTATTCCTATTTGGTTGACACCCTTACTATTCAATGTCTCATACGCGAAAAGCATTTTATCGACCATGTTTGGCGTTGCTTCGCTATCGTGGTCCAAAGTCAGAATCCATGTATATTTCTTTTCAATAGCATACTTGACACCGATATTTTGTGCGGCTGCTATTCCCAAGTTCTCTCCATTATAGAAAATCTTAACATTATCACGTGTCTTCTCCAAAGTGTTCAGCACACATATTGTTTCTTTGTCACTACCATTGTCCACAACAACTACTTCATCAACTTGGTTTTCAATTGAGTCAAAACACCTCAAGAAATCCTTGCCGATGTGGTATGTTACAATAACTGCACACAGATTTATCTTATTTTTACCGATAGTTACCTACTATATTTGTTTGGCAGTGCCATTTATGTAGTCAGCCCTGCGGTTTCTGCACTCATTTTTTACGTTTCCTGTACAGTATGTAACCCCATCTCACGAGGTTGCATATATCTCCACCACAAAATTTAATCCTATCTTTTAGACCAAACTACGACCGAGCTTTCTAGATTAGAACTCTGCATTGCTTATACCCATGGTATGTGCATTCGGCTGCCCGCCTCCACGTAAACAAACTCACTATTCGGGACCTCAGAGCCGAAATCGGCAAGTGCGTCCAAGCCTGCAGGACAGCATCACGGATGGACCGCAAATCATCAGGATCGCATACGAAAGCGTCGTTACCGAAATACTCCGCTACCGGACAGTGAATGCTGACTACGCAGTTCGCACCGTAGATGGCTGCTTCAAGTGATGCTAGTCCCGGGCTTTCACGAAGACTCGGTAGTACGTGGACAACGGCATGACTGTATAGGACCGGCATCAGGTCATGCCTGACTTTGCCTATGAAGAACGTGTTGCCTCTTTCCTTCCCAATTTGCTGACACCACCGACCATACCGCGTTTCATCCCAGTTCGCACCAACAAACACAATGGGAACATCCCTGTCGCTTAACAAGGCACGAATCACCTTCGCCTGGCCTTTCACCGGATGACAGGACCCCGCCTGTAGAACATACCTGTCGGGTAATTCTGGCCAGTAGTCGTGGAGCTTAGAACCATCTTCCTCCGATACTGTTACGCCGTTCGGCACGACAAAGGCCTTCGCTCGTAGCTGTGGAATTCGGAATTGCTGAACCAGAATCTCAAGTTCCGCATACGAGTTGGGCAACACAACGTCCGCAATCTCAAGAAGCCTTCGCTGTGCCCGCAGTAGCCTACGTGTGCGTCTTCCAAGACGGGTTCGCAGACGCGTATACAAGAATCCTACTGAAGAACTAATTCTCGCCAACGCTCTGACCACGGCATCATCACTAAAGAGCATACTCTCTGGAGACCGGGCAATGTAGGAGAAATCCCAAAAAATGCTCGATAGCGCGACACCAAGCCCCCTGCTTTTTGCCCTCTGAGCGAGTTCAACCCCATTTTCAGCCAATTGGAGGTTGAAGATGTGCACGATATCGTACCCATCCAGATCAGGCAATCTCTCCTGATTGCACACGACCCGAACGCCTAATTTTTCTAGTTCCCGCTGGGTTTCAGTCAGTTGGGTAGTATCACCGCCCCAGCGTGTCAATGAATCTAGGCGGGTATTATAGAAGAGAACCCTCATAGTGCGCCATCAACTATAGAGCACAAATTTAACTTGATTGCCCTTCTGTCTTTAAGTGCCAAGGTCATTTTTCCGCCGCAAAACGATTCTGAATCGGCCAACGGCGGAAAAGCAGGACTAATACATAGAATACGAAGATGATTTGTGTGCATACAATTATCTATAGTCGCATTTCTTTAAGGCAATGCCCGCCACAGCAAGGAAAAACTGACCTATTCTGATACACCCTGTAAAACAATCTTGTTCTTTCGAAAGTTCAGTAGGCACGAAATACGATATACAAAGTATGTAAATTTCCGTGGCGTTGATATCCATGAGACCTGCGTATTAACTTCGACTTCGTTTGCCTTGCGAATTCCAAAAGTCCCATTTTGCTAAAAATACCTTTGGCAAGTGTGCGAACAATGGGTTGCCTTTTGTATTGCTCGGGTGATACACCACTCCCGCCACCAGTAAACCAATCCACAACTGATAGTCGTTGCTCGTTAGCATAACGGATAAGTACTGTAGGTGTAAAAAAGTACAGGTGTTCGAAGCTCATTGAGAAACCAAGCCAGCGATCAAAACCAACAACTTTGCCGCATTGGTAGTTCGGAGTACTAATAACCAAGATACCACCATCGTTTAGGTGTTGACGAGCTTGCTGCAAGAAGGCCTTAGGACTGAGCACATGTTCTATAACTTCAAATGCAAATATGCCATCAAAACGCTCATTGCCTGCCAGGTCTTCGATTTTGCCGACGCGAAAGTCCAACAAAGGGTACCGCTCTCTGGAGACATTGATGGCAAAGTCTGACACATCGCAACCAACAGTCGCGATGCCTTTCTGGGTTAGAAAATAACAGAATTCACCTGTTGCACAGCCGACTTCAAGGCACCTCTTTAATTTCACATTACCGTTAAGAATTTTCATGAGAACATCAAGTCGTTTTTCGGCCAGTGTCATCATAGCAGCCCTGTTTTTATCGCTTTCATAATCGGAATATCCTAAGTTTGGCTGTACACTATCTTTATTGAAATAGTCTCTGCAATAAAGATTATGGATTAAGTGTGCTTTGGGACGCGGGCAAACAAAGCAGAGTTTACATCGGTTACATTCAGCAATGTTTAGCCCATCGGGTCTCGTATAGACATTCCGGATAGAACTAGTACCACAAAAATCACATGGAATCGTTTCCAAATCCTCAGGGTTCCAGACCATCATCTATGCCTTTTCGGTAAGAAATGAGTTTAGGACCGCGAAACGCGTATATAGACTAACAGTGACGAGGTGAACACCATAAGACAGCAGGGTTGCCAGGGCAAGACCAGTTGCTCCGAGATCTTTTAGAAACCATGTCGCCACAAGGAAAGTTACAGCCCAGATCAAATTCAGGATGAAGCCACTCCACATTTTGCTGGCGCTGGCTATCGCTTGTCCGACAACATTAAGTGTGGCAGTAATAACAGCTACAGCGGAAAGCAATACGAGCGTAATCCATCCTTCTTTGAAATCCGTGCCATAACTCGCCATGATAAAGCTGGATAGGGCGGCAATCGGTACCGCCACAAACAATGCAACAGAACCAGTGAACACAATGTTCAACCATAGGACCTTCTTATATTTTACTCGGTCATTTACTCCGTACAGATTCGACAGCACCGGCAACACTACGGCCCCGATTGTACCTGGCACGAACAGGATTGCTGTCCGCCATTGGTTGGCGGCGCTGAATATTCCCATTTCTGCGTAACCGTTTGGTTGGTTTACAAGCATCGCGTTGCAGACCCAGTTGACCGGAGTAACCATCATGCCGCCAAGTACCACCGGCAGGCTGAATTCCCAAATCAAAGGCAACTCCTGCGAGCAGCCGGAAAAGGTTAGAGGCACCTTAAATCGGCGAGCTTCTTTTCGGACTGCCAAGTGGCATATAAACCAGTTAGCTGCACAAGAGACTACAGTTGCCCAGACGGCACCTTTAAGCCCAGCCAATAGCACACCTGTAATCATTATGGGGAAACTAAATAGCCCGGCAATTAAATTTAGCGTCGCTATGGTCTTAAAAGCCTCAAAGCCGGAAAGCGCCCCGCCTTGTGCCGCATTGAGTGCCGAGATGAATAAAGCGATGGCAGTTATACGCAATAAGCCGCTTAGATGCGGAGCCGCCAGAGCATGTACAGCAAGCCAGGGTGCAAACACGGCAAGCAGTACGGCACAGATGCCTCCTGTTACAGCGGTAACTATCCAAGACATGCCAATTATACGTCCGGCCTTCAAGGGGTCGCTGCGGCGATGCTCAGCCACATATTTTGTGGCGGTCAGGCCCAAGCCGAAACCGGCAAAAAGCTGAAACATCATTGTCGTGCTATTGATAATCCCCAGCTCTCCAAAACCGACTTTTCCCAACGTGCGGGCGACAACGATTGAAGACGCAATACCAAGTCCTCTGGATATAACCGCACCGGCCACCGACCAAAACGCTCCGCGAGCCAGACGGTATCCTAAAGGTGACGCCTCGACCTGCCTGGCGTATACCTTCAAAAACGGCGGCAAGACAGCCAGTACGGTATTTTTAACGTTCACTAGTTCTTACCCCCGCTGCTGAGTATACCTTCGCAGATCGACACTATTCGCTCACATGCTCTGCCATCGCCATAGGGATTATGGGCTCTCGCCATAGCCTCATAGGCATCACGGTTGGTGAGCAATTCAGTAACGCTGCGAATAATACAATCTTTGTCTGTGCCGACCAATTTTACGGTGCCTGCCTCGACTGCTTCGGGGCGTTCGGTTGTGTCCCGCATCACCAGTACTGGTTTGCCAAGGCTTGGGGCCTCTTCCTGAACGCCGCCTGAATCGCTCAAAATCAACGTAGAACGCTCCATCAATAGAACAAATTCCAAGTAACCAAGGGGTTCAATCAGATGGATATTTTCGTTATCCCCCAGAATACGAAAGACCGGTTCTTGGACATTCGGATTCAAATGTACGGGGTAAATAAATTGAGTCTGAAGAAAACTATGTGCCAGATCGGCTATCGCTTTGCAGATGTTCTCGAAACCTTGGCCGAAATTCTCACGTCGATGTCCGGTAATAAGGACTATCGTGTGGTTTAAACTACTATTGATCAGCTCTTTGGGTAAACACGGTATTTCCGGTGGATGTTGCCTGACTTTTTTGACGGCGGCATACAATGCGTCTATTACCGTATTACCGGTGACAAACACCCTTTCTTCTGAGATGCCCTCTTTGAGTAGATTGTTCTTTGCCCACGACGTAGGAGCAAAGTGGTAATCTGATAATTTCGTAGTCAGGGTTCGGTTTATCTCTTCAGGAAATGGCGAGTGCTTATCCCAGGTTCGCAGACCCGCTTCGACATGGCCAACCGGGATGCCGTTATAATAAGAAACCAACGAAGCCATAAAGGTGGTGGTTGTATCGCCCTGGACGATGACCAAACTTGGGTGGTAATGACTTAGATAGGAGTCTAAAGCGGCAATGGCTCGTGATGCAAATAAAGCCAAAGACTGGTTAGGTTCCATAAGAGCTAGGTCTACTTCTGGCGCGATTTTGAAGACATCGAGTATCTGTTGTAACATCTGACGATGTTGTCCTGTGACACAGACGTGCGTTTCAACGTTATGCTCACGAAAAGCCAGTATTAAGGGGCATAACTTGATGGCTTCTGGACGTGTACCAAAAATGAAAGAAATTTTCTTCATATTTATGTCAAGTCAATTCACACTCCGTCCCCGTGGGTTACATCGACAAAATCAACGTAATCTCTTGTCACACAAGACGATATCCGGTTATCCACAGTATGGAGCGTCTATGTTACTTGATGCTTTTGTCCTCGCCGCCGGAAGGCCGGATAAATCCCGCCGACCTGACTTTGCCGTTCTCGTCAGGAAGAAAACCAAGGACTAGATCTGTTATCTCTTCAGCGGCCTTCCTGACCGAGCTTTCCAGCACAGAGCTTATCTGAATCTGAGCCACATATCTACTCGGGTCTCTGGCAAGATTGACTTTGCGGCCAAACAACCCGGAGAAATCGCTTTCTTTTCCTATAATTAGACCATTGTGGATATAGTAACTCAAGACTATGGCCTCGTCAAGTGCCGGCGCCGGCTGGCGAAATCTCTGCACCAGACAATCTATTTGTCGGCCGTATTGCGAAGTAAACTGTGATGTTTCGGTGGTCTCTTGCAGCCAGCCGTGCGCTGGATAGCACACGCCAGGCCGATGTCCGAGTATCCCCCCGGGTTGAGTCGAGCAATATACTACGTAAACGTCCACCCATGTCTTGTCAGCAGAATTAACATATCTTCGGCTGAAAAAATCGTCGGCAAAATTCCTTTCCATATACTCCCTCGTAGTTGTGGGAATTGGTAACTCGCTGCCGACCCAATTGCCAAACTGTGTGGGGAAATCACTCAGAGGGACAGGAAGCGCAATCGGCTTTTCCCCAAGGAGTTTTAATCTGTATGCCGAAACACGGTAGGCGATACCCGCAGATACCATCAGCAAAACGGCCAGAATCCAAGCAAACCATACCGGCGTTTTGCCCGTGTTGCCATACACATGTCTGAAAACTTTCACAGGTTCCTTCAAATGCCTATTCTTAAATAAATATGCCAAACGGAATAATTCCCAAGTAGCACTCCAAACACTATAGAAATCACCTCTTAGGCCCAAAACATGGGCATTTACGAAAATTTTCTACAAAAGCCACCCCCTGAGATAGCCACATAATTTATTTCATTATATCCTTTCCGTGCACTTTTTTTCAACACAAATTTTTCGCAAAAAGTACAAAATCGGCGTTCCCAATGGCAAGTTCCTATAATAGAGCTGAATTTGCCCTGCTGGTCCATCAACTATGCATTTGGCATCCCGAAAAACCTTGTTTTCCCGGTCATAATCACGATGGAATTCTACATTTTCCCCCAAGTTTTAAGCCCAGCGCTCAATATTTGCTGTTTTGATTGTAACTCCGACAGATTCGCAGATGTTTGCAGTGTTTGGCATCGTGGCGATTTATTGTTAGAGTTTACAGTGTTATGCTAACATACTCTTACTTAAAGCGGGTGCTTAATATGGTAACCACAGCAAAAACAATAAGAAAAGACTCAAACCTTTTGTATTTGGTCTTGTGTCTTGTGTCTTGTGTCTTGTGTCTTGCACAATTGACTAACACAACAACCGCAGCAACATATTATCTCGACAAAAATGGAAGTGATGATGCGAACGGATTATCCGTTGGAACCGCGTGGCGGACACTTTCTAAAGCCCAATCGACTGTAATCGGCGGCGATACCGTAGTGATGCGAAATGGCAATTATGGTCAGTGGAAAGAACAGAATGTTTCGCATAATGATTGGATAACGTACAAGGCAGAAGAAGGCCACAACCCTATTGTAAGTCAAATAATCGTGTCGGGCTTCCCTGCTTGGGCAGATGCGCATATCATTTTTGATGGTTTGACTATTCAAGACGTTTCGGGAAATACCTATGCTGCTGTTTGTCTTTCATACGTCAGAAACGTCCAGTTGCTTAATTCAAATATAGTTGGTCTTGGATATTTACTAAGTTCCGCCAACCATCCAGGTATTTGGGTGAGGTTGGACGGCGAGAATATAACAATTGACAACTGCAAGATATACGGTAGCGGTGACACTACCCTGAGTGGCTTTAATACTGGCATTTGGGTTGACGAAAGTATCAATGTAAACATAACAAATTCTGACATATCAGAATGTGCACTCGGAATATATGTTGATGGCAAAAGCACAGAAAGTAAAAACATTACCATTTCAGATTGTAATGTTCACAAGCTGAGTGCTGATGGAATTGTTTTTAAGGATGTAAACAATTTTACCATAGAGGATAGCAAACTGCATAATCTTGTTCTGTATGTTCCTACTCTTGTAGAGACAACGACTGACACAATATGGGATGTAAATGGGAAAGTTATGGTTAATTCCTCGGCAATGTGGAATACGCCGGGTGATACCTTAATAACAACTGGAATGGAAATTGTTGCTGTTTTTGGAACAAATGCGCTTCTGGGCGATGGAGAGCAATATGGAGGAAATTTTGCGGTATCTTCAGTTGATGCAAATGGGCATAAGATAACCCTTTCAAAGGGCATCGCCAATGGAGGGCAACCATCGAACGTGAATTATTACATAAAAGCAAGTACTCACTCCGATTTGATACAGGCCAATGTCCCGACAGTAGGAGATTACAATGTTATAATCAGACGGAATCAATTATATGATGAACTTGATGCTTGGTCATTTATGCACCTTAATCCGGCTGGTGCGGCTAAAGGAAATAACTTTTTAATAGAGAACAATTTGTGTTGGAATGCCTATACAGACGGCAATCAAGTGAACAATCATCCTTTGAATTTGCAGAGTATGAATGGAGCTATATTCAGAAACAACACTGTAATCGGCAAAGTTCACGTTACTGGCAATATAGCTAATACGGTTATTTTCAAAAATAATATCATCTCGACAATTGATTTATATGCAGATTCCGGTATTATAGAAGGTGAAGATTACGACATTATTAACTCAGGACGTATTTATGCCCCATATACTCTCGGTGGACATTCCACAGCCATTGGCAATGTAGTGGGCGAGTGGATTACTGGCGTTAGCTGGAATAATGCACAGTTTGCGAGTATTTTTGCTGATTATGCCAACGGAGATTTTCGCCACGCATCAGCAACCAGTTTGGGAGTCGGCCACGGCGACCCTATGAACTCACCATTGTCAGATATTCTCGGTAATTCTCGTTCTTTCCCGCCGGATGCCGGATGTTACGAATACGGCTCTCCGACTGCAAATGCAGGACCTGACCAGCGGGTATTCGACAACGACAATAACGGCATTGAGAGGGTTACGCTGAACGGCTCCGGCTCACATGATTCCGACGGTACTATCGTCAGCTACCGCTGGACCGAGAACGGCAGCCAGATAGCAACCGGCGTAGCACCTACTGTCTCTCTGGCCTTGGGCGCTCACGTAATTACGCTGACTGTGACCGACGACAACGGTGCAACCGGCAGCGACATTGTCGCAATCGTCGTCAATTCACCTCCCGCCTCTGATACAACTGCTCCTTCGATAATCTACGCATCCGCATCCCAATCATCTGTTGAAGTGCTCTTCAGTGAGCCCGTAGAGCGTGCATCAGCCGAGAATATCGCCAACTACAGTATAAATAACGGGGTATCTATAATCTCTATTTCGCTTAATTCCGACCTAAATAGAACCACATTGTTGACAACAAAGCACACTGACAGGGCCACCTATACGCTGACAATATCAAACGTCAGAGACCTTGCCGGTAATGCCATGACTCCCACGACAATCAACTACAGCTATAACGAAGGTCTCGTCGGCTACTGGGCTTTTGACGATGGAGCCGGCATCAGCGCGGCAGATTCTTCAGGCAACAGCAATACCGGCGTTCTGGTCAACGGGCCGCTCTGGCATCAACTCTGCCCAGGGCAGAACGCGCTTAATTTTGACGGCACAGACGACTACGTCAATTGCGGAAACGGTTCAACTCTGAACCTTACAGGCAGCTTGACCATATCCGCCTGGATTAATCCCGAAGATTTCGGACAAAGCGGCTGGGGCAGAATCGTAGATAAGGGTAACAGTTCTGCGGGGTATTCTTTCTTCCTGGACAATGATACAAGGTCTATTGCCTATGTAACCTACGGCGGGAACATAGTCAAAGCCAACCCCGACACTATCACTCTCAACACATGGCAGCACGTTGCGGCAGTGTACGACAACTTATCAGGCACCGTCTCTTTTTACGTGGATGGTCTTCAGACAGGTTCATCGCAATACACAACGCCGCCCGCAAGCTCTTCAAATTTTAATTTGACTATTGGCAACAGGGGCTACGACTTGAGCAAGGCATTCCACGGGCTTTTAGATGATGTGCGAGTTTACAACCGAGCCCTGCCCGCCGATGAAATCTTAAACCTTTCGACAGCACTGCTTCCGATTGGCGACAAGGAAGTCAAAGAAGGTTCGACTCTCACCTTTGAAGTGGTCACCAGAGTTCCCGATATGGTGGTTGATATAAACGGACACAATTTACCAAGTGAACCATCATTCTCTTCAAATATTTTTAGCTGGCGACCTTCAATCGGCCAAGCTGGCAGATATGAAATCACGTTTGAGGCACAGCACGGCGACATAGTGGACTTTGAGACCATTACTGTCACTGTAACATCTAATGTTTCGCTCACCGACGGACTTGTCGGCTACTGGAAAATGAATGACTACGCCTCTAACATCACCGTCGCCGACAGCAGCATCCTTAATATCGACGGCAAAGCCAAGAAATACACCTCTGCCTTGAGCACCATCGGCAAATTGAACGGCGCTTTAAACTTCAACGGCACCACCGACTACATATCTCTTGCGGATATCAACACATTCGATAGTGCCGCCACGCCGATGACTATTGCGATGTGGGTCAAGCCCACAAAGCTCACCGCTACGCCGTACCAGATGCTATTTGACAAGCTTGATGAGACATCTCCGATGAAGGGCTTCTCATTCGGCGCCTGGCAAACCACAGGGACAATTTCATTCAGTATTAAATCAGACAACTGGCTGCAAGTACGCGGCTCGACCGCTTTGCCCAATAATTCTTGGTCGTTCGTCGCCGTAACTTATGACGGCTCTAAACGCGCCAACGGCGTCACACTCTACGTCAACGGCAAAGCAGAATCAAAAATCGTTTTCTACGACTCGCTCACTGCAGACGATATATCCAACACCATCAGCGCCCAGCTTGGGGCAAGAAAAGGCGCCAACTACCCCTTTGCCGGAGCTATGGACAACGTGATGGTGTTTAACAGAGCGCTTTCACAGCAGGAAATCGGCTCGCTTTATAACACCGGCGAAGGTATGGAATTAGGAGCCAACCATGCGCCTGTACTTTCACCAATCGGCGACAAGCCCGTCTATGAGAACTGTTCTATCAGTTTCTCAGTCGCCGCCAGCGATGCGGACGGCGACACGCTAACCTATACCGCCCAAAATTTGCCGGCCGGCGCTGTGTTCTCCGGCAACACCTTTACCTGGACGCCAACCTCGGGCCAGACAGGTACACATCAGGTAACATTCATTGTATCCGACGGCACGCGGTCCGATTCAGAAACAATCACAATCACTGTAACATCTAATGCTTCGCTCACCGAAGGTCTTGCTGGCTACTGGCAAATGAATGACAGCGCCGCGGACACCACAGTCGCCGACAGTGGACCGAACGGCGACAATGGCACAGCACAAAGATACACGTCCGCACTGAGCACCACAGGCAAGCTGAATAACGCATTAACCTTCAACGGCATCAGCGATTATGTGTCGCTATCCGACTTTAATGCTCCGGACAGCGCCACAGAACCGATGACCATTGCAATGTGGGTCAAGCCGGCAAACTTCACTGCGACAGCTTATCAGATGCTCTTCGACAAACTTGACTGTACTGCGCCGATAAAGGGCTTTTCTTTAGGCGCCTGGCAAACCACAGGCACAATATCTTTCAGTATGCGGTCCAATAACTGGCTGCAGGTTCATGGCTCAAGCGCCTTATCCAACAACACCTGGTCGTTTGTCGCTGTAACTTATGACGGCTCTAAAAGCGCCAACGGCGTCACACTCTATGTCAATGGCAAAGCAGAAACAAAAATCGTTTTCTGCGACTCGCTCACTGCAGACGATATATCCAACACCATCAGCGCCCAGTTAGGAGCAAGAGAAGGCAATAACTATCCGTTCAGCGGCGTTATGGACGACGTAATGTTTTATAACAGGGCTCTGTCACAACAGGAAATCAGCTCGCTTTACAACAACGGCGAGGGTATAGAATTAGGAGCCAACCACGCGCCCGTACTTTCACCAATCGGCGACAAGTCCGTCTATGAGAACTGTTCTATCAGTTTCTCAGTCGCCGGCAGCGATGCGGACGACGACACGCTAACCTATACCGCCCAAAATTTGCCAGCCGGTGCTGTGTTCTCCGGCAACACCTTTACCTGGACGCCAACCTCAGGCCAGACAGGTACACATCAGGTAACATTCATTGTATCCGACGGCACTCGGTCTGATTCAGAAACAATCACAATCACCGTAACATCCAATGCTTCGCTCACCGACGGACTTGTCGGCTACTGGAAAATGAATGACTACGCCTCTAACATCACCGTCGCCGACAGCAGCATCCTTAATATCGACGGCAAAGCCAAGAAATACACCTCTGCCTTGAGCACCATCGGCAAATTGAACGGCGCTTTAAACTTCAACGGCACCACCGACTACATATCTCTTGCGGATATCAACACATTCGATAGTGCCGCCACGCCGATGACTATTGCGATGTGGGTCAAGCCCACAAAGCTCACCGCTACGCCGTACCAGATGCTATTTGACAAGCTTGATGAGACATCTCCGATGAAGGGCTTCTCATTCGGCGCCTGGCAAACCACAGGGACAATTTCATTCAGTATTAAATCAGACAACTGGCTGCAAGTACGCGGCTCGACCGCTTTGCCCAATAATTCTTGGTCGTTCGTCGCCGTAACTTATGACGGCTCTAAACGCGCCAACGGCGTCACACTCTACGTCAACGGCAAAGCAGAATCAAAAATCGTTTTCTACGACTCGCTCACTGCAGACGATATATCCAACACCATCAGCGCCCAGCTTGGGGCAAGAAAAGGCGCCAACTACCCCTTTGCCGGAGCTATGGACAACGTGATGGTGTTTAACAGAGCGCTTTCACAGCAGGAAATCACCACGCTCTATAACAGTGGCAGCGGAACTGAAATAGAATAGCGGCCGGCAATAACACCACGCCCACCAGCTCATCTGATTTCAACTTAAACCACGAACTGCGCCGGCCAATAATAATATAGGACTCTTGCCTGCATCTTTCTACTCCCACATAACCAGAAAAATATGCGCCCTACTACGCCCTATAATCACTTCGGCTGCACCACGTCGTATAATTGATACTCCGTAATGACCTCACAACAGCGCCCGATTGTCACTTCCCCGCCTCACAAACAGGTTTTTTCGTGAAACTGCTCCTGTTATATGCCGATAAGGCGTTGAATTTCCAGAAACTGAATTACGTTCGCCAACAACGTTTTTGCTGAGGTCTTTTGAGCAATGAACGAACAAGAGATGCCAAGCAACTTCCGGCTGCAAGGCAGATGTTGTTTACATTTGACCGCGATGAAACAGCAAAAAGACCTCGTATATCAAAAAGAATAGGAAATGGCCACTGACAAAACTTCCATTTTGGTCGTCGAAGATGAGCAGCACATAAGGCGAGTGCTCGAATACAACCTCAAGCTCGACGGCTTCGAGGTGTATCTCGCCGAGGACGGCGCAACCGGTCTGCGGCTGGCGCGCGAGAAAGAGCCGGATGTTATCCTCCTCGACTGGCTTATGCCCGAAATGAACGGCCTCGAAGTTCTTACCGAACTTAAACGAGAAGGTATCACGGCACACATACCCGTCTTTATGCTCACTGCAAAGGGAATGCTCAGCGACGTCACTCAGGCATTCGACAAGGGCATCGACGACTACATCACCAAACCTTTCGACCCTATCCAGTTAGGCAAAACTATAAGAGACAAACTCGAAAAATATGCGAAAGCAAAAATCATTTAATAAACCTGTTTTTATTCGTTTCCGAGAAGGATTCACCCGTTCCCAGGAATGGGAAAAATTATTGGGGATATCCATTGATTGCATGGGGGCCACAATTATGTCAGCAAAAAAGAATCTTCTTGCCGGCAAACTATCTGCCGTTGCATTTGTTCTGCTGTTGCTGCTCATTGTCGGTACACAAACATTCGCACAGGAGCAGCAAGACACACAGGCAAATGCAGACCTTACGCAAATGTCTCTTGAGGAGCTGATGAACATAGAGGTCAGCTCGACCGCTACGCTCACAAAGACCAGCCGACGCCTCGAACCGGCGGCAGTAACAACCATAACAAAGGAAGACATCTGGATGTCGGGGGCCCGCAGCTTGAATGAGCTGTTTGACATTTACGTACCCAATGTCCAGTTGATACGCCATCACTGGGAAGGCGACCACCTTGGTATAAGGGGAATTCTGCAGGATGAGAAGTATCTGCTGCTCGTAAACGGCGAGAAAATCGATCAGGGCGCAGAACGCGACCTTACGCTCTTGCAGGATATTCACCACATCGACGTGGTCCGCGGTCCCGGCTCGGCGCAATACGGCCCAGGCGCCATATCAATGGTCATTAACATAGTTACCGATAACCCAGACACCTTCCAGGGCACGGAAATCACAAACCGCATCGGCGCAATCGAAGAATTCTATTCAACCGAGCTTAAACACGGCCAGAAATTCGACGACAACGACGGCGGCATCCTCTTCTACGGCGGCATCGCCAAGTACGTCGGCGCCGACCAGGACGCGGCCCCGCAAATTTTCTCCACTGACTTTCCTGACGAGTCCGACTACTCGGCGTGGTGGGACCCGGCATGGGGTGAGCAAACCGACCCAGATTGGCTTCCATCTGACAGTTATGAGTCCGGAGAGCCGTATGACCAGCTCGACATCAGCAGAGACGGCGCTACACATCGAAACCTCCCCCCGCTAAAAGCCCATCTCCAGATAAAAAGAGACGACTGGGACATTTGGACTCGTTACAGCCGCGGCGGTCAGCAATTTGCCTGGGATATTGGGCCGCTGATTCGCTATCCGTGGGGCTGGGGTGACTGGGTGGGCAACCTGGACCATTGGTCTTACGGTTATCAACAGGCATCAGTATTCGTCGGGCACAAGGAGGAACTCTCCGACAACCTGACACTCAATTACTCCGGCAGCTATGACATGTTTGACAGAGAGCGATACCAGTCGAATAAAATCAGCGACGCCTTCAGAACCGACGAATACCAGGCCAGGGCCGTATTGAACTGGGACTTCAGTGAAAGAGACAAGCTCGCCCTTGGCGGCGAGTTCTATCACTGGGAATTGGGATTTCCCAGCCCTGGTTGGCCCTCATTGTCAGCCAGATCATCTACATTTGTAGATACCACAGATGTCGACGGCGACCCCGATACTGACGACCCACTCAATGAATTCGGCTTAATGCCGCGATGGTCCGCAAATATGTATTCTCTCTTCGGTGAGGTCCAGAAGTCACTCGGGGAGCATTGGACGACCTTCCTCGGAGCCCGGCTCGACGACCACAGCGATACGGACTTGCTCTTCTCGCCTCGAGCCGCCCTGGTTTACAGCCCCGACAATCTTAACGCTCTCAAGCTCCTATGGTCCAGGTCCGTCCGCACGAACGGCAATGACGCAATGAAGCGAGCCAAACAACTCGGCGCCGGAGACAGCCCAGCCGAACGGCTGTACTCATACGAAATACGCTACGAGTCCATTGCCAGCAATAACCTGAACTGGGCCGCGTCTGTATTCTATCACGACCTCGACATCATAGCACTTATGGAAGGTACGTCAGGTGCCGGCAACCAGTTAGCCGGGACTCAACAGGATTATGGAATAGAAATTGAAGCGGCATACCATACAGACAAATTTCGCATAAGCGCCTCACATTCTTACACCAAGCTAATCAACTTCAAGCTCAATGATTCTGGCACTGTAACATTCGTCACCGCAGAACCATACGGCTTCGGCGATGACCTGGCGTTCTGGTCCAGTCACATCACAAAGCTCAACGCCTCGTACCTGCTCACCGACCGCTGGACGCTTAATGGCTCGATGCGAATTTACTGGGGATTCCCAGGAACAAAGGACTACCACGATTACGATGCAAATCCCCTTGAATATACGGGCGATGACTATAGAGTCGTTGAACCTGGCTGGGAAAAGGACAGCCGCGGCAGCTACTATCTTAATATGGGTCTCCAATACAAAGCGACCGAAGATTTGACGGCTCGCGTGGATGGCTATTATTTGCTGGGAATCTTTAATTCAGACCTGAATAAGCGCGGCTACTGGGCCGGTTACGGCGACTATCGCTCACACGCGGCCGCAATTGGCGTCTCTCTTAAATACAAATTCTGACAGGATGCCGACACAAGTGATACAAAAACTGAAACAATTTGTTTTTCCGCTTACTCACGGCCGAACAAAAATTATGCGCGGCACCACCGCCGCAAAACACAAGTCAAGGAGCAAAATTATGACCAGACAAAAAAATCCCACAACTCGATTATTCGCTGGAGGGCTGATGTTGCTGTTGGTCTGTATGTCCAACCCATATACATTCGCACAAGAGCAGCAAGACACACAGGCAAATGCAGACCTTATGCAAATGTCCCTTGAGGAGCTGATGAATGTCGAGGTTGAATCAACCGCGTCCCTGACGAAAACCACACATCGCCGCGTCCCTTCCACCGTGACCACCATCCCGCAGGAAGAAATCTGGAATTCCGGCGCACGCAACCTTGATGAACTGCTGGACATCTATGTGCCCAACTTTGAATGGGTAAGGCATCCATGGGAGTACAATCACCTTGGTCTGCGTGGCATTACCTCTGACCGCGATATGAAGTACCTGCTGCTTGTAAACGGCAAGGTGATGAACGAGCACACTCACTACGGCGCGCTCGCTGAGCGCGACTTGCCGACCATGCGTGACATCCACCACATTGACGTTATCCGCGGCCCCGGCTCGGCCCTGTACGGCCCCGGAGCCATTGCAATGGTCATTAACATTGTGACGGAGAATGCCCTCACCTTCCAGGGCTCCGAAGTCACAGGCCGGGTCGGCGCCGTGGAGGAGTTCTATTCCGGCGAATACAAGTACGCCGAGAAATACTCCAGCGACAGTGGACTATACATATATACGGGCATCAGCGACTATCTCGGCGCAGACACCGGCGACGCCCCCTTCATCTGGGGTGGCAGCCACGCGATTGACCAACCCTTCCACAACAACCACGACGCCGGCGACGCCGTCAGCTTCAATACCGCTCGGGATAATGAGCAGTTCAAGGATAGAACAAAGCCGAAATTATTCACCGAATACACCAATGGCAACTTCGACGTCTGGGCACGATATACACGTGGCGGTGGCTCGTATGGTCCGGACCTGTTCGGCTCGATGTGGGACGCCAATCCAAAGGGTTGGTCCAGCGGTTATCAGCAGGCAACCGTATATGCCTCAAATAAGTCCCCCATAACTGAAACACTCGCCCTCGACTATGCCGGAAGCTTCAAGATGACAGATTTTGCCCACCTCAATGGGTCCGACGGCATCGCCGACAGCCATCGCGAAGATGAGTACTATGGCCGACTCCTGGCCAGATGGAATCCCAATGAAGTGCATTCGGTCGCCTTTGGCGGCGAGCTATCACGCGAGGAGTTCGGTCTCGAACCCCTCCAGACCAACAGCCCTGCTATTCACGGAGCATTCGCCGACCCCTCAAACCCAGATAATATAATGCCTCGCTGGTCAACAAATCTCTGGTCAATGCTCGGCGAGCATCAGTGGAACATAAACGAACAGTTCACGACCTTCGTCGGAGGTCGAATCGACTTGCACCCCTATACGCCAATGATGTTCTCGCCCCGCGCGGTAGTGGTATTTACTCCAAACGAGAAAGACACATTAAAAGCGAGCTTTTCCCGGTCTGTCCGGGTTCCGCAGGCAGCGGACCTCAAGTCGCAGTGGGACACCACCCGGGAGAAAATCGACCCCGAGAAAATAAACGTCTGGGAGCTCCGGTACGAACGCCAGCAGTCCAAAAAACTCTGGCTGGCCGGCTCGCTGTACTATCAGGACCAGGATGTAGTTGGCGCCGCCTCAGGCGTCAAGTCAGTGGGCACTCTAAGAACCTGGGGTTTCGAAATCGAGGCAACCTATAAAACCGACAGGACAAGGTTCACCGCGTCTCACGGTTTCACTAAAGTTTATGACTTCAGCGACACGCTCAATAGCGACTATCCTCCGACGATGTCCGAGCGTGGGTACAGGCGCGAGCTTGTCGCCTGGAGCCCTAACATCACAAAGTTCACCGGACAATATAAGCTGACAGACCGATTCAACATCGATGGTGCCCTGAGAATATACTGGGGCTTCCCGGGGCAGAAAGATTACGCCACGTCAAGATGGGACTTCTGGGAAAACACTGTCGGCTGGAACGGGTGGTGCTACGACGAGACCCATGATGAAACGTTCGGCCCAAGCGCGTTTCTAAACCTCGGCCTGCAGTTTAAGCCCTCAAAAGACCTGACAATCCGCGTGGACGGCTACAACCTGCTTGGCATCTTCGACATAGGTCTGAACAAGCGCCCGATGGCCTACGACCAGCTCTACCCGGCCGACGCGCGCGCCAGCGCCCCTGCTATCGCAGTTTCTCTTCAGTATAAATTCTGATTGGATAACGGGTTGACGAAACGAAAAGGATATATTGATGAATCAGAAAAGACACTTTAGCGACGCTGAAAATCAGCCGCCGCCGGTGCATACGGCAAAAGGCAGCATTGGGTATCTGTCCGTAATGATGTTGCTTTGTATTGTGTGCCTTACGGCGCCCGTTTACCCCAAGACCGAATCCGCCCAATACAAGGAATACGAAATCAAGGCGGCTTTCATATACAACTTCCTCAAGTTCGTCGAGTGGCCAAAGGAAAAACAAACCTTCAGCCACAACGAAATAACCATCGGTATCCTGGGCCAGGACCCCTTCGGGGCCGCCTTCGACTCCTTCAAGGATAAGCAGGTCAAGGACTGCAACGTCGTCGTCAGATACTTCGACAGCTTCGAAAAACTAAAAGACGCAGTCGAAAAGGACAAGGCCGAGATGCATCAGAAAATCGAGGCGCTCAGAAAGAGATACCTGATATTCAAGGACGATAAGGGCAACATCGTCATCAGACCCGTCGAGGAATTCGCAGAGCTTAAAGACGAAACCGACAATACGCGCAGACAGCAGATAATCGAAAACCTCAAGAAACGAGGCCTTCTTTTCGTTGACCCGGCAAAGGAAGAAAACCTCAAGGTAATCATCAACGCACTCGTGCAGGAAAAAATCGAAGCCCTCAAAAAATGCCACGTGCTCTTTATATGCGACTCCGAAAAACAGAATCTGCCTGAGATAATTAATCTCGTCAAAGGGCGCGGCGTCCTTACCGCCGCCGATATGGACGGCTTCCTTGAGGCAGGCGGCATCGCCAATTTCGTAATGGAAGACAACAAAATTCGCTTCCAAATCAACGCTACGGCGGCCGAGAACGCAAAACTCGACATCAGGTCGCAACTGCTCCGGCTCGCACAGAAAGTGGTCAAAATGGACGCTTCTTCGAAAATGGCTCAACAGGAGAAAAACTAACGATGATTGTTGTCCGAAATATGGCTATCAAACATAAACTCATTGCAATTGTGATGCTCACCTGCATTGCGGCACTTTTGCTGGCCGGCTCCGCATTCGTTATATGGGAGTGGACCTCGCTGAAGCAGGATATGCTCAGCGACATTTCCATTCAGGCGGAAATGACCGCCGACAACTGCAAGGCCGCCCTTGCATTCAACGATGTCGAAGACGCAAAGGAGACCCTCAAAGCACTTAAAGCAGAATCATCCATTATCTTCGCCTCGGTTTACACAAAAGAAAACAAGGTCTTTGCAAGCTATCACCGCCCCGGTACCGACCCAAATGCGACGACAACCGAAATCCGGGTAAACGGTTATAGCTGGGATAGCGGCCACCTAACTATCTTCAAGCCCATCGTTCTTGACAGGGAGACCATTGGAACCGTCTGTGTATGCTCCGATTTAAGCCCTATGTATCAGGCACTGAGCCGCAATGCTGAAAACGTCATTGCCGTGCTGCTCCTGGCCTCTCTTGCCGCCTATTTCATCTCGGTCCGGCTGCAGCGAATCATATCCGACCCGATTCTTGCCCTCGCCGAGGTCGCAAAAGGCGTCTCTGAAAAGAAGGACTATTCCGCCAGAGCATTCAAACAAAGCAACGATGAAGTGGGTCTGCTTATCACCGCCTTCAACGAAATGTTGGAGCAAATCCAGCAGCGCGACTCCGAACTGGTCAAGGCCAAAACGCAGCTCGAAATCAGAGTTGAGGAACGAACCGCAGCGCTTACTACTGCAAACGAGCAGCTCACAGGAGAAATTGCCGAACGTGAAAAGGCGGAACACAAACAGGCGGAACTCTTGAAAGAGCTTGAAAATGTCAACCAAGAGCTTAAGGATTTCGCCTACATCGCTTCACACGACCTCAAAGCGCCCCTGCGGGCAATCAAAACGCTCGCCGAATGGATATCCACCGATTACACCGACAAGCTCGACGCCGACGGTCAGGAACAGCTCAAATTGCTCAGGAGCCGCGTTGACAGAATGCACAACCTCATCGACGGCATCCTGCAGTACTCCAGAGTCGGCAGAGTCAGAGAAAAAGTGGTCGATGTCAACCTCTGTAATCTGGTACCCGAAATCATCGATATGATTGCTCCGCCAAAGCACATCTGCGTAACCGTCGATACCGACCTGCCCACAATCAGGTGCGGGGAAACAAGAATTACACAGATCTTCCAGAACCTTATCAGTAACGCCGTCAAATATATGGATAAGCCCCAGGGCTTGATAAAGGTCGGCTGCGCCGAGCAGGGCGAATTCTTCAGATTCCACGTGTCAGACAACGGCCCGGGTATCGAAAAACAGCACTGGGAACGAATCTTCAAGATATTCCAAACCCTTGCCCCGCGGGACGAATTTGAAAGCACAGGCATTGGCCTTACCGTTGTAAAGAAAATCGTCGAACTCTACAACGGAAAAATCTGGCTCGATTCCGAAGTCGGAAAGGGAACTACTTTCTTCTTCACGTTCCCCAAAGCCGGCATACCCGAACCGTCAGATGAAGAGGTCGCCGTTGAAGCCGAAGCAAACGGTGATAACGAAGTATCCGCAGACCTTAATAATGAAAATGGAACCACTTGACGCCGTTTTTGAAATAATCAGATGCAACCTATATTACAGGGAAATAAGAGAATGGAGAACAGGCGGAAATGAAAAAAAGAAAGAAACTAACTTTAGGAATCGCAGGCATCGCCCTATTGATTCCGCATCTGGCCAAAACAAAGAAAGGACATGGAATATGCAAACCTTGAGGCCCATACTGCTTGTTGAAGATGACAACGTCGATGCTATGACCGTTAAGCGAGCATTGAAGGACCTTCACATCGACAATACGCTCGTCCACTCGCTCAACGGCGAAGATGCGCTGCGATACCTTGCCGAGACCGATAAGGCAAAGCCCCTGCTCATTCTTCTCGACCTCAATATGCCCAAAATGAACGGTCTGGAATTCCTCAAGGTCATCAAGGCCAACCGCCATCTCAAACCCATACCCGTCATCGTACTGACGACCTCAAAGGAAAAACGCGACGTCCTCGAAAGCTTTGAGCTTGGCGCCGCCGGTTATATGGTCAAACCAGTCGATTATGCAAGATTTGTCGAAATCATCAGCACAGTTGTTATGTACTGGAAATCAAGCGAACTGCCCAAACAGGAAACGGAGACCGCAGATGATAAACTCGAAGCCCATATCGTTTAGTATAGACAGCAACCTTGATACCACAACAATTGCCCAACGGCGGCGACTTCGCCTGATTGAGCCAAAAATACAATCTGTTTTATAAACTAAATGAATTAGCAAATGAAGAGCGAGCAAATAGAAAATATCGAGATATCGCCTGTCCTGGATATCGTTTCCGAGACCGATGTGTGTGATAGTTTGCAAACAAACGAGCGACTGTTGAAGAAAATCCACGTTCTTGAAGCACGCATTGCGCAGCTCGAAAACGGGGAGTCCGAACGCGAACAGGTTGAAGGCGCCTTGATAAAAGCCCTCCAGGAGTGGGAGACAACCTTCAATGCCGCAAGCGATTCGATTATGCTCGTTGACAATGAATTCAAAATCATCCAGACAAATCTCGCCTCATCCCACCTGTTTGACAAACCCCTCGGTTCAATACTGGGAAAAACCTGTTACAGCCTGCTTCACCAAACAGACGGACCGCCGGATAATTGTCCCCTTCAAAACGCAAAGCAAACCGGAAAACACCAGGAGAGCGAATTCTATGTACACCAACGCGATATCTGGGTTACAGCATCGGCTGACCCTGTATTTGATGATGAAGGCAATATTATCCGGTTTGTCTATATCGTCAGAAACGTCACCGAACACAAAAAAGCGGAACAAGACCTGAAAAAACTTAACAACGATTTGGACTCCACCGTCCACGAATTAAAACGCTCAAATGACGAACTCCAAAGCTTCGCCCACGTTATAGCGCACGACCTGAAATCGCCTCTTAGGGGAATCGGCTCGCTTGCCGACGGCATACTAAGACAATACGCAGACAAGCTCGACGAACAGGGCAAGAAGCGCACAAATCTTCTCATAGGCAGAGTCAAACGAATGGCCAACCTAATCGACAGCATTCTCCGATATGCCGAAATCGGGCAAGTTGTCCATAACAAACAGAACGTGGACATCAGTAGTCTGCTCGCAGAGATAATCTGCGAAATCGGTCTGCCAAAAAATATTGAAATATCCATCGAGAACAAATTACCTACTCTTTATTGCGATAGAGTCCGCGTAAAACAGGTATTTCAGAACCTGTTAAGCAACGCAACCAAATATATGGATAAATCCAAAGGCCAAATCAGAATCGGCTGCATCGAAGAAAACGGGTTCTGGAAGTTCAGCATCGCTGATAACGGACCCGGCATCAAGGAAGCGTATTTTGAAAAGATATTCGAGATTTTTCAAACCCTTACACCACGCGACCAGGTCGAAAGCACAGGCGTAGGTCTGACCATCGTCAAGAAAATCGTCGAACTGTACGGCGGCAAAATCTGGCTGACGTCAAAACCAGGCGAAGGAAGCACCTTCTTCTTCACGCTGCCTACACATCAAGTAGGAGAATAAAAAATGAAAACGCCAAAACCGATACTTCTTGTCGAAGACGATTCTGTGGACGCATCCACAATCATACAATCGCTCCAGGACTTGAAGGTCAAAAACCAGATAGTCCATAAGACCGACGGAGAGCAGGCACTGGAATATCTCCAGGACGAAACAAAGGAAAAACCGTGTCTTATTCTCCTCGACCTTAATATGCCGAAAATCAACGGCGTCGAGCTCCTGCAGCTAATCAAACCAAACAAGAACCTCAGGGAGATTCCCGTGGTTGTGCTCACCGTATCAAAGTATGAGCAGGACAAAGTAGATACCTTCGACCTCGGCGTCGCCGGTTACATAATCAAACCCGTCGATTACGGCACTTTTCTGGACTCTATGAACATTGTTGTTCAATACTGGACGTGGAATGGATTAGTTGAAGTGGAAAGGGTGAATGAAAATGCGAAACTCTAAACCAATACTGCTCGTTGAAGATGACAGCGTCGATGCAATGACCGTAAAGCGAGCACTCAAGGACCTCAAGGTCACCAACCAGCTCGTACGCTCCGCCAACGGCGAGGAAGCGCTTGTTTATCTCCGGAACGACACAAACAGCAGCCCCTGTGTCATACTTCTTGATTTAAATATGCCAAGAATGGGCGGCATCGAGTTCCTCAAAATCGCCAAAGCCGACGACAAACTCCGAAAAATCCCCGTTATCGTCCTGACTACATCCAGGGATGACCGGGATAAGGTCGAAAGCTTTCAGCTAAGCGTCGCCGGCTATATCGTAAAACCCGTTGATTATAAAAAATTCACCGAGGCAATAAGAATTATTGAACTGTATTGGACGCTCAGTGAACTGCCTGACACAGAACAGGAGCACAATTATGAGAACATCCAAGCCGATACTGCTCGTTGAGGATGACAACGTTGATGCAATGACGGTCCAACGCGCCCTGAAGGACCTCAAGGTCGCTAACCAGCTTGTCGTTCAGGCTAATGGTGAAGAGGCACTGCTGTACCTGCGAAACAAAGCAGACAGGATGCCCTGCGTCATCCTGCTTGACCTGAATATGCCCAAAATGGGCGGCATCGAGTTTCTTAAAATCGCTAAAGCTGATGAAATGCTCAAAACCATCCCCGTCGTCGTCCTGACCACCTCAAAAAGCGACCGGGACAAAGTTGAAAGCTTCGACCTCTGCGTCGCCGGCTATATCATAAAACCTACGGATTACCAGAAGTTCGTTGAAGCTATCAGAACCGTTAACCTCTACTGGACACTGAGCGAGCTACCCACCAATGGCGGCTGAAACGAACGAAAATAATCGCTTCAAAATCCTGATGGTCGAGGACGACCGCCTCGACCAGATGGCCTTCAAACGCCTCGTCAAGGAGGAAAACCTCCCCTACGATTACACTATCGCCGGCTCGGTCGCCCAGGCAAAAAGAATACTTGACTCACAAAAGTTTGACCTCGTTTTCATTGACTACCTTCTCGGCGACGGCACCGCCTTTGATATGCTCGACTCCATAATCGATACGCCGACCGTCTTCGCCACAGGCACAGGCAGCGAGGAGCTCGCCGTCAAGGCAATGAAATTCGGCTCTTCGGACTATCTCATCAAAGACCCGGCACGCAACTACCTCAAGGTGCTCCCTGAGGTCATTAAAAACGCCATCAAGCACAAAAGGGCCGAAAACGAGCTTAAAAGATACCACGAAAATCTTATCGAGCTGGTCAGAGAACGCACCGAGCAGCTCGCAGAGGAAAAAGAATTGCTCGCCGTCACTCTCTCAAGTATGGGTGACGCCGTCGTCGCCGTTGACGCCGAGAACAGGATTACGCTCTTCAACAAGGCCGCGGAGAAAATTACCGGCTGGAAATTCGAGGAAGTGCACGGCAAATCTGTCGATGAAGCACTTCAAATCATCAATGAGCACACCAGACAACCGGCCGAGAATCCAATCGACAAAGTTCTTAAATCCCGCCAAATTGAATCCGGTTCCGACAACGATGCACTCGTCGGTAAATTCGACAAAACCTGCCCAATCTCCGCTACCGCAGCACCCATCCTCAAAAACGACGCCAGTATGACAGGCATTGTTATGGTCTTCCGCGACGTCTCGCAAAAACGTGAAATCGACCGAATGAAATCCGACTTCATCTCCTCCGTCTCGCACGAGCTGCGAACGCCGCTCACCTCAATCAAGGCCTACACCGAAACCATCCTTCACGACCGAAATATGCCCGAGGACACCCAGCGGGAGTTCTTTGAAATCATCAACGAGGAATCTGACCGGCTCACCAACCTTATCAACGGCATCCTCGAAATATCCCGTATCGAATCAGGGACAATCGAAATCAACCGCCGGCCGGTCGATATCACTGCCGTCATCCGCCGAACCATAATCGACATCCAGCACCTCGCCGACAAGAAAAACATCCATTTGGAAACCGACATAGCAAATGACCTGCCCGAACTGTTCGGCGATGAAAACAAAATCCAGTCGATGGTCTCCAACCTCGTCAATAACGCCATAAAATTTACACCCGACGGAGGCCGAGTCGTCCTCTACACACATCAAGTCAACAACGAGCTGGTCATTAAGGTAAGCGACAACGGTATGGGAATCCCGAAGGACGACCTTCCGAAAATCTTCGCCCGATTTTATCGCGTCCACCGACCCGGCAAGCAAATCCCAGGCACAGGTCTGGGCCTTGCTATCGTAAAAGAAATTGTCTTGCGTCACGATGGCAGAATCGACGTCGAATCCGAACTTGACAAAGGCACTACATTTACCGTCTTTCTGCCTATTGCCCCTGTGCTCGCCCCAATTGCAGTATCCTAACCTCCGTCGCTACGCTCCATTCCCACCGCCGCAAAGAGCACAAAAACTCAAAAGTCATAAGTGCACAAGTCAAAAGTCACAGGCAACGCGCAACTTATGTTCCTGTGCTCTTACGCTCTTGTTATCTGTGTTGCTATTTATTTGGTTCTGCGAGCGGAACAAGATTAGCATCCTGGTACTTGTATTCCCTGCCCTCGATCTTGTCAATGAACTTGTCACCGTTCGCTAAGCCTAGATTTTTATAGGTGAATGTCTCCGCCGCAATGACGTCATTTATGCGAACATTCTTAAGAACAATCTCTTCATGGGACCGAAGGGTAAAGTCCCTGCTAAAATCGTACCTGTCTTCTGTATTTCTAATCGGCACGTACACACCGTTCGCCTTTTGATACTCCATTGTCTGCTTTTCCATCAATTTCCCGTCGCCTGCACGGATTTTTTCCGAAGAGATTATGTTATAACCGGCATTTGCAGAGAACGTATTGATTATCCAGAAATTCTTGATGTCAAAGGTGTTCAATCTCAGCGGTTCATGTACGCGGTATTGCACGTCGCCGGACAAAGTCCGCTCCTCGACCTTCAGGGCTAATCCGTCAACTACGTATTCGCCTTTCTTCTCTATGGTATTCGCGTACTCTGGGTACCTCTGCCATACTTGAGAGTCGATGTCAAGCACATATCTGGGGAGATAATCCGGCTGCTGCCCCTTGCAGGATGGGCAATCTGCGTCCACTCTGTCTTTGACCGCCTTGCGCTCCACAATCACCCCTTTTCGCATCGCAACCGGCTCTTCACTATACCGATACTCTTTAGTCGCAATCTGGCTGCTACTGCTGGGTGTCGACTTCGTTCCAAGGTCTTTATTAGTAGCCGGGTCGATATAACGTGATGGTGCTTCTCGCGATCGTTTTGAATACGACAACCCCTTGTCTAAATCGCACTTGAAAATGATCGTATTCTCGGTGAATTCCGCTATTTCATTAGGGCAAGAACCAACGGCGTCCGTCATGATTTCAAAAGTACTCTTTGCAGCACTTCCTCTATCGATAGAATACTGGAAGAATTCGAGTTCGCCCTGCCAGGTATGTATTTGCTCAAAGTTCGCCCTCGTTTGTTCCGATATGGTCCTGAGAATACCTGGGATCTTCTTGCTTTCAACTGCCTCAAAGGTTTCACTTTGTGCTATTGCTAAACTGTAGGCCGAAAGAATCAATACAATACACGCATTCACCTTCATTGCAAAATCTCTCACGTTCATTTCTATGCCTTTCTCATATAATTACATCTCGCCATCGTTTCATTCCATACATATATGGCTCGTAGTAGGTATGTTTTGCGGCTCAGCAAATCCTATCTGACACACCAAACATCCGCTCCCCCCTCCTGGGAGGACATTGCACATACCAAAGTAACAAGCTTGTCCGCCTATCATATTGTTCCGGCATCTCGTTTTTTTCTGGCAGATCACTTCTACATCTTGGCAATCGCCCGGACATCCCGGTTCCGAGCAATTGTAAACCTTGTTTCCCGTCCAGTTTATTTGATACTCCTCCTCGCAAATGAGGGCGCCACAGTGAAGCGGGCACATCACGGTTTCGCCGCTGCACTTTCCCGGATCCTCTTTGAGCTCGCATGACTTGGCACATGTGGCATTATTGCAACAAATCTTATCCGGGTCGCAACAGATTCCGGTAAGACAGCACGTTTTGTTTATATTACAAATATGCTCATTACCAAAAAGGGAAGTACAACATTTTTGGGTTCTTGTATCATAGCATTGGCCGCCACAGCAGGCCTCATAAGGTCTCCCGCCGCAAGGCAGGCACTGGCTGCCCACGCAGGTCTCGCAGTTGTTCGGGTTGCAGCAGTTCCCGTTGCAATAGAATTTGTCGGGGTCACCTGATTTAATTTGTTTTATATGGTTTAAGTGCCAGCAATTCAATTTTTACATCATTTTCATTTTCCTTAGGCAACTTAGCAAAAGCCACGAATATTTTTCCGGCTAAATAATCGACATATACACCTCCGCCCCTAACCTCACCATCTAATTCCAAGGTCTGAAGAATTGTTCCATCTGCTCCACATTCATAGATTCTTAAATCTTTAAAGTTAATAACCCCGGCAATTACAAATTGGTTTTCAGGTATCGCACAGATGTCATAGAATGCTGGCGGGCTACTTTCTTTTGTTTGCATTATTAGTTTTTCATCCAGGGGGTCTAATTCTCTTGTATATTTCTTTATATACAGTTCCGTGACTTTTGCATTTTTGCTCTTATCATACGAAACGAGCACAAAGCCGGAAGGAAGGTAAATAACCTTTGGGAAGCTTGTCGGCCAAGGAGCAACACCTCCCTCAATATAAGTGCTGGCTTTAAGTTCGCCATTGTCATCATAGCGCAATACACAAACTGTAGCAGGACCAGCGAATGTCATTTTGCCAGCCATTGAAGCGGATAACCCCACAACATAGTAATCCTTGCCATCAGGGTCGCAAGTGACGCTGCTGAAAATCTCGGTTTGTCCGAGATCAAACGTTTTTTTCCATACCACATTTCCGACCAGGTCTGTCTTTATTATTATTCCATTCCCGCCAAGGTCTTCTTGTCCCACAAAAAGCAAGTTGCCATTTGGGCACGACGTCATATCATGCAATAAAACACCTTTTGACCAGTTCTGTTCCGCACCCATTTTGACTGTGTGAGTTTGTATACTCCTGTCGGTAATAGAAAGTGAAGCGCTGTTGACATCATCCACATTCAATTTCACGATGTCACCTGTATTTTGCTTAACTATTGCCCTCATACCAAATGACCGCACCATAAGTGAGTTGTATTTTGATATTAGACCTAATGACTTCTTATGTATAACATTGCCATTCGGGTCTATCTTCCATAACCAGAAATTAGTTTCTCCCGTACCTGACTGCTCGGATGTGCCTAGTATAACCACTTTATTATCGGCTCTATCAACTGCTATCGCACCCGGCCTGCAGGTTGAATTTGGATCACAACTAATCTCTTGTCGCCAAATAACTGAATCTGCGGCTATCACTACGTTGACCACGGCGAAATAAAGGGATGCTATGTAAGCAACTCTCATGATATTTTTCTCCTGATAAGTTGTAGAAAAAACAATTTAATGTTAGCAGTCACAACACGCACACGCATTAACTTGACCACTTTCCCAAGCAGCTTGACCCCACGATATAACCGCACCTGTATAGATATCTGCCCAATAGTTACAAACATCCCCACAGTCTCCGCTAAGCGGTGCGCAAACTGTGATCTGACCCCTGTTTATGTACCACACGTGATTAAAGGATTATCCACGTTTTCTGTCGTGTATTCCTGAGGTCGAGGCGTAGCCGAGACCGAAGGAATACACGTCGCCGCGAACGCCGCAGGCGTCATATAATCCAAACTGCTGTGCGGCCTGTGATGATTGTATTCCAGCCGCCAGTCCTCTGCAAGCACCTTTGCCTCCCTGACGCTGTAAAACAATTCACGATTCAAAAGCTCATCACGTAATCTGCCGTGAAACGACTCAATGTAACCATTTTCCCAGGGGCTGCCCGGCTCGATATACAATGGACCCACCGCTTTGTCCGCCAGCCATTGCTTTATCGCATCGGCGATGAAAACAAAATCCAGTCGATGGTCTCCAACCTCGTCAATAACGCCATAAAATTTACACCCGACGGCGGCCAAGTCGCTCTCTACACACATCAAATCAACAACGAGCTGGTCATTAAGGTAAGCGACAACGGTATGGGAATCCCGAAGGACGACCTTCCAAAAATCTTCGCCCGGTTTTATCGCGTCCACAGACCCGGCAAACAAATCCCAGGCACAGGTCTGGGCCTTGCTATCGTAAAAGAAATTATCCTGCGTCACGATGGCAGAATCGACGTCGAATCCGAACTTGACAAAGGAACTACATTTACCGTTTTTCTGCCTATTGCCCCCCTGCTCGCCCCAATTGCGGTATCCTAACCTCCGCTTACCACGCACCACTCCCCTGCTGCAAATTCGCACTCGGTGACTGAACCCGACTTCTATCGTGCAGAATCAAGGAAAATGGCGCCCAGCTCTGCGGATATTGGCTTATATCAAGAGGGATTTCCTCCAAAGTTGAGGGGTTGACTATAAACATACGCATATCGGAAAACCGCACCAGAACAAAGTGTCCGATTCTTGCCGGGTCGCTTTGCCTGGAAACCTTCGGCATTGACTGCGGCATATAAACTATCGCATAGGATTCCAGATTCTCCAGTTTATCACTTGTCATAACCCTCGGCTCCACTTCAAATCCGCAGGCAATTGCTGCTTCTTTCAAGTCGAGCATACTTACTGCACTTCCCTCTTTCTTCCCGATAATTTCATAAATCTTTAAAGCTTTTGCTGCAACGTCTTTATCAGTTTTTGAAGTGATTCTGGAGTATGTTGCAAGGGCAACGGGGCCGCAGTTAAGCACATCTTGGCTGTCTTTTTTACTATATTGATTTGAAGAACATCCAGACAACACAACTTGAAGGCAGCAAATTATCATTAGAAGCAGATTCTTCATCAGTCAGGCGACCCCACCAGATAACTTTCTTTAATTCTCGAGTCGTGCACGATTGTCTCGGGAGAAATTGTTACCTTGAAATCATTTTCGTCGAATGCCGGGTTTGCAACAAACTTTGTGACGTTGATTTCATGGGTTATAGACTTATACTGTGTCCGGTAGTTTTGGGTTCTTCTGCCTTTTTTCGGATACCAGACCCCGTTGCTGTCTGCAACCTCCAAGACCTCCATCTTCTCAAGGAATCCTCCTTTTTCATCATACCAGATGTATTTCATCGGGAGCATCCCCGCATCTTTTGCAAACCAGACGGTTTGTATAATCTTACTTTTTGGGAGATTCAACAGGTCAACAACAATGCAGGACTCACCTGAAACAAATTCGATTTCCGCACGGATGATTAACCTATCCAAAGGTACTATTAGCGGGAACATCAACTCCAGATAGTTGATTTGTTTTGGAGGATTTGGTGGTTGAGGATACCCGACTTTTTCGGTCAAGAAGTAGAACACAAGCTCATTGTACAAATTTAGACCTTTTTCTAAATGCTTATCATTGATAACGACCCGGTTACATTCGCCGTCAGACAGAGTAAAGACATACTGGTCTATTCCATCGAAAACCACCATCTCCTTTGTTGTTTTCGACTCCCCGGAGACATTCATTCTTGTTTTGGAGTATTCCGAACTGTACTTACCGTTGCTACTTTGTTTTGTATGGATTGTCAGCGTATCCCAGAGGGGTGAAATATTACGTCCTTCCTGTTGGACAACGTTGGTTATTCTGTCTGTAAACTCAAACTCCATATAGTTAATTGAGCCGTAATTCTTTTGCCACTCTAAAAAAATGGCGTTTGCATCATAATTGCAGAAAGTAAGAGGATTCTGAAACAGCATAACAGTAAATGTCAATAATATAGTTCTCATAATCGCTTTCCTTTTTAGTAGCACTGGGCATTTGTTCTGGTTCCGACAGTACAGTCACTTATCGGTTCGTGGAACACACAATTTGATAATTGTGAACAGAAGCATGATCCGTTAGCATAACAAACCCCTGTGCAACCGATTGTGGTTTGTCTGCAAGTCGGAGAATACTGCGAGCAAGTTGCATCATTGCTGCAAATGTAGTTGTATTCGTTACAAGCGCACGCTGCCAACTTATTACAGCACTTTTCGGGCGGAGGATCCGACGCTTGACAGGGCGAAGCACAACCACATCCACTTCCCGGCGCTGAACAATTTGCAGGAACAGTCTGTTTCGGTCCGGGTTTGGGACATCCGCCGACGATTCTACTCAAAATATCGTCAGAGATAGTTGTCATAGTACCTTCAATACCCTCTATATCTTTGAGCCTTTTCACAACATTTTCTCTCCTGGGGTCAGTAGCAAGCGCCTTGAGCAGGTACTTTTGGAAATTTTTGACCGCATTTTCGTAAAGCCCAACTCCGAAATACGCCTCAGACAAAGGATAGAGGATACATACCGGCTGGTCGTCAACCGAGAGCCGGGAAAGCAAAAATTCTCCGTAAACAATCGTTCCTCCGGTATCGCCTTGTTTCACCGAATGCTCGAACAACCTCCAGGCAGCATATTTGGCTTCATTGCAATCAGGATATACCTCAAGAAGCTTCTTGTAACACGGAAAAACTATCTGGTTTCCTTCAGGTGCAATAAGGTCGGACTGCATAAGCTGCTCTACATAATGGCCGACAAAAAAGAGTACGTCTTTCTCGACTTCTTTGTTCTTGGCTTTATGGAGAGCGAAAAGCTCATCCAGTTCGCCCTTAACGCCTTCAATCGTGCGGTTGTGCAGGTTACCCATGATACCGGCGTAAAGAACAACGGGAGCCGCCTCAGAATCCATAATCTGCTTGTCAGATTTAAAGATGTCAACAATCTCTTTGAGTGTTCGATCCGACGACCCAATCCTTGTTGAGGAGAAGTGGATAGCTCCGTAAGTAATATTTTTCGCTGCGATGACCCTCAGTTCGCTTTCCGGCGTCTGTAGAAGTTTCCTTGCTGCTTCGACAGCCCCTTCTGTGTCGTTCAGATTCTGGCATGCCACATGGGCTGCCAGAGTAATCATCGGGGCTGAGTCGGCATTTAACAGAGAAGGAACTGTGTAGATGAGCTGTGCACCCTGTTTAACAAGTAAGTACTTCTCAGCACCGAGTGGAGCATTAATCATCAAATCCAGCAGCATTGTCTTTTGTTCCGGTTTGGCACTCGGATGATTTATCACTCCTTTCATTGCAGCCAGATAGGCAACATCGTCCCCTCGTGTAATACTCAAGAAAGCACTTTCCGCATACTTTCCTATTTCCTCGGGCATAGAAGCCACAACAGCAAGTTCCTTACATTCAACTGCGGCCTTTCCATAATCCTTACTCTCAATTGCGTCAACGACACGCGCCTTGGCCGCCGCAACACCGTTCTCTTCACAATAACAAGTATGCATCGGCCCCGCTTGCAAACAGATAAGAATCACCATCCATAAACGGATTTTTAGAGCGGTACTTTGTGTCTCAATTCTCCTAATCATTGCTTTGTCCTCCCGAAAAGTGTATATAAAATCGTCGATACAGACAAGACGGACGAGACCCGATGAGGCGAGAATGATTTTTTTGGCCATTGGATGTGCCCTCCATTATGTGCACAGATTGTCCCTTCCGCCAGGAATAAACCGGACTTGTGGGTATTTGGTGCAGTCATATATTTCCTTTTTCAATACATGATACTTTCTATCGTCATTTAGAGTAAACGCTCCTCCCGCTGCGCGTCAACAAAAAAATCCGCTTTTTTCAAATATTTTCTGTTCTTACCCTAATCCCTTGTCGCACAACCTGTTGCGCTCGCTCCAAAAAGTCTTATTTATACAGAAAAACCGCTTCTTGCCGAGTCGCGCAAATAAAAAACCCCGCGCGAGCGGGGCTTTAAAATCTCGATTTCGACAAGCCGTGCTTATGGCAGCGGAGCAAAAGATGCGGCTATCTGGGCAAGCCGATTTGCATTGCTGTTACTCCACTGAACAGTAACAGGCCCAAGGACGTCTGTTGGTGTTGTGCTGCCAGCGCCGGCGCTGCTTATTGCCGATAAGTCGTATCTTTCCGTCATCCCGCCCGTCAGCGCGGTAAAAGTGCTGACGTTGCCGCAGGCGACCGCATCAATCACCATTGCCTTGGGGCTGCACGTGACGGTTGTGGAAATCGGGCTTGAAACAGCCGAACTGTTTTTGACATCCTCGGGCGCCGCCTGCAAGGCGTTTGCAATTGAAATTGCGCCGGCCGTCCTGGTGTCAACGCTGCCAACATAAGTTACCTGAACTGTGTATGTCCCCGCCGCAGGCAGACGCGACTCAAGCATATACCACATTTCAACCGTAAGCGCATAGCCACCGGTTTCAATCAGTTTCTGCCCCACCTTGTTGAGGTTGGCGCCGTTGAACTTGATACTCTTGATAGAAAGATTGCCTTTTGTACCACTCGGATTTTGGCTTTGAGTCCCGACAACCAGAATACGGTTTTGACCCGAACCAATGGTATGGCTCCAGCTAAGAGTCGAGCCGGGGCTTGCCCCGGCGGCGGAGCTGCACGAGTCAAACTCTATCGGCGGCGCATTGACTTCGGTAGTCGATGAGGCGGGCGACGAATAGACGGTTTCATTTTGGGCGTATGATTTATCTCTGGCCTTGACGCGATAAGAATAGACAATGTCTCTTTCAAGACCTGCGTCTTCATAATATGGGGTATTCTGCCAGCCGCTGTCGTGTCCCGAGGCGGTCTGGTTTTCAAAATAGTATTCGGCGCCGAAGGCATCGCCTGCCGTCGTTGCAGTCATACCAATCGAATAGGGACCTGTCGCCTCGGGGGGCGCGGACCACTGCATTGGATTCGGACTCGGTGCTGTCCTATCAATCCAAATTGCCCCGCGTACCCTCATAGCCAGGGAGTAAACCTTGTCCTGGCAGGTGATAAACAACGTATAGCCGTCCGGGTCGCCGAACTCCAGATTCGAGGCAAACTCGGGAACGGTTATCATTTCGAGCTGCTGTCCCTTCGACGAGACAATCCAGACGCCTCCCAGGCCGGCAAAATACAGATTGCCATACTCATCTATCGTCATACCGTCCGGGTCATTTGTGGCGGGTGGACTGGCTGGTTTGAAGAAGACCGAACCTGTGCCAAGCCGACCATCGGGGTTTATCGGGAAAACCCACCAGCGCTTCTTGGTTATGTCGCTGCTGCTGCTTTCTGCGACGTAGAGCTTGGTCCCGTCGTTCGATGAGACAATACCATTCGGCTGATACAAACCGTTCTTGACCAGGGTCACCACGCCGTTGGGCTCAAGCAAATACACTCCCTGGTTAGTGGGGCCTGAACCCCAATCCGGGCCGGTAAAGTAGATATCGCCGTTAGGTAATTGGCACAGGTCGTTTGGTTTTTTCGGGCCTGTACCTAAGACAATCGAGTCCTCGGGGCCGCTTGCGCCTATCCGATGGCTGCGTATCTGCTGAGTATCCTCGTCCGCCGTCAGCAGACGACCGTTAATGGATAAGAACGTCCCGTTCGTTGCCGGTGTATTGTTCATCCATACGGTGGCAACGCCGGGCGAATCGAGCCGCAAAATCTGATAACCGTCAGTCCGCTTTGAAAAATACAATTTCTCCGTCACAGGGTCCCAGCTTGGCCCCTCAAAGTAAATACCTTCGGCAGAATACTCTTCAATCAATTCGGCCCCCGGCTCAACCAGCGGGCCGGTAAAGCCGCTCAACCAGTTCTCGCACAATACGCTCAAATCACCGATATCAATCACGCCGTCGCTCGGCTCGGAAATATCACAGTCGGCATTCCATCCCGCCCCGCCCTCGGAGCTTTCCCAGGCCGCCGCGAGCAGTACGAAATCGTCGAACTCAACTCCTCCGTCCTTGTCAATATCCCCAAATGATACCGACTTCGTCACTAACTCAATACCCGTCCCTGTAACAGGATTGAGATTTCTGCTGTACTGCCTGTCGGTGGCGTTGTTCCAATGCTCGTGCACTCCCAAGCTTTCCGTCAGCCCGCCGTCGTTATTCGGGTCATAGTTTGTCCCCGAGCAGGGGTCTGGAATCAGCGCCGCTTCGTGCAGATAATCGTCTGAGCCGGACATATTCGCACCGGGGTCTTTCGGCCACTGCGCGAGCAGGAAATCAAATCCCACCGAATCCATCGCAATACCGTCCTGTGAGACAAAGATGCTTGAAGGCCAGTCGTTGTTGAACGGCGCTATCGTCCATTTCGACGGCACACCGTCCCAGCCCTCGCCTGCAAAGAGGCCGTCAACCAGAAACAGGAGGGTCTTGCCTCCTAACTGCGGATGCCCCAGCAGGTCAACCAGTGCACGATAATGTCCCATACCGGCTGTCAGGTCAGGCAGCGTATTGTGCATACTGTACCAGTCATCGGGATTCGGCTGGTCGCTCGCATTGGGATTCCTTATCAGCGAACCGTAGTGGTTCTTGCCGCATATCGTTATGCCGCCGCTCTGATGACTCTTCAGTATTGGAAAGTTAATAAAATATGCCGCCTGTGCAAAATGCGTGGGCAAATAGTCCTGATTCGGGTCCGCAGGCCAGTGCGACGGGTCGGGGTCGCTCCAGTAAAAGGGCACATTCGACCACTTCACAAACGTCCGGCCGCACCCAGGGAAGCCATCCCTTGTCAAATACACAACATTCTCAAGGCCGGGGTAGTCGTGAACCATATTATACCAGTAATTGGGCATTATCCTTGACGGGTCGCCTATCGAAATGTCGGCGGGATTAACGCCTGCTACGTCAATCAGTTGCTTGAGCAACGCAATCGTCAACTGCGGCGAATTGTCGATGCAATCCGTCAACGGCGGGGTATGCCAAAGGTCTTCCGGCTTCTTATCCATCACGGCTGGGTCCGCACTGTAGGACAGCGTGTGATTTACCTTGATGGCTATCTTCTCGCCGGGCGTGTAGCCGACATTGCCATTGCCTCGCTTTTCATTGAAATACCTGAAAATAGCATCCCACGCCTCCGCATCGGTGGCCTCACTCGCCAAACCCCGAATTGCCCGCGACATCATCTTATTGACCACATCCTGGTCGGTGCACTGATTTGTGTACCAGTATTGGCCGGTCATCGGCCCTGCCCAATTCGTCACATTTGCGTCCCAGACCCAGGCAACTCTGCCCGGATTGACGCCCCTGGCTATCCCGATAGGCGCATTGGCCGGCTGGGGAGTACGTTCCACCGCCAGGGCATCTTTGTCGGTAGTAGTGCTCATTGCCGCCCAAATAAACGCAACACTGGCGGCAATCAGAACAGAACCAAGTACGTAGCGGGCGTTGACAAAGCATTTTTTGGCCTTGCGAAACGCCACAATCGACGCTAAAGCCCCTGCAAGCCAGATGATAAAGCCGCTCGCCAATGGAAATGCCATGCGCTGACATGGATATGCGGCCCTGGATGGCTTAGGAATGACACGAATCAGAAACCATATAAGCGCTAAAAAACCCGAAATTGGAAACAGCCACTTCAGCCAGCCGAATCCCTTTCGGCAAATTACATTACTCTTTTTATGACAATGGGTTACGTGCTCCTGCTCTTCGCGAAACGACACAATCCTTCTCCGTCAAAATGGGCCGTCTGCTGCGGCAATTTTACCCCTCCTCCACGATGCAGCAGATTCACCGTGGAATGATACCCCTATTTCTACGAAATTCAGCAGGCGTGGTTTCTTATGTTTTTAGTATATCCGAAAGGATAAAAAAAGTCAATGGTTATGAGATGGTTAATTGGGTATTCTTTGTTATGGGTAAAATAGGCAATATGGGCTATTTGTAAGGATGTGGAAATGTGTGTAAATGTTGCGAAAAGTTAAGAAGAATTGCGAAAAGTTAAGAAAAGTTGGTGCACTTTGATGAAAAATGAGCGCACTTTGAAGAAAAGTGAGGGCAATTTTACCGCGAAGACGCAAATGTTTTTTTAATCGCGGATTCCTTCGACTACTGCTCAGGACAGGTACGCAGAGGACACGGATTTTTTTAGACACTGACCAACACTGATTGAAACACGGACTGACACAGATTAGATGGTGCTGGACGAAACAAGCAAATGAAGCCGAGGGCTTGGTGGTGAAAGTTAGCCGCAAAAAAGCACA
>Ga0315274_10000534_pt1 | contig 59878 bp, 58 predicted proteins | sample YL17G02_20_MG_FD_203700 | JGI IMG/M metagenome (GOLD analysis project Ga0315274, IMG submission 203700) | Sediment microbial communities from Yellowstone Lake, YNP, Wyoming, USA - YL17G02_20 | ecosystem: Environmental > Aquatic > Freshwater > Lake > Sediment | place: USA: Wyoming | collected...
GTGATCAAGCATCCTGCCGGGGGTTCCGATAACGATCTCAGATGTACGGATGTCGTGTATCTGTGGTCCAATGCTGACACCACCGTACACGCTCGTGGTCCGTATCCCCAGGGTTTTTCCAAAATCCCTGAAGACATCAGTGACCTGCACGCACAGTTCTCTTGTAGGAGTAAGAACAAGCGCCTGCAGTCCCCGTCTAGGAATAATTTTGTTGAGGATAGGAAGACAGAACGCGAGTGTTTTTCCCGAACCTGTCTCTGCTTGGCCAACGACATCTTTTCCCAAGACGATTTCCGGTATGCATTTTTCCTGAATAAGCGTCAGTTCCTTGAATTCTTGTTCTTGCAGTTTTGCTAGGAGTTTTGTCTGTATGATAAGTTGTTCACATTTCATTGTTTTCACCTTTCTACTAAATCATGTTATTGTTTTGAGTCTCTTTTAGTAACTAATCGTTTACTCTTTGTTTCAAACTTTTTTGAAAAAAAGTGTTTTCAGATCAGTTGTTTCTTGTGAGAATCTTACGCCTTCTTTACGTTTTTTGCTTGTGGTCCTCGATCTGATGTTTCAACTTCAAATTCCACTGCATCGCCCTCATTGAGAGATGCTTCCATTGGGAGAGCGGTCCGATGAACGAAGACTTCTTTACCATCGTCACACTGGATGAATCCGTATCCCTTTCTTGCATTATACCATTTTACATTTCCTTTCATGTTATTCACGTTTTCCTTAGATTATATCTAGATTTTTACAAAAGAACAAAAACAAAAAGATTTCGAACATTCGAATTTACGAAATTGTGAAACTCTTATTTCTATTCCTTTTGATGCGATATAACCTTCCCACCTTTATATAGTTTTTTATGGGGAAGGTCGTAGGTTTCTGTCACATTACTTGGAATAAAAAATTTACATCACGATACGAATATCCAGTTTTTGTGCGAGTTCTTTGTATCGATTTCGAATCGTCACTTCAGTGACCCCTGCGATCTCTGCAACCTCACGTTGTGTCCTGCGTTCACCACAAAGAACTGACGAGATGTACAAGGAAGCGGCAGCAAGTCCTGTGGGACCCCGTCCGCTTGTAAGCTCCTGATTTGCTGCATGTCCCAGTATTTCCAATGTTTTTGCTTGAACGTTGTTGCTGAGTTTTAACTCACTGCAGAATCGTGAGATATAATCTTTTGGTGCGGTGGGCATTAATTTTAATTCGAGTTCACGGGAGACATATCGATAGTTTCTGCCAATCTCTTTTCGAGGCATCTGTGCGATCGTACTTATTTCGTCCAGTGTCCGTGGTACATGGCATTGTCGGCATGCTGCATACAACGAGGCGGCTGTTACCCCTTGGATGCTTCGTCCTCGTACTAAATTTTTTAATGCTGCTTTTCGATAGATCACTGCTGCGGTTTCTCGTACGGTTCTTGGAAGACCCATGCCTGACGCGAGTCTGTCGATTCCTGAAAGAGCAAGTGCTAGATTCCGTTCGGTTGCATCGCTGATGCGAACGCGTCGTTGCCATTTTCGTAGTCGATATAATTGTGCCCGATTTTTTGTTGGAATGGATTTCCCGTACGCATCTCTGTTTGTCCACCCTATGGTCGTACTCAGTCCTTTGTCATGGATGGTGTATGTCATGGGGGATCCTGTTCGAGACCGTTTCTCCCGTTGTTCGTTATCGAATGCACGCCATTCCGGGCCATGGTCAATGATATCTTCATCAACAACGAGTCCACAACTAGAACAGACTAATTCTGCTCGAGAATAATCCTTACTCAGATGTCCACTGCCACATTCAGGACAGCTGAGAATTTCTTCTATTTGTTGCTTATTTTTTTTCGCCAAATCAATTCAACCCCCACATCTCTTTTTCAAGAATTGTAGCATTCAATAGTTGCTTTCATAGATTTTTACCGTTTCAGCCTTTAGTAGTAAGACTAGTACAAAGGAACAAAAATAAAAAATCTCAAACGTTCGGGTCAACGAAAATGTGAAACTCTTATCTCCATTCCTTATATATAGAGATATGGGTCTGTGGCCTTTATATTGTTTTGCACTGGGTTACTGGGTGTTGGTTGAAAGAATCTATGCAAAATCAAAAAAAGACAATTTATTAAGCAATTAGAAGACGGAAGAAACAAATAGAAAATTAATAAATGATTTTGTGTTGTAAGATTTTAATAAAAAAAGTATATATATTTATAAATACCAAGTATTTTACTCTATGCTAACAGTATTGATTATATGAAAAAGAAAATACCAGGTATTTTAATTTGTACGGCGATAATCGCCTCTACTGTTTTTGCGACGGTACCAACAAATATAAATGCGGATAAAACAGGCGGTATAGTTGAAGTAGATAACAGACTGTTACGAGAGCCCCTAAACAAATGTGTACTTAAGTGTGACGGAAATGACAGTATCGTATCGCAGAAATCACAATTGAGTTTTGCAGCGTTTACTGATACTCATATTGGTGCTAAATATCAATATCCTCTGTACGGCATGGCTGGTTATCTAGACCGACTCGGGAAGGATTTGGTTGATGCTACTAACCTCCTTGATTTTGCTGTACACCTTGGAGACATAGTTAATCACAATACCGGGCATGTGAATGGCATAGGTTTACCCTGGTACGTGAATCAATACAAGAATAATTTGAAAGCATATCTTATATCTCATATCAATCTGCCCTTCTATTGTGTGATAGGTAACCATGACGTAAATGATTATGAAATGAACAGCGGTGACCCGCATAATCTTACCAAATCATTGATCGACGAACTCAGCATGAACAATCCTGTATATGCGATGATGCGTGATGGTATCCTTTTCCTCACTGTTCCAGAGTTAGGATACGTTCAATGGACACACCCAGTTGAATACGAATGGATTGAATATATGACGAGTCTGTACCCAATTACAACCACCATTATCTTCTGTCATCAAGCTATCGAGGATACCACAATGGAAGATACTTCTGAACCATACCGTGGGAAGCAGGATATGGACTGGTGGGCTAACTTATTCAAGAATAACCCGCAGATTAAAATGTGGATACATGGTCATAACCATTATCTGGATTGGTATGTTAATAATAAGAGCACCGGAAAAACATACCCCGTCCGACAATTTGGACATGAAATGGCGTTTTCCGCTCCTTACTCACAAATGGATTGGGGTAATTATCATGAGGAAGACAGAATAGTCATTTACAACATTACCTCCACAGGCATTACTACTGCTACTTGGGAGAATAATGGCGCTGGTGGCCATTGGGTGTCAGAATATATTCATTCATGGAATGTTCCTACTACATATGATCCAAATGCTGAGGATTGGTATTCTTTTCCTATGTTCCTTCAGGATAACGAAACGCAATTAACAGATATGAAACTGTTATCACCGGACATTACCCTGCAGCTTATCGGCACTGTACCCATGGAACTTTTCTATGATGCACGAATGGAATCACCGAGCAGCAACGATAAGTTAAAAGAGATTATCCTTGGATTCGGTAATGACCGATCAGGTAATGTCAAGTGGACTGATCCTGGTATGCGGGTCCATGGGTCTACTAGTATTACATTCCCAGAGAAATATCCTCATCAGGGCTTCCAGGAAGACGGGCGGAGTGGACAGCCGTATCGTAGTTTTCCAATGGGAACCATTTGTGCCGCTGTTCCTGGCCAAACATACAATTTCACGATGACCGCTCGGTGTCTTTCTGGCAGTGGGAGATGTAAAATGAATGTAAGTTGTTGTGATTGGGGGACAAAATCACAATATAGCGTACTTTCTGGCAGTGAAAGTCAAGTGTTCTCTCATACGTTTGGATCTAGTTATGAAACAATTTATGGCATATATACGGTTCCTAACGACGAGAAAGCGTGGTTTTTGCAAGGAACACTAGAGTTCCTTGATCCAACTGATTATGATGTATCATTGTTTAGCGTGAAACGAGAACGCGATAGTGATACGACTGATAATTTCCATTTGTGTCTGAGTGGCAAATGGTATAATGCTTCAGGAACTCTTATTGAAAATGAAATGGTGAACTTCTCTGTTAATCCACAGGTTCTATGCGATGCTGATGGAGTTATGAATTTCACTGCGTATATTGATGGAAATCGGTACGGCATGGTGAACCTTGTCTATCGCGAACCGCTCCTGATGGGTATGAATGCACGTTTCCGAGTGAATAGTTTTACTGATGGTGTTTTTAACTTGAGCCTTACCAAGACGATTTCAAGAAATTCAGCAGTGAATAGTATCATATGGAATTCAGCGGTTTTTCAGAAGTTCCCACGTATTACTGAGTTAATAGCTCGTTTTTTAATAAAAGGTTTTACTGGTGATATTTTTTATTTTATTTTTAATACGCTGATTCCACGAAATTATGCAACTTTTAAGATGTTTCCATTCAGCACTGACTCTATGTATAATCAAGTAGATCTTAAGGCCGATGACGGTTCTGGTGTGAAGCACATAAGTAACAACGGAAATCTGTGGTTTTCCTGTAATTATCCGAATAGTGAGGAGCGTTATATTGAGGTTACGCTACCAATTAGATAGACAATTTCACGAAAAAAACTCTCTTTTTTCTTTACTAAGTTTATTTTGTTCTTGTAAAATAATGCTGGGTGTAGACCGTAAGCTTCTTTATCACTCCTGTAAAACAAGAATTTTTGAGATTTATAAAGACATAAGTTCAGATGAAAAATGAGCTATTTATTGTATTCTTCAAAAAATTCCTCTTCACTGATTTTTACCTGCCTAAGAATACCAAATAATGTCCCCCGTTTCTAATTCATCATGTAGGGGAATAACACATCCGATTTTTTCGTGTTTTGTTTCTTTAATGAGCATCACATGGCTACCTTTTTGTCGAACTTTATAAAAGCCAAATTTCGCTAGAATTTTTATGAGTTCATGCCCGGATAGCCTTGGAAGCTTTACCATACGAGGTGACCTCAAAAAATGAAACAAACGGTTTCGATGTTTTTTTCATGGGAAACTCTTCTAAATACAGTTCTGTTGCTTCCTTCAAATTATTTATTGCTTCTTCGATCGTTTTCCCTTGAGATACCGTACCGACTTCAGGACATTCAGCGACATAATATTTTTTTTCCTTATGAACGACGGCACTAAAGATATTATTCATAATAATACAATAGACTTTGGCGATATTTAATTTTTCTTATCAGTTTTCTTAGTTATAATTGAAAAATTTAAGGTGCTGGGTGTAGGCCGTAAGATATATCTGTGACATGGTCCCAAAGTTCGTCTATTAGACGAGTTCCAAAAGAACGTCCTTGATGGTGAAAGAAGAAACGGGATGAGGTTATAAGGCCCCTCTTCCTTTTTTTCTTTCTATCAATCGCTAATGAGCATGGAGGTATGGACGTGACTGAAAAGACAAATAACTTAATAAAACATTACGGAGAAAGGCAAAAATGCGAGACAAACGATTTATTGCAGAACATCGGGGCGGACCTTTAAAAAAGGAACAGCACTATCAGTTAATTAAATGGGCCTGCGACTGTTCGGAGAATGTATTGCATCTTTTCGGTGAAAAAATAGATGAGCGACTAAAAAATGCACTAAATGTGGCTAAAGAGTGGAAACAAGGAAATGCTTCAGTTGGTGACGCGAGAAAAGCTTCATTGGGTGCAATTGCGGTAGCAAACGAATCTTCAAACCTGACTGCAATTGCAGTGGCTCGTTCTGTTGGACACGCTGTTGCAACTGCTCATATGGCTGACCATTCTTTAGGAGCCGCGTTGTATGCTTTGAAAGCCGTGAAAAATGCAGGTAAATCAATAGATGCAGAAAGAAAATGGCAAGATGAACAATTGCCATCAGAAATTAAAGAGCTTGTCCTAACTGCAAGGAAAAGCAGAAAGATTTAAAAGATAATAAAACCGATGGACAAAAAGGAATGGAGGCCCGGTCCAATCTTTTCAGAGGTGGAAGACTGGAAATGTGCTGGGTGTAGGCCGTAAGCCTCTTTATCACTCCTGTTGGACACGAAAATTTGAGATTTTTGAAGACGTAATTTAATCGTAATTTTTAATCAATATCCATTCCGTTTTAAACTTGTTTAATTTGTTTTTCTCGTTCAGCTTTCTTTCGCATATACCATTCATGTGTGCTTTTTCTGCGACGCGCTTTAGCTTCGGGTCGACTGTCACGTTCTTTCTTTTTTTGCTTGACATCTGGTCGTTGATAACGTTTCCTTTCGTCAGCTCTTCGTTTCTCTCTCACGTAATCCCGTTTCTTATATTCTCTCTTATACACTCGTACTCTTTCTTTTACCTCAGGTTTCTGTTGATATATCCTTGCATGGATTCGACTTTTTTCCATCACCTCAGGACGTCTCTTGTAAGCAGATTGTCTCTGTTTCACCTCCGGACGGGCACGATACTGTTTATCGAATGATTTTCGACATTCTATGCAATGGCTATCAAGCCCTGTGCTTGTGGTGGCATCCCTATAAAACATGATTTGTGGTAAAATTCTTTTACATAGACCGCATTGTTTCTCAACTGGAATCCAATCTTCTGGGAATCCTCGTTTCCTTGCTTGCTTTTTCCATTCTTTCTTTTTGTTATTCTCACATTCTTTACAATAGTGACTATATCCATCTTTGCTTGCTTCTCGTGCCCAAAACTCAGATGATGGGAGAACCCGACCACATAATTTACATGCCTTCTCAGTTGAGGCATCCAAAGAAAACTCGAATTGCGCTTTCTTGCGTTCTTGTTCCCATCGTTGAAATATCTGTTTTTCTTTTTCCCAGGAGCAATCCTTACAGTAGTACCGATATCCTTTCTTTCGCTCCCGTGTCTTGGTAAACATCTCAATAGGAAGTTTACGACCACAGCCATGACACTTCAGTTCGATGACCGTGCCCTTCTCCTGCCGTAACTGTGACCATGCCTGGGCATATTCTTCACGGACCACGCCCGTGCACGCCGTACACATTTCGCTATGGCCATCCACAGTGGTTTCATTTTTTGTAAAACTCGATAGCGGTTTGAGCGTATGACAGATATGACATTCCTTTAATGTATTACGCTTTAACGGCGTCGTCTTATGTTTTTCTTTCAGCTGATCAAGACGTTGGGTGTATCGTTCATTTGCGCAGGTGTCGCAGAAGTCAGCAAATCCGTCTTTTTTCCGACGATCTAAATGAAAACGGTCTGATGGATATCTGTGACCGCACCCTTTACATCGTTTTTGAGTCTTCCAGCCGACCTCTTCCCGTTTACGCTCGTATTCAAGGATCCTTTCCCGAACCAGCTTGTTGACACAGCTACGACAATATCTTGTTTTACTCTGTGGAAATCTTGGAGGAAATAAATCATAGGTTGGTTTGAGCATCCCACAAAGCGAGCAGGCAGCCATCTCACCACCCCAAACACCAGTGTATTTTCTCTCACGTTTCCTATGATGATTTTCTTCCTGACAATCAAAGCATTCCTTAAAATATCCATCACGAGTCGAGGCGTTTTTCCCGAACTCTGACACAGACTGCACCCTTCCGCACTGACGACAGCGTTTTTCTGTTAACAAACCGTTGATTTTGTCAATTTCCATCCGACAAAGATGGCAGTACACATCGTATCCTTTTTTATTAAAAAATTCACGATTATATTCTTCGAGAGGTTTTACCTCTTTGCACCGTTTACAACGAAGCTCGGAAACCCCCATGACACATGAAACCTCCACGTCCTATAAAACAACAGATACCACATATAAAAAACATACTCATGATATTTTATAGATTGTCAAAGTCAATAAAGGGAGTAATATTTTCAAATATGATAATCGATATTGCTGGGTGTAGGCCGTAAAAGAACCCGGAGTACTCGCCTAAAAGCTCGTCTTTTAGGAGAGATCACTATCTAAGTCGTCCTTGATGGTGAAGAAAAAAAATGAGTGAAAGATTGGGGCGGGGCCCCTTCTTTTACTTATCAAAATAGTGACATTACATTGAACTTTGTTCTTTCATTTTCTTTTTCCGCAGGTAATATTCTTTTGAATATTGTTGTCTTTGGCGCTGTACCTCAGGTTTCGCACGATGTTTTTTCGTGTAGGCTATTCGCTTTGCTCTCCTATCAGGACGTTGGGCGTACTCTCGTGCTCTCTTCCGAGTTTTTTCACGTACCTCGGGTCGCTGGAGATTCTTCCGATTCCATTCCTTGATCTTCTCACGAACTTCCGGTTTGGTGATGTATGCTTTGTGTTTTTTGTTATGGCATGATTTACAGTGAATGTCGAGGCCGTCCGGTCGATGGAGGCTTTTGTTAAATTCTGATGCAGGGAGTCGTCGGTTGCAGGCGGAACAGACCTTTTCTTTGGGGACGATCTTCGGGCGTGTCTTTTGTTTCTTTAGGTACACATTCATTCGTTTGAGGTCGCATTCTTTGCAAGAGGAGCTGCGACCATCTTGCGAGTATTTCCTTGTATAAAACATGGTTAACGGAAGGGTGCGGTTGCAGATGGAGCAGGCTTTCTCAAACGATGGAAACAAGGTAAAGTCTGAGCTTTGTTTCGTGCGTTCCTCGTTCCAACGTCTGCTGTATTCGTCTAGGAGCGTTTTTGAGCATGCTTTGCAGACATAATCGAGTCCGTCTTTCTTTCGTTTATTTTTACGGAATTGATCCATAGGAAGGATTCGTTTACAGGACCGGCATTGTTTTTCTTTCAGAGTAGTGGTTGGTTGTTCTTTCCATTGTTGCATGTATTGTTGTGATCGTTTGTTTTCGCATGAGATACAGGTGGCGCTGTACCCGATTTTGGTACGTCTATATTGATAGAATTGCGTGATAGGTAACGTGCGATGGCAGAGATTGCATGTCTTTGTCGTTATGATCTGTGGATGTGACGCCCGCTGTTGTTCCCATTTCTCTGCATATTCTTTTTGCATGCGGTGATTGCATTCTTTGCAGTAGACATCGAAGCCGTCTTTGAGACCGACTGCGGGGTAGAACGCGGATGCTGATAGGGTGCGTTTGCATCCTGGGCAGGTCTTTTTTGTCTTCGGAGGTGTTTTCTGTCGATCATGTATCCATCGTTCTTTGTATTCGCCTCGTCGTTCCTTCAAGCAACTTTTACAGAGGCTGTCAAAGCCATCCTTCGTGTTCACGGTCTGGCAAAAAGACTTTATGGGGAAGGTTTGGTAGCATTGAAGGCAGAGTTTTTCCACCGGTGGCTCTATGTGTGTCCGCTGTTCCTTCCATCGCTGTTTCAGCGCCTGGCTCTTTTTCTTCATGCATCGCTTGCAGTTGCTGTTCCTGCCATCCTTGAAATGTATGTTGTTGAAAAACTCGGATACAGGAAGGATGCGATGGCATTCCTTGCATTCTTTTTCTGTGGGAAGATCTTTTCGTATGGCTCGTTCCTTTTCCCAGCGAAGCGCGAGTGCTTTGAGTTGTTTCTTTTTACAGGTTCTACATACTGGATGTGGCTTATTTTTTAAAACAAATTCTTTACTGAATTCCTTGATAGGAAGAACTCGATGGCATTTTGTGCATTCTATGTTTTCTTTACGAATTATTTTTACTGTCACTTAAGAAATAATCCGGGAAGAAGTATTTACTTGTTACTCTTAAATAACGTATCTGGAACATTAATCATTAAATTCCATTTTTCGTTTCGTTGTGGTTTTATACCGCAGCTATAGTAAGGATCAAGATAATAAAGTGTTTGGTGAGAATAGCTTAACATGAATTGTTCATCGAAGGAGACCTCGAGTTGATCGAGAAAATATCCCAATCGTTGAATGAGCATACTTGATTGCATCTGAACTGCATAGTCCACCAAGAGTGACACGTCAAGGGTATTGATATTCTCCTTGAGTATTCGAATTACATCGACAATCCCGCCAGCATACCAGAACTTTTCCACCGAATCGACCATGGTTTTTTCTTTGTCTGCTATGAATACTTCTTTACCATTAATTGTTACTGATTTAAATCCAAAGAACTTCCGCGGATGAATACAGACGATCCGATAGGGAATACCCTTGATGTCCAAATGATTGCGATTATTTGTTGTTGCGATGTAAATTGGTGATGTTGTTTGAGGTGCAAACCCATGATAAATTAGTGCAGTACGATACGAAAAGTAGTACGGTTCAATAAGGTAGCTTCCAATAAAAAGAGGATGAAGTCGTGGGAGTTTTTTATTGTTTGGTGAAACAAGTAGAAGGAAGTATTCATTTCCAAGAGATGCGAACCATTTTTTACGTGAGAGGTTAAGGCTGATGTTGTATGCTTCTTTCCGGGTACATGGTAGAATTGATGTAATATCAGTGGTGTTGATGATCCATTTCTTATGTTGTTCTATCCAATCAATTATTTTGCGTTGTGGTTTCGTTAATGCCTCCACCATATAACATTGTTATGCAATTTCTCCTTTTAATAATTTTATTCTTATCTTGGTGTAAGTAATAAGTGCTTAAATGAGACGATTTGTCTTGAGCTGAAGTTTTATTTACAACTGATTATTTTCGGCTTAAGCCGAATTAATGCTGGGTGTAGGCCGTAAGCCTCTTTGCAACAGGAGAAAAAGACAAATTTTAAAGAAAAAGTAGGACAGAAGAAACACATTATTTATTTCATCTTTATAAGATTGTATATACTTAGATTTTTTGATTGTAAGGCAACCATTACATAAAACCAATAATAAAAAAGGATTGAATTTTCTTACTAATATCTATTGATTGTAGTAACTACAATACTTTTTCCAATTCTGGGATTATGTAAAGACTTATAGTTTTTACTTCATTTTCTCTTATTTGTCTTAGATGCATAACTTTATTCCTTATTTTATTTATCTCATCCATTCCATGTTCAAATTTTTCTATATCAATATTTTCTCTGCTAAATTTTCCTACAAAAATTTCCCAATTACAAAGTATTATTTTTTTATAATCTAGAATATTTGCATAATAGATCAATTCAGTTTCAGGTAATATACCTTCTTCTTTTTCTTTTTGTTCCCTTAATTTTAATTTTTCATACAAACATTGTCCCCCAATTTTTACTTCCTTCAATCTATTATACCAATCTTTTTCTTGTGAATTTTTTGAAAATAATCGCATTTCATCAATAATCATTTTTCTAATTTGTATTTCAAATTTACCAATAAGAACAAATAATGCAGCATGACGTTCTAAAATTTGAGTTGGTTCATTTATGAAAAATCTAGATAATTTTTCATTTTCATTTATTATGTTTTGAATAATTTCTTCAAATAATTTTCCTAACTTAATATCAAATCTTGCTCCATCATGAATCGAAAAAAGAAAATTTTCATTATCAATTTCTGAATAATTTGAAGTAATTTTTTCTTTTGCAAATTCATTTATTATTAATTTAATCGAAGATTCATTAAAAGATAATTCCTGTAATAAATCCCAATATCTATTTCTACGTCTTTCGTTGTCTTCTATATCTAATATTTCTTCTTTTATTTGATAGATACCAAAAAATAGTGATATATTTTTTATTTCTTCTTTACTAAGTCCTTTTAGTCTTATTTTATTTACTATGTATTCTTTAAATTCATTTGAGATTACGTATTTTTCTGGATCTATTCTTCCTCCCCTTGTAGCAACATAATCATGGGTTAGAACAGCAAGTTTTTTTTGATACAATATTTTAATAAATTTTAAATAGAAATCAAAAATTTTTCCATTATTTAAAAAATAACTTTTCCAATCGTAATAATAATCACTCCTTGATGTTTCAAAGGTTGATTCATTTAAATCTAGTATAAAAAAACCAAGTAATTTTTTTGGTACTGCGTTAATTAATTCTTCTATCAAACTTGTATCTTGATTTAAGATTTTTTTTATATATTCTTTTGCACGATCATTTCCTGATTTGGTTGTCTTTAAAGTAACAATTGAATGGCAAGAAGAATATGCATAATCAGTAATAGCCGTTTTTTTCTTTTCTAACTCACTAAATAATTTTTCTTCTTCTGGAGAAAGATATGTCATATCTTTAAATTTATACAGCAATCCTCTATCAAAATTAATATGTTGTCCAATGTAGATTTTTAACAATAAATCCATTTCATCCATGTAATGTGGAAAAAAATATAGGTATAAAAAGTTATCATATATCTTATTCTTTTAAAATGGTAAATATGGTAAAAAGTATGTATTTCCTATTGATGGAATAACTTTTTTCTCTCCTAGCCCAACCTTCTTTTACATAAGGATATTAATGAAAAAAAGACTGTCTAGAATTTAAAAGAGATTTCAAAACATATGATTCTATATATAGATCGCAGCCTCTTTACAACAGGAGAAAAACGCAATTTTTTGTAAAAAATTATGACAGAAGTAACAATACCAAACAGAGAGAGGATGGCTTTGTTTAGATTGTTGCCAAATGAGAGGATGTCATTCCAAGTACCTTTTAATCGTTATTAAGAAGAATTTCGATTTTGTCAAGATTGTTTACTAGCAAATCAAGAGATTTAAAAGAAAGGTACCATAGCCCTGCTGCAATAATTGGTGGTGAGAAATCATCTCCACATTTTTCTATAAAGTCATCTTTAATCTGAATATCCTTTGTATTCTCTCTGTGAGTTAGTTTCTTATGAATTCTCCTAACCCATCGGTCTACAGGAAACATCATACGATAATCTAATCCCTTGTACTTCAATAGATCAGGGTCCATTAGTACCATATCACGAATTACGAAAGTACCTAGTTTATCACCGATATAATCTATCCCTGTTTCTCCATCGGTCAGATAATCAAATGTACTCTTGAATCCATCTTTTTTAATTGAGTTCTTCAGAAATATGTATATATTATTAGGTTCGTTGCTACAGATAAATTTTAGGGTATCCAGAACCATAATGTAATCTTTGTCTAAGCCCAAATGAACCTTCTCTAGTTTCTTCCCTTCGTCAAATTCAGTGTAATCAATTTCTAATTGTTGCTCAGTAAATAAAGCCTGTATCAAATCATTTCTCTGAGCAACCGTATTATTGAATGATTTGTTTTTTAGGGCATTGGATTTTGGGTTAGTCTTGATATCATTGATGATTGATTTATCGAAGATATTATGCTTGTCGTCATCTTGGATTAGTTTGAAGGACTGAATAAGGTTTTTTTGGTCTAACTTGTACCTGTGTAAAAGTACCTTTATAGTAAAGGTTCTGTACTTGTGAGATAGCCTATCATTTCGCCCTCTATCGAATGCTCGATTGAAAAAGAAGTTTAAGCCGTTCCACCAGTTCGACTCAGGATTGTTTGTTTTTTTATCCTCAAGTAGGTTTTTCTGGTAATGTTCTCCTAGTGTATTGAGATTTATTAGTACTTGTAACTCATCCATCTTTTTCCCTATCTAATCACCATTCATGTGATGTATTGGGTCTTTTTTCAGACCAGTATTGAATTATTTGACCTGAAGGAATTTCAATTTCCTTTATAATATTACATAATGAACTATCACGAATTGTTAATTTTTCTTTTAATACTTTAATTTCATCCATTTTATACTATCTCTTCTCATTTATCAATTTTCTTTGATCATATTATCCAGGAGATGCCGGTCCCTCATGCATTATAACTGTCAATCTGAAGAGGATTTGAAGCGAACATATGACAAAGTCATGAATTGCAATTTTCCAACTCAGTAAATCTTGATAAGACATCGAAGTTTGTCCATTATAGTTATGCTTCATTCCTTCGGTTTCCTATGCACTGCCTGATATTCCAACATATCAAAAAGCAATAGACAAAAAGCTACGATAATAAAGAATACTGCAATAATCAGTAGATGACCAAATTTTTTTTGAACTCTTTTTGCATCTCAGATTCTGTAGGGATGCAGGATGGGAAAAGTACAATTGATAAATCAGTTCACAAAATCACTTATTAGGGAGAAGAAACGGAAAAACAAGGTTGGTACACAGCAGATCACCAGCACCTTGATCACTGCAGCAGTAACTCTTGCCTTTGTCAATGAATCATGTACATCCAGTGGCGTGGTGAGTAAAAGCCAGGTGATCTATCGGAAGCTTGAAGGAAAAACAGCTGAGGAGGTGCAGGCATATTACCGAGCAGCCACCATACGATTTCTCAAAATGCTGAAGATGTACAGTCGGAACCGTCGTTTTCTTCTGTCGTTCGATCCAACAGCGGAAGCATTCTACGGAGACGTATCAAAGGCTGAGGATAAGTTGTATCTTCATCCTGGAAGTATCGCCCGGGGCTCAGAGTACTACTATGAGTATCTCACAGTGACGATTACCTGTATTGGTCAGATGAACTACATTCTCGACGGGATGATGATGCCTATGGGGTGTTACCTTGAGGATGCGGTGTATGATATCACCAAGTTTCTCCTCGATCATCTCCCTGTGGAAATGGTTCTTTTCGACCGAGGATTTGACTCCTGGGGAGTTGTCTTCAAACTCCAACAACTCCCGGTCACCTATCTCATCTTCTGGAAGCGACAAGGGGATTGGTATAAAGAATCGTTAGACAAACTGAAAAACAGTGAGTACACCACGGTTGTTCATCATGGTATATACAACCGCGGGAAAACCACCTACCATGTTTGTTCACGGTTTGTGATCATCAAACAACTCACCTACGAAGGGAAAACCTATGATTGGCTGTTTGCCACCAACCTGGAAAAGAACACTGCTGTCTCGTATGTGAAACGGTATAAAAAAAGATGGGCGATAGAAACCATTTTTCGGGTCACCGATGACATCAGGATCTACACTACCTCAACCTGCGCGCTGATACGTTATTTCTTGTATATGTTCACCTGTCTTGTATACAACATCTGGAAGTTCTTCCAACTGTTCCTCGGGGAAGAGTTCACTCTGACAAACCTAAAAATCTGCATGATTATTTTCATGGTGAAATACGGCATGATTTACCCAGAGCACTATGACAAGTTCGAAAAAGTAGCAGAACAATTTTTCAACGTATAACCCCCCCTTTTTTTTCCCTTACTGGAAGAACTATGCTAAGTTCATAGTTCATGCATCTTTTCTACCTGGAATATCACGATTGCCATCATATGACACTTTTGGTACCGGATCATTTACTGGAGAGACGTTCAAAACCATGTGTTTTGACTCCACTAGCTTATGGGTTGAAAAAATTTGGTCATCTACTGAATAATGGAAGCAACATTCACTATATCCATATCCAAGGTTTCCTTACCATAGGGATAGTTATATAACACATTTCCTAAAAGAACAGCTAAACCACCAGCTATTCCAGCTATGAATCTTTTACCAAAATCCTCAAGTCTCTTTGGGGGAGCTTTTCTAATTTTATTGATAATATAAATGACAGCTATAATAACTAAGAACAATAATATTACGCTTTCAATTAAGTTATTCATGTTTTAACTCCTATTCACTAGAAGATACAACATTATACTTTTCCTTTACCGTGACAAACTTTGCAAGGTCTTCCAACCCAACCTGGTTCATGCCCTGTTCCATTACAATAAGCACAGATGTCTTTAGTTGCCTTCTTTTTCGATTTCATTCTAATATGCGGTCTTACTCTGGAATATTTTTCACCCATAATTTTCCTCCATTTAATGATATTTTGAAATATTTAACCTATTGATAAACCTTAGTCTCAACAGTTGCAAGGTTAGGTTTTTAAAGAATCAGATAATACAAACTAGGGCGGTGGAGGCAGAAGGTTATGCAAAAAGACATGAATGAAAATGAACATTATTCTGTTTCTATTTCGGATTGGATATCGATTCTACAGAATAAAACAACAACCAATACAAATCTATTGATATTTTTTGCTTCAACAATTCTTGGTGCGATAATTATTGTACCACAATTAGTTAGAGATTCTATGGGTTCAAATTTATATTCATATGGGATGATAGCACTACTTCTCATTTTGTTGTATGTGGTATATCGATTGGTTTCCAGAAAAACAGATCAAGAAAATCAGCCCTATATGGAGTTATACAATAAAATAATATTAGGTGAAATTACCGATACAAAAAAAATTAGAGAAGAATATAAAAAGATAGAAGAGGAAAAAAATAATGAAGAAATAGGATATTCATTTGTTGAACCTAAGTTGAAAGGCGCTATTAACTATACACCTAAATTAAATATTGTAATTGTTACGATATTATTTTTAATAACTGATATATTACTGATTTTTTCAACAAAATTAGATAATCTATATGTGTTAGCATTAGTCAACTCAATATTTGTTTTACATATCTTTTTATGGCTTCATGTGGGAGATTTTAAAGTAAAAGATAACTTGTTTAAAGGTTATGTTCCTCCTCTTTTGCTCGCTATTATTTTCTTCTTTATAGTAATTGTAATTGACTACTTAATTAATTTGTTTGTTAATAATACATTTGGAAGTGGTAGTAGTGGTGTAATATGGATATACACAACGCTTTTACTTGGAATCATGCCCATTATTCTCGCTATGATATACACTCTATATGCTTTGATTAAAGATGGAAATATAAATGATTCTTACTTTAAAAGAAGAAGGCGGACACATGGAAAAATCCTTACATACACATGGTTTGTTTCATTATTACTGTTATTTTTAATCATACTATCACCTTTGATATCAAATGGATTGAACTATGCAATTAAAGATAACAGTAAAGAGTTACATAACCTTGTAAATAATCTTACTAAAGATACTCATAATGATACGGAAAAAACATTATCACTTTTAAGTTGGTTTGATAGGGGCGTCGGGAAACAAGAAAATATGGCAAATGTTTATTATAGAATCGATAAAAGTAAACAATCTGATAATGATGTTCTCTTGAGAGTAGGTGGAGATTTTATCTATATATTTTCCAAGTATCCAAATTTCTGTACGAGATTTCATTCAGATGACCCAAACTTAATATTTGCGTCAAGATGTGGAGCATGCGGAGAATTTTCTTCATTATTCAATACTATGGGAAATTATGCAGGACTTGAAATTAGAAGAGCAGTTTGCCTTGGTGAAGACCATCTATGGAATGAAGTTAAGATAAATGGAAAATGGATTGTTGTTGACTCAACAGCAGTTAATTTATCTAATAGTACAGGTTTCAATCTATCAACAAATTTTATGGAGGAAAAAATTAAAGGAGATCTAAGGGGCAACAATATAAAAGTAGATGAAGGAAACGTGTCATATGTTTATGCAATATATCCAAATGCTCCGAATAACAAAGTAGATATTACTGAGAGATACACGAACCGAACTAATATCACCGTCTTAACCGTAGATAAGAACCATCAACCAATTGATAACGTGACTATAGAAGTCTACTCTAACAATCGGCTTATTCAAAGATATACAGGTTTAACTAATAAAACTAACAACGAAGGTATATATACATTTACCATAGGTGGCGGTAATTATACCTTTAAAGCATCGATAAATAATCTTTATGGAGAAAATACAAGTTCATTTATAGAAAAAGAGCCGAGTCATAATATTACTATTGAATTAAACAATCGTAATTAGAAGGAAAAATAAAGAACTGTATGATAAAATGAATGATCCAAATACTCTTAAATTGAAGAGAAATTAGATTAGTATTCTTTTCTTATTAAAAAAATTTAATGTCATTGGCTTAGAAATTAGGTTATGGAAAAAATATTCGTAAAAAAATTTGCTTCAGATCAGAACTTGTCTCTTTCTTCTTTGGGAATCGGATGAAGTGCTTTGGGATTATAGTAAAGTTTTCTCGTGGAGTAATCATCTTTCATATAGGCGATGACTAAGGAAATCTGATTACCCCTCGGATCATTGAATAATCCATTTGTTTTTCTTCCGTAGGTTGCTGCCATTGTCTTAGGATCAACAAATGCTGCTTCTTGACCAAAGATAGCATTTTCCAAAGACCAGAAATCATTACCAAGAATCCGGGTAATATTTACGACAACGATATTTCTTTTCCCCTCAGGTATTTGGTCAATCTTTGTCAGTAAGTTGTTTTTAATTCTTGAATCATCCTTAAATTGGACAACGTAGGCTCCTGAGGTTATGGTGTACCCTTTCATTTCTTTGTAACTATAAAGGGTATAATCACCGATGTTGATGTTTCCTTCTTTCATTATATCTTGATGGTCGATGATAGATTCTATGTCAGACCGTACATAACTCGGGATTTTTGCTTGAATTCCAATCTCGATTTCCTTAACAAGAAAATCACAATCATCAGGAGTAAATTTTTCCGTTATCCCAAAGCTAACTAAAAAAGGATTAGTTTCGATCGCATCAATTTTTTCCCTAATGTTTAATCTGATTTCGTCAATTTTTTTAATTCTTTCATCAAGGTTCATATCAAAAATTTCAAAGAAATATTCGTCACTGTTTGTTATCTTAAAATCTACCTTCGTTGTTTTTTCTTTGGCATTAGGTTCATAAGCAACGTTGAGTCCTTTATTGTAGTAATGAGACATGACTTCGATCTCTGTTACTCCTGAGTAAAAGTTTTCTTGGTCTTTGATGATTTTATCAAGTACTCGTTTGAACCTATCACAATGCTTTTCTATGATCAATAAATTTCTCGTTAACTGTTCAGCTCTTGTAGAATCCCAAAGTAACCAGAAAAGAGGATGTTGATGTTTTCTCTCTTTTATTATGAAAAAAGAATTCTTTAACTGCTGAGGTATCCATCTCTTTAAGTCAGGGTTCGAATCAAGATTTTTTTGGACAGATGAATATTCATCCTTTTGAATAGGTCTCATGATCCTTCATTTTTCTTCTTTGCTTCGTATAAATTGACTTTACCCACGGTCTTTGTTATTCTTATTTTTCCTTCAGCTGCTAAAACAAGCATATACTTGCTCACTGTTTCCCTCGAAAGCTTCGTTGCATCGGCGATCTCCTGAATGGTAACATAAGATGGGGTCGCTTTTCGGATTGCTTCCAAGACGATTTCTTTGGTCGATTTTTTAACCCTCATCAATACTTAGTATTGAAGCGAAATATTTAAATATTACTCCTACATACATACTATGTATTAATACTAAGTATTAATAACTAAAATATGAGGGAATTAATTTGAAAAATCTAAAAAACCTCGAAGAATTTGAAAATTACTTATTGAGTAAAAATAGTTCAATTTCTACGATACAATCCTATACAAGAACAATAAAACAATTCTTTGAGATAATAAACAAGAATTCTGAAGATATCACAATTAAAGATATTGAACGTTTTAAACTTCATGTAGTCCAAGTCAAACAATATGATGTTAACACATTGATCCCAAAATATTGTGCAATCAATTCTTACATGGAGTTTTTAGACAAACCTTTGAGGATAAAACCTCCTCGAAAGCGCGTCAAAAACAAAGTGCCATTCACAATCGAAGAGATAAAACAACTCTTTCATATCTCTCTAGATGATTTACGAGATAATGCTTTGTTAAAAGTCTTTTATTATGGACAACTCAGAAGAAACGAAGTCATAAACCTCAATGTAGAGGATATTGATTTTCAACGGCAAAAACTAAGGATTAATCACGGAAAAGGTAACCAATACGACGAAGTCAATATCCACCCAGATGCACTCCAATCAATAGCAAATTATCTACGGATAAGAGATGTTCCAATAATTGGTTATGAAAAAGCCCTTTTTCTCAGTAGGGAAGGACGAAGAATTAGTCGAGCAGATATTAATTCAACAATAAAAAAATATGCTCAAAAAATCGGGATTCAAAAACGAGCATACCCACATCTTTTTAGAATTTCAAGCATTACACACATGGCTGAAAAAGGATTAAATCTCGAAGAGATACGACGACAAAGTAGACATAAAAGATATGATACTCTGCAGAGTTATGTTCAAATGTCGGATCAACACGTCAAAGAAACATATATGAAGGCAATGTCATTAGACACAAAACCAGAAAAACCAATGACGCAAGCAACATCCAATCCTGGAAATATAGATCAATCAATTTCCTCTGCTGATATTCAGTTACAACTCCTACAAAGACTTGCTCGTGGGGAAATATCACAAGAGGTTTATTTACAAGCCATAAGCTCGCTAAAATCTTCTGTTCGGTCAGAAGCAGTATACACCTACCAGTAGTAGCAACGGTTTCTGGCAAGCCATAAGTAGTATTTTTCAAGACAGAAGCATTTGAATCTGACCTTAGAATGTCATAAGGTGCTGGGTGTAGGCCGTAAGCCTCTTTCTGTTTTAACGGTATTCGTCTAATGCGCCCTACCTACGAGCAGTCTGAATAACTGATCCCGATGTTTGGGCTTGCTCCAGGAGCAGATTGGCCGTTTCACCAAATCCCAAGGAGACCTCATCACCGAGTGAATCATCGCATAATCCAAGGGCTGTGTCGTTTCTGTTCCTCTGCTAAGACTCTCGCCTTAGTCGCTTGCACGACGTCCTGATTCAGAGTGAGAGAGGACTTTCCTCAGCAACCAAAAGGTCACCGTCAACCGTCCACCTACGCCCAGCAGAACAGCAAGTATTCACCAACGGTTATAAACTTTGTCTTCCTCGCAAATAGTTGGAAAAGTTTAATTTTTACGAAGGAATCATCATTTTCTCGGAGACAGGCGACCTCAAAATTATTACCAAAAACTGTGCTTTTTTGACTTCTTCTTGTGAATATAACCTCTCCAAAGATTGTAGCGTTTACGAAATTTATTAATACAAATAATTGTTATTAATAACTCAAAATGGAAAAGAAAAAAATGGATAAAACTAAATTATTGCCTGTTTTGTCACCAAAGGGGAAAGCATTGATAGAACAGGTTATCGATAGTGTTTTTGAGGTTAACTTAGAGAAAGAAGGATTAACGCTTGTAGAGCATCTCATGGAATCATGGGATCGTCAGAAAGCGGGAACTGCGTTTGACACTCTGCAGATTGTTCTGAAATCTCTATGGAATTTATGCAAGTCAATAAGATTGATAAGGACTAATAGTAATTTCGTTGAATCACAAAATTTACTTCAAGCAGCTGCCGAAGGATTTGACCAAGCTGGTCAAGAAAACCTAAGAGATCTTTCAAAAGGTTTTTGTATATACGTGGAAGGTTTTGCCGAATTCCAAAAAATGAACGTAACTCAGGCCGTAGAACTTTTTAAAAAGGCAAAGGAATTTCTCCAAAACGCGGGGAAGTATAGCAGTCAGTTCGAACCAGTGATCGATCATCAGGAGCCTGATATACTTTTTGCGGCTGTTCAAAATTCCTTAATGACTTATGATTTTGCCACTGCCAAGACACTGACGAAACAAGCTTCGCAGGCTGCAGAAAAGGTGGCAAATAATTACTATCACGATGGCGAGCCTCTATACAATACGTATCTTGGTTTGGCGTATTATTATAAAGCCTTTTATACATTTGTTCAAACCATAAATGAATTTAACCATTTCGAATACGATACTCTTATTAATGAACGAGATTTGGCACGGGATGCGATTCAGGCCCAGGAGTTCTTGAGCAAAGGTGACACTGAAAGTGTCCTTATCAAACACGAGATTTCCATTTCTAAAGCCTTTGTACAACTCTTAGAATTACTAAAGGAACTTGCCAAATTAATGCAAACGGTATTCCGGTCAACGTTCAAACCAAATCCGAAGGCATTCATAGCCCTCAAACAGAAGATTCGCACAGCCAGCAACTTAGTTTCTGAAGCCGGTCCCTCAGCCACATCTTTTCTCAGGATTTGCGACCAACTATCCAACCAGATCAACAATCTGGAGAGATATGCAAAACCAAATAAGAAGGATTTTGGTGTACTTTCAGGCATTGTATCTTGCGTGCTATTTTTGCCTTTATTCTTGGTTGCATCTTGGGTTAACTCGGTATTTGAGATTGGGTTGGGAGGATTGACTCTTATAACCTCATGCCTCATCTTGTCACTAATTGGTGGTTTTGGTTTTGGAGCGTTAAGGTTCAAGAGCTTAATCTTTTCGATCAAGTAGTATAAAAAGCTAAACGAGAAATAAAACGGGATAGACTTCCTGTAACGAAGGTTTTTCAGTGAACTCATTTTCATCCAGATGCTTCGCCCTTCTTTTAGCCATGAACGGTATTTAACACCCTTTAAGCGAGAAATCCACCACCTTTAGTTTAGAGGATGAATCGCGTCATCTTTTTTTTCAAGACTCACCGATTTACTTTTGGACAAGGGTGCCCACCTGTGGCCCCAAATCCTTGCTTTTTTAACATTTTCTTATGGCTTCGTATCTAAAATCAGAAAGAAACTTGAATAAAAATGCAAGAGAGAGTAAAAGTTTGGAAGAAAAGACAAATCAGCAAGTGGCTGCTTCTCTAATCAAATAACGAAATTCTTTTCATCACGCTTTAGAAAAATAAAACAAATAGTTCTCAACGGTTCTGATTAATCCTTTGCCGTCTGCATAAAACTCAATTGGATAATAATAACTCTTCCCCGCTTGTGATGTTTCCATTAATTCCCCACCTTGAATTTCCCAATGACCGTAATAGAGATGATTCATTTCCATTGTGCCATCAGTATAATAAGTGTAAGATGATTGATAATAGGGCTGTTCAGTTCCGTTCAATGTATATCTATCAAGATTCCAAGTTCCTATCAACATCTGATGTAATAATTCATTTTGGTTGTTTTGCCATACTGTTATTGTCAATGAAGTTGTTCCTTTGGCTCCATGATCATCACCAACTGTCAATGTAACATTGTAGATTCCTTGTGTGGTATAAGTGTGTAGTGGATTTTGTTGTTGACTAATAGCGCCATCCCCAAAATTCCATTGGTATACATCAATCGGTCCATTTGTATTTGTGTATGAACTTAAAAATTGTACAGTTAACGGTGCTGTTCCAGAGTAGGTATTCGCAGATGCTGAAACAATAGGAGTTTTAAGCGGGTTTGTTTGGTTCGTACATCCACTTAGAAATCCTACGTTTATTGCCATCAGAGCAATTAGCATTATAGCCATTTTTCTCATAACCTTAGCCTCTCACTTGTAATTTTGTAATCATTCCTTCTTTAAAAACATACCTTTCCTGAATTGTCGGCAAAGCCTTTTCTTATAGATATATCTCTACTTTTCTTCTCCATCCCTTCTTCGGTTTGAACATATTAATTATATCCTTCAACTCATGATAATTACTGATTCTTTTTTCAAGAGACACTAAAAAGGCTTTCACAGCAACATCGGACTTATCCTCAAGAAATAAAATGGTCTTTCCACGAAGACGTACCCTCCATATCATAGGAAAATGTTTCTTAAGAAAGAAATACGATTTTGAGTCTCCATGAGAACAGAAATAATATCCGTCTCGCACTATTGTTTTTAATATGTTAAAATTCTTTTCTGTGATCTCTATTCGTCCTGTTGTTTCATTCGATCTTTTCTTACCCGGGAGATCCCTTGTGTGTCTCAATGCCGTTAGGTATGAAATATTCAGATATATTGATGTTTGATATTTCGATTTCCCTTTCATTACTTCTTTTCGTATTGTTTCTATCTGTTCGTCAGACAGTCTTTTACCCCCGTGAGTTTGTATATCCTGTGTGTACCATTTCACGGTTTCATATGTTAAATCAAGGTTTTTTGCCGCCTTTAACTTGGAGTTACACCTTCTGACTTCTGATCGGATTCTTTCTATTGCTTCTTGAGGTAATTTTTCCCTTTTTGAAAAACGAGGATCGTTACTTTTCGGAATATCTCTTGTATATTTGATAACGGTATCTCTTGAAACATTTAATTCTTCAGCGACCAGTTGCGTTGATTTACCTTTTCTCACTTCTTCTCTGATTTTTTGTTCGAGTTCGACCGGTATCCTTAATATCGTGGGTATATCTTGCGTGTGTTTTTTTACCATGTAAATACTGACGCCGAGTTCGTGTGCAACCTGTATCTTGGTTTTACCTTCTCTGACCTTCTCTCGTATTGTATCTATTAGCTCCTTTTGTAATTTCGGCCATGAAGCGATATCCATTGTGAGTCGTTTCACTACGTCGTATGAGACGTTATATTTTATGGCAACATATTGTTTGCTTATCCCTTTTATTACATCATATTTGATTTGTTGGATCAGCTCCTCAGTCAAGGATGGTTGTTTAAGGTTGAAATCTTTGGTATACGATTGCACTGTTCTGACGTTAAGATCATATTTTTTCGCGATTTCCACCCTTGATATCCCTCGCTGTCGCTCCTCTCTCATTTTTGAGATAATTTCTCTTGATGTTTTTCTACGAGTTTTTCCCTTTTCACATGAGATTTCTCCTTTAAGATGGTGTTCCACGGTTCGCCGATCAAAATTGAAAATCCGTGCGATTTCCTTTACAGACATACCTCTTGCTGCCGCCTTTTTCACTTCTTGTTCATCCTCGATTCTCATCCATTTGAATTTAGAAGGCCCCCTCCTTGAATTCCAGACGATTGAGATTGGACACCCTGTTTCCTTTTTGAAATCATCTACCAATGTCTCGAACATGTAAATAAAAATCAAGATTGATATTATAAATAAGTATCCACAAAGAGGTGTTTTAACACGCTGTTTTTACGAAGGACGGGAAAACATTCGATTATTTTATCAATCCATTTCAACAAATTTAATACGCTGTAATCGTTATCGATCGTGCATACAATGGAAACAATTTTAGATTATCAAATACAAACTGCGATAGAACGGTTGAAAGGTTCGAATTTTCAAAGCTTTATTGAACATCTCTTTCTTATGATGTGCGGTGACAGATTTGTATGCGTTAAGAATAAGCACGACGCTGGTTGTGACGGAATAATTGATGGTGAGAAAATAATTTCAGTATACGCACCAGAAAATCATGATTTGAGATTGTTTAGGATTAAGGTAGAGTCAGATTATAATAAGTATCTGAATAACTGGAGAATACGATACCCAAAATGGATGATGGTTTACAATGGAGAATTTACAGCAAAGAAACTTGAGTTTATTGATGCATTAGATAAAACTGCTGAAAAGTGGGATATCAAACAAATAGTATATCAAATAAATCAAATGCCATGGTCAAAAATCAGAAAAATTTCTTTATTTTTAGGTATCGATGAGATTTTTTTCATTAATGATCTTATTAAAACGGTAATAGATGATTTATTAAAAATCATGGATGTTAATTTTACTAAAGATGAATTAACAGAAGAAAGACCACCTTATATTTTAAATAAAATTAAATTAAATTATGTTGATGAAGACATTCAGGGTGCACTTACTGAATATGAAGAGACCATTCCCTTTAGAAATAGATTGAAATCTGTTCTAAATTCTTATTCGGATTCTGAGATTAGTAAACTAAAAGTGTATATTATCCAGCATTACAATATACTGGGAGGAGATTTTAAGACTCGATTAAATCACTTAACAGATATCTTGTCGGAAAGGAACAAAAATGACGATGAGTATAAAAATTATGTAAGAGTTATATTGATATATTGTTTTGAAATATGTCTTATTGGTGAAGTACCGGGGAAAAAATCATGATAATCCCTCAGCCGGAAGCAGATTTGTCGTTAAATATAATGGTTCTTGGAGCAGATATCATTAAATCATTGAAAAATCGAGGTGATTATCTTATTGTTGAAGATATGATGAAATCGTTTTTATCGAAAGACAATAGAAGAACCCCACAATCATTTTTTGATGCTGTCACATTTTTATTCGCTCTTGGAATTATAGAAGAAACGAATTATAAAGTGAGATTAAAATATGGTGATACTCAAAAACATCTATTCTGAAACAAACCTTTTTGATGCTGTGCCATTCCATGATGGAATAAACATTATTCAGGGAATTTATAAAAAAAAGCAGCGAGACGAAACAACGGATCTGAATGGCGTAGGAAAATCTACGTTAGTTAGACTGATAGACTTCTGTTTACTATCTGATACTACCCATACAAATTTTTTTAATACTGATAAATATGGATTTTTATCAGATAATACAGTTTCATTAGAATTCGAACATCAAAATCAGAAATATAAAATCACAAGAGGATTCACAAATCCAAATGAACCAATCTTCAGCAAGAATAATAAGTCAGAAAATTACGACATCCGAGAATTAAGATTAATATTGGGAAGTCTTTTTTTTGCACAAGATAAATATTCTGGTTATTTTAATAAAATATGGTTTCGGACATTAATGAATTTTTTTGTTAAGGATGATATTAATCATCAGGAGCGTAATAACCCGTTAAAATTTTATAATATCCATGCAAGTGATTTTGATGCTTATACATATAATCTTTTTTTATTAAACATATCAAATAAATCAGTTATTCAATATGATATATTTAAGAATGAAAAAATGGATTTGGGAGATGAAAGGACTAAGTTATTATCAAGTCTTGAGGAAGAAAGTGGTAAGAGTTATGAAGAAATCAAATCAGAGGTTCGTTTCTTGGATGATAAGATTTCATCTTATGAAAAATCACTTTCAAAATACGAATTCCTTGATTCATATAAGGATGTCGAACAAAATATTATAAAAACAACAAATGAAATTTCAATGCTATTAAGAAAATTAAACATTTTGCAGAAAAAATTAAATGAATATCAAATAAGTTATGATTATCAAATCGAAATAAATATAAACGAAATTGCACGAACATATGGCGAAATTAAAAAAATATTTGGAGAAGTAATAAAAAAAGAGTTGGATGCAATTATTGATTTCAGAAGAATATTGTCTGAAAATAGAATGAAATTTTTACAGGATAAAGAACTTTCGTTGAAAAATGATATCGAGAAAATTTACGATAATATTTCAATGTTGGAAAAAAAACGTTCAGATTTTTATAAAATACTTGATGAAAAAAAAGCACTTGATAGTATAAAGAATGCCTATTCCCAAATGATTGAGAACAAAACAAAAAAAGAACGATTAGTAACATCAATTAAACGAATAGATCAAATAGATAATAGATTATATGATTTAAATAAAAAAATTTCTAATAGTATAGAATTAATTTCTAAGGATGTTAATACTGCAGAATCAACAATAACTATGATTCATTCCATTTTTTCCGAAATTGTACACAATATGATTCATGTTGAAGATGTTAAAAAAGCGGTTTTTGATATAACATCTTCACCAGATTTAAGATCACCATTTAAAATATCTATTGATGTGCCAAAAAGTAGCTCCTATGGAAAAAACAGATTTAAAATATTAGCATACGATTTAACAGTATTTTTTAACATCATCAGAAACAATAGGCAAATACCTCATTTTTTAGTGCACGATGGAGTGTTTCATGGTATCGATAAAAAAACTGTCGTCCGTATACTAAATTATATATATTCTGAATTCCTAAAATATCATAATTTCCAATACATAATAACAGCAAACGAAGGAGAATTAGAAATTCCCGAGGAAAAAAAGGATATTTATGGCCAGTACAAATTTGATATAGATAAGGCCATTACTGTAACATACATGGACACTCCAAATAAAATGATTTTCAAGAGAGAGTATTAGGTTGATAACGAACTAACAAATAATTGGTCGATTGGCTGTTGATATGTTAAAAAAATTGACATACACAGAAAATAATAGCATTATCTTATAGGATAGACCAGATGATTACTCCAAGATGAGCGAAAAAAGTATTGTGGCGTTTGATCATGAAACAGTCCCAATTGTATTTTTTTAACCTTCAATGATTTTCTCCGGCTTAAAATCTTAAACATCATTTTTTAAAGAAAAAAATCATATATGCTGTGGGTAATTAGATATGGTTGAGTTTTTTTACAGAAACAAATATTATCATGCCTTAAAAAAAGAGGATTCACACACTAAAATTAATTATTTGAATCCTTCTGATGAAGCAATTTCTGCGGTTATTGGATTGCATGAAGAAGAAGATGGATACCTCGATACTAATATGTACAAACCCTTTATTAGAAATAAAGAATATTGGGATAAGATATACGAAGCAAAGGAATGGCATGTCACAAATTTCATTGAGCCTTTTTTTATCAATTGGGGTTACATGGGTACTCTGAATAGATTCCATAAAGGTTGGCAAAAGCGATTGTTATCGATATTACAGGGAAAAACAGGAAAAAAATTGATGGAATTTAATAACCTTGATTTATTAGCAATTCCTGATAAGCAATTACAAGGTAACAAAGAAAAAATTGTGTCATGCTTTGAGGAGTTAAAACCTTCTACAATAGGACCAACGGCAACTGGCAAATTATTTCATCTTTTATATCCAAATTTTTTTCCATTATGGGATGCAAATATACGGGAAGACACAAAAAAAGCGTATAAAAAAAGATATGATACCAACATGCCTTCAGACACGGGATCTGGAGAGTTTTACTTCAAATTTATGAATATTCAACGAGGATTTATAAAAAAATATAATGACACGTTAAAAACAGCGGGCAAGTATTGCAGTAATAAATCCATACTAAGAATGTCTGATATATATTTTTGGACACTATCTAATAAAAAAGCGCATTTCATAGAATATTAAGTAATTAAAAACAACTTCTCTTTCGGAGCGATATGGTAAAAATTAAAAACAGAACAAAGAAAGTATGTAGAATATGCCATGCGGAAGTTTTTCAAGGTGACAAAGCAAGGATTTGCAAACAGCAAGTTACGGGTAGCAAAATAATGAGAAATGAAATCGTAATATTTTGTCCAAATTGTAAACGTGAATTAAATCTAAATGAAGTAACAACTAAACGAAGACATAAAGGAATGCCTCGAGGAAAATGGGTATTTGATGATTAAAAACTATTGTGTCTTATGAGATTGAGTGAAAGGGGAAGATTTGATAACGCGCGTTACGCAAAAATAGAAAAAGAAATCTGAGTTGGAGGAAAAAATGAGTAAAAAACATAATTACTCCGGTAAAACCCTATTTGACAGTAAATTAGAAGATGTAAAAAAAGAAATCAAATGTATATCAGATGTTGACAAACTTAAAAAATTGTCCGAAACGGAAAAAACTTTTTTGGATAGACCAGGATTTCATAATGCGATACAGTCCCGAATAGAGGAAATTGAAGAACAACATAGAATCGTCAAGGAAGGATTAATCGATATCAACATGTTCGACAGGCTTGTAAACAAGATACCATGGTTTAATGCTGATACAGAAAAACAACAATATGATAAAGAGTTAAGAGAAGCAGTCATTAAGAGAAACTCAGATACCTGTCAACTATGTAAGGGGAATTGCAGGGATGGTGAATTGCATTGTCACCATATAATACCAAACGGACCTGCAACTATGGAGAATCTGATTACTTTATGTGTATTCTGTCATGATAAAGTTCATTTATTCTTATCTAAAAAAGGATATAGGTATGCAAAGGGCTATGGCAGAAGTTGGTGGTAATAATGATGAATGATAGATTACAAAGAGTTCAAGTAGAACGAGAAAATGACGTGCCAATAGAACGACTGGATGTTTGGTATTTATTAATAAAAAAAGATGGAAGTTGGGATGCAGGGCAATGTAATGAAGATGATTTTCCTACGACATTAAAAGATGATAACACCAAACTTGTTTTTGCAGTTTGGCATGGACAACATAGAACTAATTTATTTTTAATGAATAAGGACGAGTTATATAAAAAATTCAAAAAACTTAATTACCGAGGATTTTGACAAATATATTTTTTTAGAATTTTACCAATAAACACATTTCTTCGCGGGATATGGATGTTTACATGCTAGTCAAGAGATTCTGACTCTTTGGCTGCCTTTATGTTACCCGACAAAAGAATAAATAGTCTTAAACAATATTCTTGTTTGAGATTGGATGAAGAATGTTAAAATTTTCTTCGATAAACCGATGGAATTTACGCCTAAAAACATAGAGCCTTTAACAAGGATTACTGGTGTGTATTTCATATTTCTTGGGGAAAAAATGATCTCGTATCCCTTTGGGAATTCGAGACTGATTTACATTGGAATGAGCGAAAAAAGGACCAATAGTATTGGTAATAGGCTGTCTGACCACTATAATGGGCGATCCGGCAACATAGGGCTAACTAACTATAGGACGGCTGAGGGGTTACTTTTCACTTACATTAATTTTGAAATGCTCAGGGAGATATGGAAATCAACCATTCAAAACCTGGAGAGTTATCTTATTTTAGACTTCGTATCTAAATACGGTGTTTATCCTATCTGTAACAACAAGACGGGTTTTGAGGTCTTAGAACACGATTTAAAAACTACCCTGGAAATCGATTGGCATTACTTTGAGTGAGGAGGAAAGAAAATATGCAGCAAATCAAGAGCGGAAAAGATATATTGGATGATTTTTTCAATAATTTGGGCAACATTCCAAATGTTGATAAGAAAATAGCAGAAACCTTAACCGAACTTTATCGGAGTGGTAAACTCAGTCAAAAAGCATTATCTAACGCATTATTAGAACAGCGTAAAGAGAGGATTCCATGACGAAGCTCAAAAGAGTTTACATAAAAGGCATCAGGGGGGTGAAGTCCGATCTTTTACTACCGTTGGATGGCAATTCTGTTTTGCTCTACGGCGACAATGGATCAGGAAAATCCAGTATCACTGATGCTATTGAATGGTTCTTCCTCGGGAAAATTGAACATTTATCGGGGGAAGAAATCGGGCGAGGTGGTCTAGATGCCATACGGAATACCCTAATAGACGAAAAACAACAGAGCTGCGTATCGTTTGAATTCACGAGCACACCACTTAATTCAACAAGAACTATCACAAGAAAAAAGGAAAAGCTAACATGCACTTGCGACAACAAGTCGAAGGAATTCGAGAATTTCATTGAAGCATCCAGAAAGGAAAATTTGTTATTGCGTTATCAGGACTTAATGAATTTCGTTCTGGCCACGAAAACAGAAAAATTAAACGATTTCTCTGAGATCATCGGCTACGCAGAGGTTAAAGATACCAGATATATCCTTGCTCAGACGTTGAACGAAATCAAAAGGGATATCAAAACAAAAAACTTCGATGACTTGATAAGCAGGCAACAGGCCAGCATCCTGGAAAAACTGGGGCAGAATATCACTTCCGATGAACAATTCATAGAAACGGTAAACGTCCTGTTGAAGTCATTAGGAATCGAAAAGAGAATTACAAGTATAAACGAAGTTGACAACGTATTGCAATTAATACCAAAGCTAGAGGACTCAACCACACTAAGATTACTATCGCTCTACAATCGAATTGATGAGGCCTCTTTCAATTTTCAAAACCTCTCAGACGTCATCAATGAAGAATATGAAAAGTATTACAGCCAATATCATAAGATAATCAGCGATATCGAAACCTCAAAAAAAATCATGATGGAGAACCTATTATCTGAAGGAGTCAAAGTACTGGAGAGCGAAAAGCCATCTGACAATAAATGCCCTCTTTGTTTACAACCTAAAAATCGGGAGGACCTGCTTCGTGAACTGGGATTCCGGATCGAGGAGCTGAAAATATTCAAAAACAAAAAGTTGGAATTGGAAAGAACTAAAGTATTCCTCGAAAAGACGATAACCGAATCAATCACACAAATCGATTTGATCCTCAAGGATAAAGACATCGAAAACGAGGAAAACAAGGAATTAAAATCAACAATACAGGGACTGAGAACCTATTTCGGCAAGTATCTGACTGAGTTGGCCATTGAAGTATCACCCGCCAATGCTCCTAAGAGTAGCAAAGAACTACTTATCAGCAAACCGCTTTTGATTCAAATATCGAACCTCAGTAAGGGGAAAGTTGAACAGCTGGAAAAACAGAAACAAGACCCGAGGTTTGTCATTCATAGTAAAATCGAGATCTCAAGGAATTCCTATCTTGAAATCAGAAGGCTCAGCGGTGAAAGAAAATTAATGGAAGGGCAACAACATGCCTTGGAATTGATTTTGAGAGAATTTGTAAAAAAACAAAAGGAAGGCCTGGAATCCTTCCTGACATACATATCGAATGATGTCAACGAAATTTACCAGTTCATGCATCCCGACGAAAAGGTCGAGGGCATCAAACTTTCGTTAATGGAGGACAAAGACGAGCTGGTTGGAATTACTATCGAGTTTACATTCTTCAAGAACGCTGTTACGCCACCGCAAAAATATCTCAGCGAATCGCACCTTAACTGCCTTGGAATAGCGTTGTTTCTTGCTTCAGTTAAAACCTTCAATAAAAACAACAATTTTTTTGTTCTTGATGACATCATTTCCAGCTTTGACACAGGCCACCGGAAACGATTCGCGGACTTGTTAATAGAACGATACTCCGACTACCAAATAATCCTGCTGACTCACGAAAAACATTGGTTCGACATCGTTTACAACCTTGTCAAGGGAAGACATTGGATGGTGAACACAATTAGATACAGCGTAGAAAAAGGAACTTATTTGGATGAACCCCCGGTAACACTGAAGGAAAGAATCGAGGGCAAAATCCGAGAGAATGACGAGGTAGAATTGGGAAACGAGATAAGAAAATACTTGGAAAACATGCTCAAAACAGTCGCAGAGAATCTGGAGGTTAAAGTGAAGTATCTGCCCAATGATAAAAACGAGGAAAGAATGTCCTCCGAACTCCTCAGGGAACTGAAGAGCAAACTCAACAAGCATAAATGCCCAATCAAAGACAACCCTCTTATCGACAGGATGACATCCTCTGTTTTCATAGGAAATAGAGATTCACACGATAACCCTGTGAATCCCGCCCTGGACGACTTCAAAGCATTATGGAAGGATGTCACCGATCTGGAGGGACTTTTCCTATGCCCATCATGTAAACGATTTGTCTCCCTTAAAAACTATGATACCGTTGGAAAAAAGGTGCGATGCAATTGCGGTAATGTGAACTATGCTTGGAAGGAAGAATAACTACAAAATCAACAATGACACCACGAGATAAGGATTTTGACGACCGGCACTTTAATTTAAAATATTTCTTTTTTTATTTTTCTAACGATTTTATCCAATAATATTTTTCGTTTAGAAAATTCTTCAACATTTGTTTTTTCAAAAGGTTTAACATCAGAAAGATAAACTTCGCTGACCATATTAAAAAAATCTTGGATCTCGAGATCATTACCGTTTATTCTATCCACAAGACTTTTAGTGATTATTTTATAATCTGGTTCTTGACTAGATATAAATGATTTTAAAAATAATTTTGTTTCGTTATTTATCGTTTTTTCTTTATTTAATGAAAAAAGATTTATGCCCAACGATGGGCACAGATCTTGCATTTCTTGTGAAATATCACTGCTAATTACTCTATTTTTTAATGCCTCTGAAAGAGGAATGCCATCTATGTCAATTCCTGCGTTTCTATATTCCTCACTCAACTCGACTAAGGTTCCGCAACGAGTTTGGATGCAAAAAATCTGTTGATCGTGGTGATCCAAATTCCAATAATCTATTGCCTCTCCCATACAAGCAGGAACCGGAAATGTACCTTTTTCATTCCATTGTCGCTTTATATCTTCAACATCGCTCTCCGTTAACGTATCGAAATTGAAAATTGATGGCTGTTCTAAAAGTTCAACATTGTATTTTGGTTTTTCTTTTTGGCCATTTGAAGATGACTTACTGCCGAGATTTCCTATTGGTAGAGGTATTTCTATTTCCGTTTTTCCGCTTACTCTAAAAGTTGCAATATCTGCACCGCTATCTATGCAGCCTAATGTCCAGTTACCAAAGTTATGGGTAATAACCACTCCTTTGGCATTTCTAATCCTCTGCGATATTTCTGAAATAAAATGACTCAATATTCTTCTACGGACACTTCCAAAGGATGGATCCGATAAATTATTGTTTTTATCAAATATTTTAAAACTAAATACTGTGCCTGAATGTCGGCTTCTTGGGTCCATCCAGTTATCCAATTCAGTGAATATCTGTTGCCTCATCAACGCTGAATTAATATTATTTTCTTTGAATATATTCCAATGAAGTAAAAAGTGGATACCATATAGAGTAAATTTCGCATCGGCTGTTGCTTCATCGAGAATATTATATCCATGATCGAATGCTTTTCGTACACTATTATAACTGTTAGATTTTATAATATGGGTCGGTGAAAAAAAACAATCTGATTCAACGCCTTGCAGTATTGAAGTTGCCCAGTCTTTAATCCCCGTATATCCAAAATCATCACTGATTTTTTTCCATACGGATTCAACTTGTTTCTCATGTTTATTTGATAAACCAGTCTCGAATAGAATTTTTATATTTTTATCTATGCTGTCGATTTCTTTAAATTTTTCTCTGGCTTTACAATGAAATGACAAAGCTTCGTATTCAGGATCAGGTATCACCAAGACATTAGGTGTTATCGGTATTATTTTTTCTTCTGTATTATTTTGTTCATAGGAAATACCTAATAATTTTTTTATATCATACATGACACTATTTCTACGACTCGCATATGGTGTAATTACCTGTGGATATAATCCTCCTTGAATATTTTTCATAATTGCTTCGCAATCGTATTTAGTTCGTAAACCGGGACTTAAAAAAGGCATATTAAATGAACCTTTATTGGTAACAATTCTTCCAAATCTTGCAATCGTTTTTTGGGATTCTATTTCTTCATATACTATCATTTGCTCACCTGACTTATTATTCCTCTATCGATTATATCGGATTTGGAAAGCTCCTCTTTTATTCGGACTAATTCCATTATTAATCTATCTAAATCAATTAAATCAATTCGTATACCTCCTTTAGACTCCCTTCGGCCAGATGGTGAAACAGAATACTCAGTTATGGTAAGATGTTTGCCCGTCAATCTATCAATGTATGTTCTGATACCATATTCTTTGTAGCTCCCGCATTTTACCATTCCCTGGGCTAATGAATGTGCCAGTCTTCCATTTGGATAATAAATTGGTTCTCGTCCACCCCAAGATTCTTTATAAATGGAACTGGTAAATGCTAAAACATCTAATGCTTTCCTTAGAGATTCAATATTAGGGGCGTTTAATGCTTTTTGTATTTGTGTGGTAGTAGATGGACCATTTTGTTTTAAAAATCTTAATGCATATGCTTTCAGCGTTTGAGATTTTCCCGAGTTCGTCATTTCATTATATTTCATTGGTAGTTTCCAATTGCCTTGTGATTCGTAATAATCGCTATGGTCTAACACGTATTCTCACCACAGGACAAAAACGCAGTTTAATTTAAATACTTTTCTAAATGTTTATAAATAGTAAAATTAAAACATCAAACGATATTTCTACAAAAGATTTATATGCGAAAGATTTTTATAATGTTTTTGTGGAAAAACAATGGAAGAAAATCTACCTGTCGTATACGATAGTAAAGCGATCCAAGAAAATGTGTTTACGTTTTCAAAAGGTCTAAAAACCTATTTAGAAAAATTAGAGTTACCCACGAACAATGTTCTTGTTGAAATAAGAGAACGTGGTAAAGTAATCGCCAATATGCCAAATGTTATATTTGATAATCTCAGCATAGAACAGAGAAAAAGAGCATATTATATATCAAAGTTTATAGCTTCAGCTACAGTAGGTCTTTTTGATGCTGCCTTAAACTACCTTTGGAATGAAACAATACTGAATCTTAGAGAGAAAATCATAAGATTTGATTTAGATTATTTTTTTGATAGTACAATAAGTGATAGTTCACGACGTAAAACAGTCTCAACACCTGAAGATTTATTGAAATTAGATGATTGGGAGTTAATCAGGGGCTGTAGAGAAACAGGAATCATCTCAGATATGGGCTATAAACATCTGGATTACATCAGGGATATGAGAAATTTTGCCAGTGCGGCTCATCCTAATCAAAATCAACTCACTGGTCTTCAATTAGTGAGTTGGCTTGAAACATGTATTATAGAAGTTTTAGCAAAAGAGCCTTCTGGACCGGTTTTGGAAGTAAGAAAATTATTACGCAGTATAAGGACAGAAACCATTGACGAAAAAAATGCTAAATCAATAATTACAAATATCCAAAAACTCCCCAGAGATTTAGCGCATTCATTACTTAGAGCTGTTTTTGGAATGTATACAGACGAAAATTTATCACAAAATAATAGGGATAATATTACCAGGATCGCTAAAGCAATATGGAATCAATCAGATGAAGAAGCTAAATATGATATTGGTTTAAAATATGCTATTTTTTCAGCTAATGCAGAAATAAAAAGAAAAGAATTAGCTAATAATTTTTTAAATATCGTTGATGGTTTAGGATATTTAACCGAGGATCTGTTAGTAATTGAAATTAATGAAAAATTGGAAAATCTGCTTAATGCACATAATAATTATAATAATTTTTACAACGAAGAACCACATGCTAAGATACTTTATAGATACATTCCCAACACAGGAAAGATACCAGAAACAATACGATATAACTATGTGAAGGTCTTGATTATTTGTAGACTTGGAAATTATTATGGTGTTTCAAATGTATCATTACCTTATTATGATGCCATGATTAAGATGTTTCGAGATGAAGAAATTTTTGAGTTTATTGAACTTTTAAAGGATGAAGAAATACTTACAATTCTTAATCATAAAAAAAGATTAGATATATTCAATAATATTACCAAATCGTTTTTAAATAAGACACAAAACGAAATTCTTAAAAAAGCTATCACTAAGATTTTGGCTAGTCCAATAGCAGATATAACCACTAAAAAAGTATATGATGAAGTTAAGAAATTAATTAATACATAAGTTCATTTCATCAGTTAATAAAGCGGTTATAATTCTTGTTGAGTGTTCTAACTTGTCCACAAAAACTATAATATTCTCTCAGAAAGATTCGGAAAGAGCACTGTACAAATTCTATTTGGTGGACTCAATTCTTGCTAATCTGCACTTAAAATCCATCAATCTATTCTTTTATTCAGTCCTTCGAGATATTTTAAGTGCAAAGCCACCAGCAAACAATGCATTACCACCGAGCGAGATACAGGGCGACTGGTATCATCAGGTGCGGAGAGCTTGCCGAGGAAATGAGGCGGAACGGGGGATTATAAGGGCGCTGCCCTTATTTCATTTTCTTTACGAAAGTAGTTTTGTTTGACATTATTGTAATAATCCATCGAAGTATTTATACATTTGAATACGATATAAAACCGATTTCAATGTTACCCCTTTACTGGACGTCTCGCTTACGGAGTCGGAATATATTAGTCGAATTGGAACCTTCAATAAGAAATACGTATCGAGTTAATCAAAATATCAACTCAAATGATTTTTCCTTTTCAGTTAATCTATTTGATTTAATTGTCAAAACTGGAACAATAAATACGAGACTACCTTATCACCCATTACAAAAAGAAGCATTTGATCATAAAAAGGATATATTTGCAAATGTGAGAACAGAGGATAGCGACTTGAGATTAATCAGAATAGAGAATGATAAAACCAAACGTGAACTATCAGAAGATATTGGGGTAGGGATGGCTGCTATTATAGTTGATGAATTATTTGGTATTGATTGGTCAACAATTTCATATGTAACTGGTATAAATGGTAGACGACCAGATATTGCATGTTATACTGTAGATGGTCGAAAAATTGTATTTGAGGCAAAAGGGTCAACAAATAAATACACTCGAAATAGTTTGTTAAATTATGCGGTTTTATATCAAAAAAATGTTATTCCAGCAAATATTAACCTCGCGGTCGGGACATTCGTTACCACTTTAGATGAAGGTGAGCAATCAAATGTAGTTGTTCGTGATCCACCAATAAATAATGAAAAGATCGATATCAATTCAAAGGTAATTTTAAAAACTTTGCATTACTCAAGAGCATTCAATTTTATTAATCAATATGAACTTTCAAAATATTTTTATTATATGAAAAAAAGAATCAAAAATGGTCGTGATTTTCCTGAATATCGTGATAAATTGGCATTGTTTAAAAAATTAACGACCGAATATAAAAGAATTCGCATTCAGAATAAAAACTGTGTCGGAACAATAAGAACGATAGATAAAGAATCCGATACATATATCTTTAGAGGCGTATTTGAAGATTTACTTACTATTAGAGGTATTTTTGATTTTGTAGGAGAAATGGAAATTAAACCAATTATTAAAAATAATTACTATTTAAAATTATATCCAGATGGAATATGTATAGGTTTATTTGATAGTATAAAGACTTTTGAAAAGGTGGAGATCAAAGAAAAGCCTCAATGGGAGACTTAATTATCGATATTATGTGTTGGTTATAAAGCCTAAATACCGCACTCTTTTAATTGTTTAATATACGACATGGTATTGCTTGTTACTAAGAGCCAAACATTGATTGATATTGAAAAATAACCAACAATTACGAGGATTGCCAATGAATACAATAAAAAAAATGGTGGACATTAATAACAAAACTTTTATAATGGAAAGGTGTAATGGAACGATTGTATAGGGGGGATTATCTTTAGAAAACAAAGAAAAAAACAGGTAGCGGGGATCGATTCAGAAGATGCAGATGCTTTGTGTAAGAGAGGAGAAAAATTCTATAATTCAAGGAGTTACGAAGAAGCGATTCAATGCTACGATAAGGCATTGGGAATAAACCCAGGAAATGAGAGTACCTGGCTTATGAAAGGACTTGTATTATTCAAGCAAGAGAGTTACGATGAAGCGCTCCTATGCTGTTGCAAAGCATTAGAGATTAAGCAAGAAAACAACATGGATGCATTGATTCTGGAAGGATGCATATTGAATGGTCTGAAGAGATATAAAGAAACGATCCAGTGCTGTAACAAGGCATTGAAGATTGACTCGAAGGATGTGGATCTCTTTAGACTCAAAGCAACTACATTATTATCATTAGGTAGATATGATGAAGCGCTTCAAAACTGCAACAAGGCATTGGAGATTGACTCGAAAGATGTGGACCTCTGGAATGCCAAAGGAATCGCATTAATAGGGTTAAGAAGATACGATGAAGCGCTCAAATGTAATAATAAGGCATTAGAGATAGAACCAGAAAATCGATCTGCTTGCAAAGTGAAAGGATTGATATTAGACTCCATTAAAAACAAAGAATGAACACGGTCTTTGAGAGCGTTTTAATACCAGGATTACCAACCCAGAATTTTACAACCCTGATTTGACAAAGCTATAATTTACAGAAGTGTTTAATCCAGTTTTATTTTATCTATTTTCCCCATAATTTCCATGGTTTGTGCTATGATATCTACAAGTTTAACGAAGGTCTCTATCTCTTCAGAGGTTAGTCGCCTTCCTTTTCTGCTTTTTAACCATTTATCCAATACCTGATAACCACCGATATAGAAAGCCCATATACTCTCTGTAATTCCACCAAAATATTGATTACCGTTTATGAAGACTTTGCCATCTTTATATTTTACAAAATTAACCTCGTTGCTTCCAGAAACCTCGAATTTAACCATGTTTTTTGAGAAATCTATCTTCATTAAATGAAGTTCTACAAGTTTTCTGCCGAGTTCTGATAGTTTCGTAAATGTATCATACTTCTTGACGAAAGGTATTCGTGAAAAATCTGTTTTGAGAAAATTATAATATTTTTCTCTGTATGGCGGAGAGTGAAGAACTGCATAAATGTAGTAAAAAATTTCTTCCGGATTAATTTCTTTTTTCGGGTATCTCTCTTTTATATAGCTTAAAAATTCTTCTGTGAAGTTTGGTTGTTTTCCAGATTTCTCTGTTACTTTTCCAGATAAACTTGTTTGTTTGGTTTTTATCTCATCATTGTAAATATATAGTGGAAATACAAATCCAGTGCCGCGGCTACTTAACGTTATTCTAATATCTACAAGTTTATCGGTAATAAAAACATGATTAAAGGTTTTATTCTCTGCATATTGCCTGACTGAAATTAATCCGAGATTTTCCCCTATTAGAAAATGTTGCATGGTGTCGTATCTTGCTCGTGATATCGCCTTTGGATCGTAGTAAATCCAGCGAATGTCAAAAGGTCTGTAATGAATTTTTGATATGTATTTTTCATCAAAAGAACACTGTCTAAACTTTTTAAGGTTCCATCCTGTTGTGGATTTTAATTTGTATTTATTTAAAACAGTCTCTTCATCTGCTTCTGTTAAAGCGTCTTTTATCCGATTATTTAGTATGTCTTTTTTGAAGTCTATAAAAAAATCATCGTTTGCACTTTTTATCCCGCTGTTATAGTGAGCGAAAATTTCTGTTAGCCCCCATCCTTTGTTATAAATATTTTTATAGGTTAAATCTTTTTTCACAAACCAGTAGTCTGGTTTTTTAGGGTTTAATTTTTCCCAGGCAATCTTTTCAATACGGGCGTCTAATAGAAATTTGTATTTCTCCGCTCTCGAAATAATACCATTTTCTAGAGTGGAGAAGTAATAAATTTCTTTATCTTTGAGCGGTTTGTTAGTCTTGATAAATAAAGCAATAGAAACTCCTTTTTTAATATCAAAAACATTTTTATCAGGGTCTTTTCTATCGCTATCGCCATGAAGATTTAAGATATATATTTTATCAAATGTTTTAATTAATTTATTTCTCATAACGCGATGTATGATCCCATCGAGATAAGAGTTGTTTGTTATTATTCCAATTATTCCTTTCTCGGTTTCTTCGATTTTCCATTGAGCGAACTTTATGAATTTGATATAGTCGTCATCCAATGGTTGAATATTACGCTCTTTGAGCCCTTCCTTATAATCTTTCATTAATTTCATTATCCAGTCTGATTTATTGGAAGATTTGTTAAAATATGGTGGATTTCCCATTACAACCAATATTTTGGTTTTCAATTTCACCGTATTGGCCATCATAGTCTCATAGGAAAGTTCCTTCATGAATCCTTTTAAACTCTCTAACGTTTCTCGTGGATCGAGAGTATTAGTTAAATAAACCTGAATCCTTTCGTTGCTCTCTATATCATAGCCTTCTTTTTTGAGCAGGACACCTAACTTTAAGTGAGCTATGACATAAGGAGAAACCAATATCTCAAAACCATAAAAGTCTTTTAATAAGTGATTTTTTATTTTATCTTTCTCTATACCTGACAATCCAGATTTCCTTATCTCATGTAATGCCAGAACAAATGAATTCGCTAAAAAAGTCCCTGTCCCAGTTGCGAAGTCAAGGCTTTTAACAGAATCATCAGCAAAGCCTTTAGATTTTCCGAATTCTTTTTTTAGTAGTTCATTTATCGAATTTGTAATGAATGATACAACAGGTTCGGGAGTGTAATAGACCCCCAGACTTTTTCTTTTTTTTGGGTCGTATTCCTTCAGAAAATCTTCATAGAAATGTATGAACGGATCACGGTAATTTTTTCCCTCAAAGACAAATTCAGAAAGTATTTTAGGAATATCAGCAGAATTGAGAATGTCGATTATTTCATCAACGATCCAAGATAAGTTAGAAGGCAATTCATCTCCCGTTATATGGTTAAAGATTTTTTTAATAATTTTTATGCTTGAAGGGATGTAAGTATATGCTGAATCCCTGTTTAGCCCATCATGCGAACCGATTTTTGATAAGAATAAACCATAGGTGATTGTCTGAGAATATGCATCTATGCACTCATCAACATTAGCATCTTTGATCAATTCCCTAAATACTCCATAAAAGTCGAATATTGAGCTTTTCTCTTCTTCTTGTGTCTTTTGTAAATCATCCTCTAACTGCTCTTTTGACAAGTCCCTTAATAATTTCGCCCGTTTAGATAACTCTATAGCTAATTCGCTTGCATTTTTTATTGTCGGTAGTTCATAGCTCAAAAAGGATTCAAGCAGTTGGTTAAACTTTCTTGTCCCTTCCTCTTTAAAAGTTACTTTCCCATTTTTTAAGTTATCGATATCAAATAGCGTAATATCCAATACTGCTTTTTGTTTTTTATAAAGAATAAATCGGGCATAATCTGTCAAGATGATGTTTGGTATTGCACCTTTAGAATACTTTTTTATTTGCTCTCCCTTTAGTTCTTTATCCAAATCTACGCCGATGTCTTTTGTTTCTACATATCCTATTTTTATTTTGTTTTTAAAACAAGTGAAATCAGGTCTACCTATCTTCCTTATTTGACGGTTTTCTTCAGAAAGCTCTAATTTTGGTGATAGTTCTTCAATAAAATTTTTTAAGTAGCTTCTAAATGTGAGCTCTGTTGTTTGTCCTCTTTTGTACTCATCAGAAACCTCTTTAAAGTATTTTTGGAATGATTCCATGTAAATTATACATCTCCTATTAATTTTTTAATCTGTTGATTTTTTGATTCTGTAACATTGATTGTTACCATATTCTCTGACCCATTGGTCGTCATTTTTCTTTGTATATGAATGATGAACAGTCCGATTTGTATTACAAGAAACAACCGTCGCATCTGGTTAGAAAATTATTTTTCAATAAACCACAATTTTGCATTTCCTTTTCTACTGGAATGGATTCCTATGTTTTTTTTCTCTAACACCTCGAGATGTTTTTTTGCTGTTAACCAGCTCATATTTGCATAATCTGCGATCTCGTTTGTAGTAAGGGGACGTCTCGCATTTTCTAATACTTGACAAGCAGCTCTTTGATGAGGGGATAAATCCCCTAATTTACATCCTACTTTTTTTTTCTCATACAAGTATTTCAACCACCATGATCTTTTTGTTTGTTTCTTGGATGTATGCAAGTTTTACAGTAAATTTCATTTTATTACCTTTTTGAAATTTTAAGATATCAGAGATCTTTTTAGGTATGCGAACCACGAATTGATCGCCGTCAAAGCTGATTTTCGCAGTTTTTTCGATTTTTTCTTCTCTTTCAGTACCTTTACCGTTATCAAGAATCCGTTCGATTATTTCTTTCATTTTCAATAAGAAATCGTACATATTGTTTATATACTTTTTTGTTTCAGATTATATAATCGTACGGTTTTTTATTAAGTAATGATAAATTATAAATACGGGTTATAGTATTCAAAATCGTACGGAAAATTATTAAAAATAAAGAAAAATAGGTGACTATCAATGAAAGAAAAAGAAAAAACACTCAAACGAAAAATAGAACGAAAATTAAAGGTATGTCTTCGAGAAATTACGATAGACGTGGATACCTTGATGCAGGAGATAAACAAACATGAATTCATCGAATATCTAAACAACTCATTCAATAGATTCGTAAAAGAACATCCCATGGACGTAGAAATACAACTCCCCGTAGAAATGTTTCAGCCGATAATATGGGGGGATGCACTTTGAGTTCTCCATATTCGATGAATCGCAGTCGGTGCATCCTTGACATTGAGACCACATCGTTTCAGCCTTGGTCCGGCCGAATTATTTGCATCGGAATAAAAGACGCATGCAACGGAGACGTCCAAGTATTTTATGATGAAGACGAGGGGTCCCTTCTCATGCGATTCTTAAGGCATGTAAACAAAAAACACTACAACGAAATCATTGGTTTTAATCTCGCTTTCGATATGCGCTTCATCTTCGCACGATGTCTACGATACAAGATACAAACCTATGGATTCTTCGATACGGTTCAAACGGATATGATGATGATTCTAAAAAACGTGAAGAAAGGCTACAATTACAATCAACCTGGAACACTAGATGACTGGGCAAACGCTCTCCTTGGAAAGAAGAAACTCTTCGACAATACCCAGGTCCCGGAACTGTACGATCAGGGTAGAATACAGGATCTGTTCGAGTATAATCAGAACGATCTGGAGCTCACCTATGAATTGTGGAAACGAGTGGAGATCGTCTTACAATCTACGTAAAGCCCGATGGTAGGGGATTGCACCCCCTACCGTGGGCAGGAAATACCCTGATGTCGCTAAACATAAGAGATATCTCCAATGATAATACAACAGGAGAGATTTTAAAAGCCTTACTACGGGCAAACACTGGCAAGAAAAAAATAATCGCAGAAATTTTAAACAAATTAAATACAAAAACTTTTCTGGATATACCCTACAGGAGCATTGATTTCACCGCGGAATCCCTCTGTAAATGTATTCTGTTTATGGAACTTAAGGGATTGAACCAACAAAACCTCGAGATTTACCTGAAAACGCATAAGAACGAGAGGAAGAAACTTGGTCTGAAAAGAACCCCGGATCAGACGACGTTCTCTCATTTTCTGTTAAAATTGGATGATGAGTCTAAAAATATCATCAAACTAACCGTAAATAAGATCGAGGAAATTGCCGGTAAAAAAGGGATCATTCTTGATACAATTAAGATAAAAAAGGACAGAAAAAACAGAAGGAGAAAAACAGAACAGTACTCCCTTAAAGAAAGGATAACTAAAGAAGTGGCCAAGTTTTTTAGAAAGAGAATAGTCCCGTACATTGCTTTCGACCTCAGGTTTAATTGTGTATACGACGAAAAAATTCTGATTGCTTTCTTTCTTTATATCGCAGAACACCATATGTGCGCGGAAGATGGTGCAAAAAATCTTAGAGTAGTATTGAAAAACAGCAAAATCTTGTGTCCCAAATGTAAGCATTTACTTTATCCTAAGGAGGAGATCTCCGACGATCCTTGCGATTATAATCTGTTTCTTTGCGTAAAATGCGGTCACCAAAAGAGGATTGCACCAGTTGGGCATACTTTTAGAAACCAAGTTAAAAAAAGTCACTCAGAATCTGAGATTATTGAAATGTTCACAAATGTATTCAAAATCTTATGGGAGTTAACACCTGAGTCCAAGGCATCAAAAAAACCAGAGGTATATCTTGCAATCGATAATACTGAATGGCATTTTCACGGAAAGAAGGATAACCCATATATTGTCGGCGGAAAATTAAAGGATGACACACACTACAGTTTTAGGTTTATGACGATCAACATCGTACAAGCGGGACAACGCTATACCCTTATGGCACTTCCTGTTACTCAAACTGATAATCAAAGAGAATTAGTAAAAGAATTGATTGAATTTGCCCGACAAAGAGTAAAAATAAAATTATTACTGCTCGATAAAGGATTCTTCAACACAGAATGCCAAAAACTCATTAACTCATTCGGAATTCGATATATAATTCCCTGTATTAAGAATCCAGATGTTAAAACAATATTAAAAAATCCGACACCATTTGTAGTAAATGACTGTATAATGAAGGGAGAACTTCATTATAACATGGCGGCAATAACACGAAAAAATAGAAAAGGAGAAGATCAAATCTACGCGTACGCCACCAATATACCTCTGGACGAAAATAATATGGATAAGGAAGCTCATTGGATCGACGAGGAGTACGATCGGAGATGGGGAATCGAAGTCTCGTATAGAACAAAAAAACATTCATATCTCCCAAACACAACATCGAAAGATTATCGGATAAGACTCTTCTATTTTTTCTTCTCTGTTCTTCTGTATAATATGTGGACCTTATCAAATGTCCTTATCTTTATCGAAATATATGGAGAAGTTGGGTTGAAACCGATTATTACAGCAAATTTTTTCAGAACGATATTTTTTTACAGCGATCCCGGGGGTTGAGATTAATGATGTTTCACCAAAACGATTATAATTCAATCTTATTACCTTGAGGCATAATCTAACCAAACTTTTTTTCCTTTTTTCCAATATCAATCATGATTTATCGTATTTTTGACACTCGAAAATGATTAAAATAAATATCTATCGAGATAAATAAAAAATATTGAGAGCACGATTTTTCAATCAAAATTCTACTTTTCCATCTATTTCCTCGCATTATCTTCTTGCTACAGAGATAGCAGGATGCTATTTATGGGAATCGTGACGTGGATTCACGCTGATTCACCATCATTCCATTCAGATACAACTGGGTTTTTAGAGTTGTCGAGACCAACGAAGGCACATCGACAGAAAGTTCCACCACGCGCTTCTCACCTGCAGCAATCGAGGGAACACTCATAGTCACTTGATTGTAGACACGACTCGTGTTATCGTAGAACGCCCCTCGAACCTCAATATCGGATGTCGCTGCCGTCCCGAGATTTTCGATAATCATTGTTACGCTCACATAATCAGCCCCGGTGCTCATGGTAAATCGCGTCGCGTTTTTCCAACTATGAATCAGGAGCGGCCGTGAAGAAATCGGGTACACGGTTACGTTCGAAAGACCTTGATATTCAGGAGGAATTTTTCCAAGCGGCATAGAAAGTGTTGTGGTTTCTAAGAAATAATATTGGTTGATGTAATACGAATAAACAGAGATCGTTTCATTCAGATGAACACCGACTGCCATATGTTGGGGGAGTCGAATCAGTGACACATTGTATCCAAGGCTTTCAAGTAATGCCGCGGTCAGAATCGCTTTATCCTCACAATCTCCACGTTTTTCCTTTAACGTCTCCAGGGGATACCGTGGGTATTCATATGTCTCGTTCTCCGGGTCATCTTTTTTATATTCAATGCCTTGTACAAATGAGGCGATAAAATTGATTTTCTCTACATTGGTTTTCAGGTTTTTGAGTAACAGGAGTTGAGTAGCAAGAAACTCGATATAGCGGTCATCATATCGATCAAACACATACGCTGCGTAATCGATGATATCAAATCGTTTCACACTTTTATAATAATCGTAGAACCAATCTACCTCAGGGATTTTCAGCGTTTGAGAACCAAGGTAATGCCATTGATATATCCATGAATCAATGGGATTTTTTTGAGTCGCGGTAAGCGTTTTTTGTACGAGAACTGCTCCGGTGTTATCAAACAGAGAAATATTCAGTTGATTTCCTCCAGAAGGCATGTTGGTAGGTAGCATAAAACACGTTATTTGTGTGGTATGAGATGGAAGAACCACCGTTGGTATAAGATACGCACCAACTGAATTCTTTCCTTGAGAAACAGTGATATTGAATGGGTATACTGGGAGATCACCAGAATTCTTGACACTGAGATGAAACGTTACAATTGAAGAACCGGTGTTGCCATTCCACCAGTCTTCATAAACAGAAATGAGAGAAAGATTATGACCGTTAAACTGTAGTTCGTTCTCAAAAATCGTATTTTTCGACGAATCAACAGCCTTTAACGTGTACGTCCCAGCAACAACAGTCGTTCGATATCCAGCAAGGTAGATGCTTTCATTGTGAATTCCAGAGTAATACGTATCAGAGAACAGAATGTTTTTTTGAGGACCGGTGAGCATGAGTGTAGATGTATCAGAGGTGTTGAATTGCACATACATGCGAGGGAATCCATTGTCGTCATCAACCGTAAGAGAAAGGAGCGTAAACTTCGTTTGCCGAAGCAAGGTACAGCCTGAAAAAGAACTTATCAAGAGGATACTGGTGATGAGGATTGTTTTGCCTAACGGCATAACACCTTCATTTTGCGTTCAATCACCGTACCAAGCCGCTTCATACCCGTCTCCAGTTGCTCGTTTGTGGAGTAGGAAAAATTCAGTCGCATGGAGCTGCCACCGCCACCGTCCACACAGAATGCTTTGCCATGGACGTACGCGACTTTCTCTTTCAGCGCTTCAAGGAACATGACTTCCGTGTCGATTTCCTCAGGGAGAGTGACCCAGGAGAACATCCCGCCTTTCGGTTTGTTGCAAATATATCCTTCTGGGAAATATTTCTTCATGGAATCCATCATAATATCGCGTTTCGGTTTGTACATCTCACAAATCTTCATGATATGTAAATCAAGTGAACCACTTTTCATGAACTCATAGGCAATATATTGAGAAAACGGGGCTGTGCAAAGATCCAAAGCTTGTTTACATAACGCAAGTTTCCGCATGATATCCTCCGCGGCGATAATCCAGGCAAGTCGGAACCCGGGTGCGAGAATCTTCGAAAATGTCGACATATAGATGACTCGGCCTTCATCGTCAAATGCCTTGATTGGTTTGACAGCGGGGATATCGTACCGCAGCTTCCCATACGGATCGTCTTCGATAATGACCAAATTATACTCATGTGCTATTTCCACTAGTTTCTTCCGTCGTGACTCTGGCATGACTGTACCTGCCGGGTTCTGAAACGTGGGGACCGTGTAGATGAACTTCACCGACATGTCTTGCTTGATGAGCTCTTTTATTTTCTCTTCAAGGAGGTCCACGCGCATCCCCTCTTTATCTAAAGGGATTCCAACAAGGTTTGCCTCGTAACTGCGAAACGCATTAATCCCACCAAGATACGACGGAAGACCAACGATTGCGATGTCCCCAGGGTTCAGAAAAATCTTTCCGACCGCGTCTAAGGCTTGCTGGGATCCGCTGGTAATCATGATGTTTTCCTGGGTGACACCACCTTTCATCCCTTCTCTGATGGATCGTTCAGCGATCACTTCTCGAAGTTCATTGATTCCTTGCGTCGCCCCATACTGAAGCGCGACTTTCCCATGATGGTCTAACACGGTTTGAACGATTCCTTTTAAATCTTGAATCGGGAACGATTGAGGGCTCGGTAACCCACCAGCAAAGGAGATGATCTCTGGATCCTGCGTTACTTTGAGTAATTCACGGATTTCTGATTTCCGCATCTTTCCTGCTCTATCTGAGTACAACTGGTCAAAGTTTACCATGAAACCCACTCAGCCCCAAAATCAACCTATGTTTTATATGTATTTCGTCAAAAGATAGAAATATAAAATGACCGATAACCACAGCATTATTTGTCTGTTTCTTCTCGGCGGAATAACACCTTGCAGTGTTCTTCAAATGCAGGCATGGTTTCGACCGTGTCCCAGTCAAGATTAAATCGATGCATGAACAACATAAGCTCTTCATTTGATGTTATTACTTTTTTGGTCGTAAGAGCCATGCAGCTGACTTCTTCGGGGTCAGTTATCTCGTCGTTCATACGTCCTCACGCGTTATTGAACACGGCTCGTACTTATAAACCTTTCTTTTAACAAAAAAAAGAAAAAAAGAAGAACCAAGGACCTTACTTCTTTTTCAAGTATGGCAGACTGGTTCTCTTGTTGACACCAACAGCGTACCCATTGGGTAAGTCGCAGGGAGTTCCACTTTTTGGTGATCGTTTGCTGAAGAAATAGATCGTTTGTTGGCGTCCACCTTTCAAGTTGACGCTGCGGGTGTATAACGTCCATCCTTCATACTTATATACCATAAAACACCTCCTATTGCACATGGTATCCTATTTTAAGATTTAAATCTTCTCCTTTATGTCTTCTTATCTTTTTTTTTATTTCACTTAAAAATTCAACAGAGAGGTGTTCGATAAAAAAGATTATGAATAGTGAATTTATGTCTACCACAAGCCAGACAAACAAATGATTACGTCAGACTACAGAATGCGGATGTGATCTAGTGGTTATGATTGAGGCCCTCCAAGCCTCTTGCCCGGGTTCGAATCCCGGCGTCCGCACTTCTTTATTTCGCCAATTGTCTGCAGGGGTAGCCAAGCATGGCCAACGGCGCAGGACTTAAGATCAAAACACAAGAAAGGTTCGTGTGATGAGACATCCTGTCTCGCAGGAGTCCGAGGGTTCAAATCCCTTCCCCTGCACTTTTTTATGACACTAAACATATTCATATAGTAATTGTATATTACATAATATAAATTCTTATATGGAGGAAAAATATTATGAAAAAAGCAAAAAAAATTGTTTTAATATTTATTTTGGCTTTTTGTATGATCCCAGTTTTTGGGATTAGCCAAAATTGTCAAGCCGCTAATCAACTGATACAAACACAAACAATAAATCTTAATATATACAGCCAAATCCCTGGATACGATGTCGTTGTAACGGTAAAATTATGGTACGATACAACCTTAGATAAACACTGGGTAGAGATAAGTGCGACCAATGCAGGTATAGTGTGTTATCCTAATACAGTTTTTACACAATTTAGAGCATATATGTGTCATCATGTCAACGTTGGATCTAATGGTGCACCCATACCTATGTTTGACGAATTTCAACACGTCAAATGGAATACCTATCAATTTTCTTGGAATGATAATTCACAGATGTATCTTAACCAAAAAACTTGGACAGGTGCATATCATTCAGGAGTATCAGGGAGTTTTTCCACTACGACAGCCCCATATAAATGGGATTATGTCATGCTTATGAATCCTTCGAGTATATATGGCTATTCGACTCGGGTAAATTTCTTGTTCAAAAGCGATAAGTTTGATTGGGGAACTGTTGTACAGAGGACTTATTTAAGTGTAGGATTTTTCCTGTCTGATAGTTATCCTAGTCCTACTCATGCTACAACTGGATGTGCATATCTAGCAACTACTCATCCTTGATGTCTCCTTTTTTCACTTTATTGGTTGTTTACAGTAATTTTTAAGTTTTGGCGTCCAATGGGAGTAAGTCGTTATCCGTCAATCATTACCATGCCGGTAAACTAGTGTTCAAATCCCGTTAAAAAGGGGTTCTAATATAATATGAATAAGGTGACATCGAAACAACAAATGAAAAATTTTAATGATATGCGAACAAAGTTCGGATATAACGTGTTAGGCGAAATGCTCGCAAAACAAGGAGGTAAAAAATGGTCGACATTAATGAAGCAAAGAAATTGATTGGGTATTGCGGTACATACTGTGGTGCATGTGGAATGTACAGAGGAAGAATTTATGCAAAGATTGCTCAAGAATTCTTGGAAGTTATAAAAGCTGCAGATTATCCGGATGAGCTGACTATAAATCCGAAGTTCGTTAAACCAGATTTTGACTTCAACGAATTCTTAAAAGGAGTAGAATATTTCAGCAAAGAAAATAGCGGAGCCTATTGTCAAGAACCTTGTAAACAAGGCGGGGGAGTGCCATGCAAAAATCGGCCATGCGCTAGAGAAAGAGGATTAGAGATTTGCTATGAATGTAAGGATTTCCCTTGCGAGCACTTTTCAGGGACTTTAGAGAAACATCCCGAAAAACTAAAGGATTATGAGCGTTTCAAGAAACTTGGGTTTGAAGGATGGATACGATTCTATGCAGAGAGAGCTGAGAAAGGATATGCCAATGCTACACGGAAATATTATGCCCAAGCCAAAAAGGAAAAATAAGACGACAACTTGCTCGCATTATCGTCTAACAGAGAGTATCTGAAGTTTCGAGCGAAGCGAGGAATTTGGGCGGAGGTGCGAAGCACTGAAACCAGATACGCTCAGCCGTTATATGTCTGCGGTCATTCATCAATCACCAATCATTATTTGTCAATCATCAACAGGAGAAAACATATATTTTCACCGGTAAACTGGGGTTCAAATCCTTTCCCCTGCACTTTTTATCCTTATATCAGGAGTGAACTCATCCTGACAAAGATTTAAATAGACAAGGGCTCTTTGTTACTATATAGGAGGCAGGAAAAAGATGAAAAAAACGCTCTTAGCAACGATTTTTACTTCGCTGCTCATTTTTTCTCTTTTTGTTTCCTCTGTTATAGCAGACGATGTAACTATCACCATCAAAGGAGGATTTGGTTGTACAGTTACAATTCAGAACAACGGAAATTATACTATTAACGCAAGCATAAGCATTGTTTCTTATAGAATTTTTAGAGAAGGTGGTGCAAACATGACTGGAAATGGCTCGATAAAACCAGGCGAATCTGTTTCATTAAGGTCGTTCCCTCCCGGTATAGAGTCCATTTATGCAATGGCACAAGGGGGAAATCAGACGCTTGTTCGAAAAGGGATATCTATCTTTTATTTTGTATTATTGTTGCGATAGAGTGTCATTAAAAAAAATTAGGATATCTTTGACGTGAACCTTGTGATAACATCAGTGACACATATTGACTGGTATAGTTCATACTATCTCATCCCTTCCCCTGCACTTTTTTTTATCCTGACAAAGATTTAAATATCGAAGGATTGTTTATTTTCTTATAGGGGCAGGAAACAGATGAAGAAATATCTTCTGTTTTATTTCAATTTAACATTAATTTTATATACATGATTTGTATTACGTGATATGTATTAGCATAGCATGAGAAGGATGTCAATGAAAAAGAAATGTTTGATTGTTTCTGTTATCCTCCTGTTTATCGGTGTCGCAATCGCACCAAGCATCAACATCAACATTGTCAAAGCATCAAATGACAACGACCTTGTAGAAGTAACCACCCAAGCGTGTGGCATCAATGGATATGGAAACACCACGGTGAAACTTACCAGACAACAATACCAGAATCTGGAGCAGTATCTTGTTGAGTTCAGAGAACGATTGAACAAGACAACAACCAGGGAAGAAGCAGTTCCTATCTTCAAGGAAGCAGTTGTAGAGTTGAACAAGTATGGGTTGTTGCCAAAAGGGATGAGTGTTGAACAGGCACAGCAATTCGTGGCAGGGCGATATGAAAAGATAAGATTTAATCATCTTATAGAAAAAACATCCGTTAGAAATCAAATGGGTGACTCGAATAACTCTAACTATTTATGTTTAGTCTGTAGCGTTACAGATGGGATGATTTCAGTAGGCCCTATTGTTCGATGCATAAATAACATTATGTACCTTTTATTATTATCAGATTTTTCTCAAAATTTGTTTGACTTCCTTTATAAAAATGGATACTTACTGATATATAACATTTTATATAGAATTATTTTGGCTATTACTGACCCATTAGTTGAACCCTGGATTTTTGCTCCTATAATTACAACCATCAATCCTATTAAAATTCTCTATACTTTGACGTTAGGAGGTGAAATACTCAGATTTGATGGACATTATTACAAATACGAATACGTTCCAAGTAGTGGATGGGTTGCTACATTTGGTCTAAATGGAATAAAAATTTTTCAGGACCAACCTCTTTGGGGTCATCTCCCTCAATTCCCAATTTTTGGTATGTTAAACTTTTATTATCCTGGGATATTTGATTTTACAGGAATAGGAATTATTCTGCCTGGAAAACAAATTCACCTTGGTTCTGCTCTCTGGGTTAAAATAGGTTCAGAACCTCCATCGTAACCAGAAAATCAATAAAAAGATGAAACGAGAACGTATGAAATTGTAGACTGATACGGAGGAAATCATCAACTGTCAATCCTTGTCATTCCGGTAAACTGGGGTTCAAATCCCTTCCCCTGCACTTTTTTTATTATTTTTCAATATCATCTTGATTGCATTCAGAGTCAAGCTTATTGTTTTCAAGGGGTTGCGATGGATGAATACAAATCTTGCGTTGGGAAACACCTGTTTGATGTAGAGGAAATTCGGGAAATCATAGGGGTTTTTGAGAAGGATTGGTTTGTCGTTTCCTGCAATGAACTGGATCTTTTTACACATCTCTGTAAAGAGCGCAACGTTTTTTCTGGTAATGAACATCTGAACGGTTTTTTTGTTGAGAAGAAACCCATATTCCTCTGCGAACTCCGCTGTTACTTTCAATCGGTCAATTCCTCTGTCCTGAAGGCCTTTTTCTCTGAATGATTCAGTCAGGAGCTGTTTTGCGAATTCTTCCTTTTTCAGGTGGTGAGTCAAGAGAAGCTCGTTGTAGTTGATTAGATGATACGCAGTGACTGGATTGAAATTCCCTGTTTCGGTAAGCATCTTGTAATGGATACTGGTTCCTGAACAGTGCAACCCTAAGATAAAAACTGGTTGGAAGGTAACCTGCTGGAGTTCTTGGATGAATTCGTTATCGGGTTGATTCCCCATGTCTTTTCCTTACTACGTGATATACCCAAGTTCTTCTATTGAATGCATCACCTTCTTGACGCTCTCTTCAATAGACTCTGTATCGGTATTGAGGATAAGCTCTGGGTGCTCTGGTTCTTCGTACGGGTCATCAACACCGGTGAAATGCTTGATTTTTCCTTCGAGCGCTTTTCGATACATGCCTTTGGCGTCTCGTTTCATGCAGATCTCCACGGGGCATCGTACATAGACTTCAACGAATCTTTCAATTTCCTTTCTTGCATTCCTGCGCTGTTCTCTATAGGGTGAGACAAAGGTTGCGAGCACAACAACGTTATTTCGTGTGAGCATTTTCGCAACAAACGTGACACGTCTGATGTTTTCATCTCTATCTTTTTTTGAGAAACCGAGATCACTGGTGAGGCCCTGGCGGACGACATCTCCGTCGAGTCGTTCAACCGTGTAATCCTTCTTTTTTAAAAGTGTTGCAACCTGGTCTGCGATGGTTGTTTTCCCGCAGCAGGGGATCCCAGTAAACCAGACGGTGAAACCCTGGTGTTTTTTCATAGATGTTATTCCTTCTTTTTCTTTTCAGAAACCTTGGTGGAGGGTTCTCGTATCATCCCTGCGCCAACGGTCTCATTGGTTACTTCATCGATCAGGATTATACTGCCGGTGGCTCGATTATGCTGGTAACTGTCATAGAACAAAGGTTGCGCAGTACGCATCGTGATACGTCCGATGTCATTGAGTCCTAGTTGCGTAGCCCCGGGTATGCGATGTAAGGTGTTGATGTCTATCTTGTATTGGATTTCTTTGACAATCCCTTTTGTTTCTCTGGTGGTGTGGCGTAGGATGTACCTGGTTCCTGAGGTTAATGGCTTTGTGTTCATCCAGCAGATCATGAAATCAAGGTTCTGGCCGATAAATGGCGTGTTATGCTCACGAACAAGCATGTCCCCACGGCTGATATCAATATCGTCTTTGAGTTGCACAACGACAGACATCGGGGGAAATGCTTCATTGATTTCTCCTTGCGGGGTCTCAATCGACTTGATGGTGGTCGTGAACCCGGAAGGGAGTACAGTGACCCTGTCCCCTGGTTTGAAGATGCCGCTTGCGATTTTTCCGGCGTACCCTCGGTAATCATGATGTTTGTCGGATCGCGGTCGGATCACGTATTGGACTGGGAACCGGCAGTCAACAAGGTTTTCGTCACTGCCGATGTGGACGTCTTCAAGATGGTAAAGCAAGGTAGGTCCATGGTACCAATTCATCTGGTTTGACGCATGGACCACGTTATCACCATGTAACGCGCTGATAGGAATAAACGTGATATCAGGGATCGTGAGCTTTGAGATGAAATCCTCTATTTCGGTTTTGATGGTGTCGTAGATCTCTTGTTTGTAGCTGACGAGGTCCATCTTGTTAATGCAGACGACAAAATGTGGGATCTGGAGAAGCGAGGCAATGAATATATGACGGTGGGTTTGTTCAGTAACCCCATTACGTGCGTCTACAAGGATTAATGCAAGATTCGCGGTTGATGCCCCTGTGACCATGTTGCGTGTGTACTGGATGTGCCCTGGGGTGTCTGCAATGATGAATTTTCTGACAGGGGTTGCAAAGTATCGATAGGCGACATCTATGGTAATCCCTTGTTCTCGCTCTGCTCGTAGACCGTCGGTGAGCAGTGCGAGGTTGAGTTCTTCGCCGCGTTGTTGACTCAACCGTTCAAGGTTTTCCAGCTGGTCTTGAAAGAGGGTTTTACTGTCATACAGGAGCCGGCCGATAAGGGTGCTCTTTCCATCATCCACGCTTCCTGCAGTGGTAAAACGGAGCAGATCCATGTCGAGATAACTTTTTTGTTCCATGTTAGAAGTATCCCTCCTTTTTCCGGTCCTCGAGCGCGTTTTCCGATCGTCGGTCATCTGCTCTAGTGCCTCGTTCTGAGATACGGTATGTTGCGACCTCTTGGACGATCTCTTCTAAAGTACGTGCACTTGACGGTATTGCTCCAGTACAGGTCATGTCTCCAACGGTGCGGAATCGTACGGTCATGGATTGGGCTGTTTTCTTTTCAGCGGCATCAAGATGCAGGTAATCAGAGTACGCGTAGATAACACCGTCTCGTATGATACAATCTCGTGTGTGTGAGAAATAAATCGAGGGGATCTGAATTCGTTCTTTGAGGATGTATTGCCAGATGTCCAGTTCTGTCCAGTTGCTTAACGGAAAGACTCGGAAATGTTCTCCGATGTGTTTTCGTCCGTTGTAAACGTCCCAAAGCTCTGGACGTTGGTTTTTTGGGTCCCATTGTCCGAAGTCGTTTCTGTGAGAGAAGAATCGTTCTTTGGCTCGAGATTTTTCTTCGTCCCTTCGACCACCTCCAATTGCTGCATCGAATTTATATTCATGGATGGCGTCAAGGAGCGTGGTAGATTGAAGATAATTCCGGCTTGCGTGTTTCCCTGTTTCTTCTTTGACGCGTCCGGTGTCAATGGATCTTTGAACTGAGCTAACGAGTAGTCGGATATCAAGGTATTTTGCGAACGTATCTCTGAAGATGAGTACTTCAGGGAAATTATGTCCGGTATCGATATGCAGAAAGGGAAATGGGATTTTCGCCGGGGAGAATGCTTTTCGGGAGAGATGCCCAAGCACAATAGAGTCTTTTCCACCGGAGAAGAGCAACACCGGTCGTTCGAATTGTGCTGCGACTTCACGGATGACGTAGATTGATTCTGCTTCAAGTTTCTGCAGGTGATTGAGGTTATATCGTTTCATATGAGGAATATCTTTATACGGCAAACATTCAAAAACTTTGCCAAAATAAAAAACGCCCAAAAATCATATTAATAACGTAGGTGCTCATCAAACAAAGGTATGTCTACTATCACCGTTGTTCCCAAGAGTGACTCTCTTGTATTTTCACCAGAGAGAATCCAAGAGTTTCAAAAAAAAGTATTTTCTTTTTATCAAAAAAATAAACGCGATTTACCCTGGAGAACGACGATTGATCCGTACAAGATTCTCCTCTCTGAACTCATGTTGCAGCAGACGCAGGTGAATCGAGTTATCCTGTATTATGAGAAATGGATTGCCAGATGGCCAGCCATTGACGCTCTTGCGTCTGCATCGCTTGCTGAGGTTTTACAAGCATGGATGGGTCTGGGATATAACACTAGGGCGATAAATCTGCATAAAGCCGCACGAAAAATTGTCACCGAGTTCGGCAATGATGTGGTGGAGGCAATGAAACATTACAAAGAAATTCCTGGCGTTGGGAGATACACCTCACAAGCAGTACAGATTTTTTCAACAAACGCTGATCTTGTCACTGTTGATACAAACATACGACGGATATTCATTAAGGAATTTCATCTTCCTGAGAAGGTTTCTGATAAAGAACTCTGGGGGCTTGCTGAACGGTGCCTTCCGAAAGGACGGAGTCGTGAATGGCATAACGCGTTAATGGATTACGGCGCGCTTCACCTGACTGCTAAAAAAACAGGGATTAAATCAAAAACACAGCAATCACGATTCGAAGGATCTGACCGGCAATTACGAGCTCGTATCATTCGGATTCTTTTACAGAACGATGAATCTCTTGTGAATATATCAAGAATCCTTAATGTTGATAGTTCATGGCTTCAACGGATCCTTGAAAAACTGATCAGCGAAGAGATTATTTCAAAGAAAAATAATCGGTACTACTTAAAAGAATAACTTTTCGATTTTTAAAAAGAAAATCCAATATTTGAATTTTCAATAATTTTTAAATAGGGCCATGTGTTGAGATTTCTTTGGTGAGCATCGCTAATCCAGTGGCGGGAGAGAACTATCATCTTGCTTAGTGATATGGAGAGAGTGTAGAACAGCATATAAAAAAGTATACGATGCGTGAGGAAAAAATGGAGAAAAACGCGACAAATGGAAAAAAAAACATTTTAGCACTGTTACTTGTCTTATCAATGATCATAACAATGCCTACAATAGTGTTTATTTCTAGCGCATTAGGTGGTGGAATCGCAGCCTGTTCCGATATCTCTCCAACATCTATTAATGCAAGCAGCAATTACGTTGGGGTAATCAATGCGCTTCCCGTCATCTACGTATCAACCGAAGCGATGAACGTGATTCAGATAAACTTCGGTCTCCAATTCACACAACCATTTTACGCGACCGATACCAATGGTGATGGAATCGTTGACACCTTTATCGACCCCAATCACCTTCTTACTCTTGTTCGCTTTGTAAATATTAGTGGAAACGCATCCTTTCTCCTCTCAACAGGAAACGATATGGTCCCGGAGTTCTTCTGGGATACCAACGCGAATAAAACCGTGATTCTCACCTTTATTTCTGTTCTATTGACAGAAACCTGGATTGATCCAGAAGCACAAGAACTCCTTATTGTCGCCGATGTCGAAAAATCAGGGTGGGTCTATATCAAGATAATCGACCCCTATCCCCCTGACAAATACCCGAATTTCACTCTCACCGTTAAAGCAACAAATGATCGAATCATTTCATCGAACATGATCTGGCGTGAAAACGGAAACATCTGCATCCTTGACGATCCCTCAGTGCAATATATCTTAACCTATGGGTATACCATTCTTCCACCAGTGTTTAACCCGCCGGATGGAACGATATTAAACATCGCTAGACCAACAATCACGATTACGTTTTTTGAGGAAACCAGCCTCACTATCGCAACATTCGAAAATAATAACATCCTTGATCAACTCACCACCATGGACCATAAAACCTTCATCTACACCCCTACATCAGACCTTGTTGATGGAACCTACACCCTAAGCCTGACTGTGCAGGATACTAAAGGAAACCCCCTGACATCCACATCAACGTATACTATCAGTATTGCAAAGAAACCAACTGGAGAGATTCCTTGGCTCATCGTAACGTTTATTGCGATTATTCTAAGCATAATAGTAATCCTCGTCATCCTTAGAAGGCACCTCATCATCTAAAATAAGCGACCACGAAAAACTCATTGAAATCTGCCTTACTAATTGAAGATTCTCACCATATTTTTTCTGTATTCTCCCCTTATATACGTCTCAGTAAATTTAATATATAAAGCACGTGTATATTAATTACTAGATATGAGACTTATCGGAAAACTCGTAATAATCATCTTTATCGTAGGAATTCTCCTTGGTGCATCAGCGTACGTTATTCTCTACACCGGGGACGACAACAATAATAACAACGGAGGACACGACACAGAACCTCCACAGATCATCGAAGTCTCCGGTGACCTTACTGTAACCGCCGGTCAATCCGCTACGATCACTGCTCGTTTTACCGATAACGTGAATGTCACCGAGGCAACCCTGTACTATCAAACCGCGGGATCAACGAGTTGGACCTCAAAATCAATTCTAAACGATACTGCAAGCATCCCGATTCCTTCGTCTGCGACCAGCAATTATTATTACTACATCACAGTCAATGATAAAGCAGGGAACGGACCAGTAGGAGATCCCTCAGTCGATGGCAGTATGTTTTATACCATAACGGTACTTCCGAATGGAAGTAGCCCAGGGAATGAAACCCTTAATCATACCGTATTCATCGAGGAAGTCACTGCAAGCTGGTGTACTAACTGTCCGAATGTGGCAAATATCCTGTATTCCCTCTATGAGGCCAATAAATACAATTTTTATTATGTCGCTCTGATTAACGGTACAAACTCAGATACAACAGAACGCATCTGGGATGATTACAATGTCTATTCATTTCCCACGGTATTCATCGATGGTGGATATCAAATGATTATTGGAGGAAGTAAACCAGAATCAACGTATATTGATGCGATTAGTACAGCTAAAGGAAGAACTGAACAAAAAATCAAAGTCACTGTTACTGCTCAATATAAGAATACCACAAAGGAAGTAATGGTTAATACACTTATAGAAAACAAAGGAAATGATACGTATAATGGTAGACTGAAACTCTATCTTACCGAAATTATCTCCCATGAATCTGGTTATGATAGTAAGCCATATCACTTCGGTTTTCTTGAATATCTGACAAATAAAGACATTTCTGTGGATGGGAAAGATGGCATCACAGTGTCAGATACGAAAAATATCTCGGCATATGATTATGAGAATCTCATGATCATCGCAGTCGTGTTCGGTTCTGAAAAACACACAGGGTACGCAAATCCCCCTAGTGGAAACCCCTTTGATGCGTATTACGCTGACGCGACCAATGCGACAAAAGTCGTCCCTAAAGGAAACCTGCCACCACAATTGCAGATCACGTTGCCTCAGAAAGGCAAAATATATCTTAATGGAAACCCTGTTTTAGAGCGGCTTCAGAAAAGAAAAATACTTGGG
>Ga0315274_10000535_pt1 | contig 59868 bp, 63 predicted proteins | sample YL17G02_20_MG_FD_203700 | JGI IMG/M metagenome (GOLD analysis project Ga0315274, IMG submission 203700) | Sediment microbial communities from Yellowstone Lake, YNP, Wyoming, USA - YL17G02_20 | ecosystem: Environmental > Aquatic > Freshwater > Lake > Sediment | place: USA: Wyoming | collected...
GGGTTTTGGCTTTGATGGCCTTTTATGGGTAATTTTCTGCTCCCCAATAAAATCCCTAATCGCCTCTTTGGCCGCGATTTTCGCAGCCAGGCCGTAGGGATCGTTGGGCTGATGTTGCGTACTGTTATACCCATAATAACCATGGTTTGCGCGGTAATAAAATACTCCATCAGCCTTATAATAGTATTCCCGGCCATGATTGTCTGTGATCCGCATCCTGATTTTGGCAGGATACAGATAATACCCCCACGACTGGCTCCAACCGAGATTTTCCACCTCAACCCGAACTGTATAGTCGGGCTGACTAGAAATGCGGAACCCAAAATCGTGAAAAACTTCTTCAATGTCTTGGGCTCGATTGCCAAGAACATTTACACTGACTTCGTCAGTAATTTGATACTGCTGACCTTCTCTCTCAATCTCGTTATCCACGCGAATCGCAGGCGGAACCATTGTGCATCCCCAGAAACAAAAAACACATAAAAAGAAAAGAACGATAATTTTTTTCATCTCATTACCTCCTATTGAGATACCTCAATTATAGCATACTCGGTGATACTTTGTCAATAGCTGACCTTTTTCTCTTGCCAAAAAAATACTTTTGGAATAAGATAGAATTATCATGGCAATTAAAGACAAAGAGAAAAAAGAAAAAACCGACATAAAACTCGCGCAACTCCTTCGAGAACAAGAGGAACAAAGAGCTAAAAACCTAGCCGCAGAGCTGGGTTTTCCTTATTTTGATTTAAGAATTGCTACGATTGATGACGAGGCGTTGCTAATCTCCACAGAACCGGAATCCAGAGAAGCCAAAGCAGCAATTATCCAGAAAAAACAAAACGAATTATTCACAGTAGTTATTGACCCGAAGCTAAAACAAACAACTGCTTTTATTAAACATTTTGAAGGACTGGGATACAAAACAAATATTTTGATTGGGTCAAAAAGCGGATTGGAAAAGGCCCTGGCAAAATACAAAACCCTAAAACCCAAAAAAACAGAAATATCCAAAGAGGTGGAGATGAACACGGAAGAATTCGCAGCTATTCAAAAAGAAATCAAAGATATCAGGGACTTAAAAGAAAAATTAGCTCAGCCGAATTTAAGCACAACCCAATTGTTAAATATCATTATGGCTTCGGCTTTAAAACTTGAAGCATCAGACATTCATTTTGAAGCTCAGGGAGACCAGACAACGCGGTTAAGATTCCGCTTGGACGGAATTTTGCAGGATGCTGCGGATATTCTCTCATCAGTTTACCAGTTGCTATTATCGAGAATTAAAATTCTTTCGGAATTAAAGTTAAATGTACATAATGTTCCACAGGATGGAAGATTCAGTTTTATTTCGGCCTATGGCCCGGGGGGAGGTAAACAAATCGAAAACAGGGTTTCGATTATTCCTGCTGATTATGGAGAAAATATCGTGATTAGAATTCTTGACCCGAAAACTATTAACCTGAACCTTAATGATTTGGGAATCCAGGATTTTGATTATAAAATTATTGAAAAAGAACTGCAAAAACCGAATGGAATGATTCTGACCACTGGTCCAACCGGGTCGGGAAAAACAACTTTGCTTTACGCGTGTTTAAAAAAAGTGAACAGCCCGGAATCAAAAATCATTACTCTGGAAAATCCCATTGAATACCATTTGGAAGGAATTGAGCAAACGCAAGTAGACAGCGAAGAAGGATATACTTTTGCCGCTGGCTTGCGCTCGATTTTAAGACAAGACCCTGATATAATTTTGGTTGGCGAAGTCAGGGATAATGAAACCGCGGAAACCGCAATTAATGCAGCCCTGACTGGCCATTTGGTATTTTCCACTTTGCACACCAACGATGCTGCCGGCGCAATTCCAAGATTGGTTGATATGAAAGTAAATCCAACCTTGATCCCGCCTGCTTTAAATTTGGTAATTGCACAAAGATTAGTAAGAAAAGTTTGTTCAAAATGTTCAAAAGAAATTAAGCCGGACAAAGAAACAATGGAAAAAATAAAAACTGGTCTGGAAAGTTTACCCGCCCGCGGCGCCAGCGAGCTGGCTCGCGTGGCGGGCGGGCCAAAATTAGATAATATTACTATTAAACAAATATCTAAAGAGGGCTGTGCTTATTGCAATTTTACCGGATACAAAGGCAGAGTCGGTGTTTTTGAATTGTTTATAATTGACGATGTAATGGAAAAAGTTATTTTAAAGACCCCGTCCAATGTTGAAATCAAAGAATCGGCAATCAAAGCAGGAATGGTTTTAATGAGACAAGACGGATTATTAAAAGTTCTGCAAAAAATTACTACTATGGATGAAGTGGAAAGAATTTTGGGAGTATAAAAAATCCTTCCCAATAACCTGCAGGCAAGTGACAACGGCTTAGGATCCGAAGTTTAGAATATTTCCGAGGAATACTACAGTTTTGCCTCAACAAGGAGGGAACCAGAATATCCTAAACTAAGAAATATTCCAAAGGGTAAAATTTTTATAAGAATTGGTTACCCTTATTGCCTGCAGATTACTGGAAAGGATTATACAAGCATTATAGCAAACTAATTTAACTTTGTCAAGCCCAATTGCCTATGTACACCGACCCTAGACCACAATTAGAAGATCAATCTTTGGACAAAACTCTTCGGCCAAGCCGGCTGGAAGAATATTTTGGGCAGGAAAACACAAAGAAAAACCTCAAAATTTTGCTCCAGGCAGCAAAAAAACGCAATGAAGCAGTTGAACACATACTTCTTTACGGCGGAAGCGGACTGGGCAAAACCACTTTGGCGCATATTATTGCCAATGAATTGGGCAAAGACATCAAAATCACCTCTGGCCCGGCAATTGAAAAAATCGGAGACCTCGCCTCTATTCTCACTAATCTGCAAAAAGGAGATATTTTGTTTATTGACGAAGCCCATCGACTCAACAAATTAATAGAAGAATACCTTTATCCAGCTATGGAAGAATTTTCCTTAAATATTATTATCGGCAAAGGGCCATCCGCGCGCAGCATTCAACTGGAAATTCCGCCATTTACTTTGATTGCCGCCACAACAAGAATTTCTTTACTCTCCTCTCCCCTGCGAAACCGTTTTGGCGCGACTTTTCATCTGGATTTTTATAATGATGACGAGATTGAAGGCATTTTAAAACGTTCAAGCAAGATTTTAAATATTGAATCAGAGGAGGAAGGATTAAAAGAAATCGCCAGACGCGCAAGAAAAACTCCAAGAGTGGCAAACCGCTTGTTAAAAAGAGTGCGGGATTTTGCCCAAGTCCATGGTAAGGGCAAAATTGACAAAAAAATCAGCCAAGATGCCTTAGAAATGCTGGAAATTGACGAACTTGGGTTGGAGTCAGTAGACCGTTTGATAATTTCCACGATTATCGAAAAATTTAATGGCGGGCCAGTTGGAATTGAAACCATTGCCGCCGCAACCTCGGAAGAAAGAGACACGATTTCCGAAATCTACGAACCCTATTTAATGCAAGTCGGCTTTCTTGCCAGAACCTCGCAAGGCAGAGTAGCAACCAATCTTGCTTATAAACATCTCGGTTTAAAATCTCCAAAAGATACACAGAAAAAGCTAATTGAATAAAAAAGAGCCACGTGGCTCTTTTTTAAAAATTCTTACACCTCCATCATAGTCCTATTGGGGAAAATTAACAAGGGCTTGACAAGGGATTTAATTTTTAATAACATTAAAATAGAAGTAAATCCTCCTGTGTTGGAATACCGTAAGGCGTTCCGTTAAAACAGGGGGTTTTCTATTTAGGGAAATAATAAATTTTCCTCAATAACCTTGTTTTTAATAATTTCGTAATATTCATAATCATTCTTTTCATATTTTCTAAATATCGCCCATGATATAAAATCAACGGCCTGCAAACATTTTTCTGCTTGCGATGGCCGTATTTTCACTTCAAAATCATTATTTTCTTTTTTAACCAAATTGCTGTTTAGATAGTTTTTAAAATTCTCTTTTAAAAATTTATTAGTTTCTCTTTGATCTATACAAACCCGAATTTTATCTCCTGTATTATAAATCTTTTTATTAGACAATCTATCCAACAAAATATTTGCAGTATAGTTATAAAGATAGTTCTTTTGATTTTGTAAATCTATATGTACTTTCTTTTTATTCAAAATAATGCATAAAATTTTTAAATCCTCTGCTTCTGATAAAAGCTGTAAAATCCTCTTTCGAGTTATCGCATCAGTATGATAAGCGTGCAGTTCTGCCACCCGTTTATATTTCTTTTTAAGATTGCGATGAACCTTTTTAATGCATTTTTCAATTTTCCTGTGATTATTAGTAAAAGCCATAGTTAAAATAAACCATCGGCTTGATTTGTTGCTAAATCCTAAATCACCAGACTCATCTAAAAACACATAGAACATATTTATAAATTATCTGTTTCTTGTATTTTTATCATAGCTCTATTAGATGGGATTGTAAATATAAGACGATAGAATTATAATATCATCAGAGCGAATAAATATATGCCCCGATACTGAATTTTCGACTGCTCCGACCACAGTCGGAGCGCATATGGGGCAACAAAATAAATAACGAATAATTAATATTAATCATCTAAACTGGATATTTCGACAAACTCAGCATAAATATGTCGAAAATCTAGTACGGGGTATGAAAAAATTATTTTTTAAAATAACTATTTTAGTTGTTCTTTTTTTAATTCCAAAAATAGTTTTTGGAAATGTGGTAATAGATGAAGTTTTATACAATCCAAGCACGACTAGCGATACAGGAAAAGAATATATCCGATTATACAATAATGGAGATTCGGTAGTGGATTTAACGAATTGGGACATAGATCCATCATCCGCAAATTATTTTACTATTCCATCCTTTACTTTAAATGCCAAAACTTTTATCACTATACGCATTAACACATCAGGCACGAATTCCGATACCGATATTTATACCGGCACATTAAGCAATATGAGTGACACGGAAGGACCAATCGCCATTTTTAGTTCAACATCTCACACTATTGCCACACTAATTGATTATATTGAATACGGGGCAGGCGGCCAAGTTAACGAATCCAAAGCTGTAAGTGCAGGACTTTGGACTACTGGAAATTTTATTCCTAATGTTTCGGCTCCTGGAAAAGCGATTAAATTAAAAACTGACGGCGTAGATAATAATTCGCCGAGTGATTGGATAGAGACCGAACCATCAGTAATTCAGGAAGAACCAGAACAAACACCAGAACAACCTGAAGCTCCTCCAATGCCAACGGGACCCAATACTCCCCCGATTGCCGAGGCAGGAGATAATATTATTGCTTTTGTAAATCAGGAAATCAAACTGGACGGCTCGAAATCATCTGACCCGGAAAATCAGGACTTACAATATTCTTGGAATACCGGTGATGGAAATTCTTCGGATCATCAGATTGTTACTCATAAATACCTCTATCCTGGAACTTATTTAGCTGCTTTAACTGTTTACGACGGCATGTATTATAATACAGACACAATTACCATAAAAATTCAAAATCAGGGCATAATTATCAATGAATTTATGGCTAATCCGAGCAACAAAGACGAGGAGGAAGAATGGATTGAAATTTACAATGATGCTGATGAAATTATGGATATTTCTGGTTGGCAACTGAATGACGCGGCGAGCAAAAGTCAACCATTCATATTCCCTGAAAATACCCTGATTGCGCCAAAAAGCTATGTTGTTTTTGCGCAACAAGTTACGGGCATTGCTTTAAATAATGACAAGGATTCTCTGCGCTTATTAATGCCCGAGGGCATTGTTTTCCAGGAAATAAATTACGAAAAACCGCCAATCGGGAAATCGTCAGCGAGATTTTCAGATGGATTTATCTGGTCAGAACCGAGTCCCGGAACGGCAAATATTGTTTTGGCGACTTTTGGAGTTGACGAGAATAAAAAATTTATTTACCAAAATCCAATTAAGCCGCAAATTGTGCAACAACCGGAAAATTATACGATAAGTTTCCAAAACAGCGCTCAACCAGAAATCAAAGGAGGATATCAAGAAATAGCAATGACCGACAACCAATTGGCCTCGATTAAACAGCCGTCACAAAATAAAAATTTCGCAAATCTCGTATTAATTATTGTCATTATTATTCTCGGCGCCTCAATTATTGGCATCCTTCTTATTAAATTCCGTCGGAAAAACTTGATTATAAAGTAATTTTCTGTCAAAATTGTTAATATTATGAGTGGACACAATAAATGGACAAATATTCATGTACGCAAAGAAGCAATGGATAAAAAACGTGGCAAGGTTTTTAGTAAAGTAGCCAAGGTTATTGAAATTGCTGCCAGAAAAGGCAATGATCCTGTGACCAACCCATCATTACGCGCAGCCGTTGAGAAAGCCAGAGAAACAAATATGCCTAACGACAATATTGAGCGTGCAATCAAAAAGGGCTCTGGTGAAAACAAGGAGGGTCAATTAGAAGAAATTTTATATGAAGCATATGGTCCAGGCGGGGCAGCAATAATTATTGAAGTTATTACTGATAATAAAAACCGCATTGTTTCCGAACTAAAACACATCCTGAATTCTTTTGGCGGAACTTTATCCGGCACGGGCAGTGTTACTTATGTGTTTGACCGACAAGGAACCGACTGGATCCCAAAATATCCCATGGACATTACTGACGAAAATATAAAAGAGCAAATTATAAAATTATTTGAAACACTGGATGATAATGAGGATGTTAATGAAATTTATTCTAATGTAAATTTATGAAAATCTTAGGCATTGACCCCGGGACAGCGACAACTGGATTTGGGCTAATTAAGAAAGAAAGAAAATTAGAACTAATAAAATATGGGTGCATCAAAACATCCGTTGATTTGTCTACGGGTGAAAGATTAAATAAACTTCACGGAGAATTAGAAAAATTAATAAAAACCCAAAAGCCGGATATAGTAGCCGTAGAAGATATATTTTTCTTTAAAAATCTCAAAACCGCAATTAAGGTCAGTCAGGCGCGAGGAGTAATTTTATTTACTGCTGCTAATTTAAACATTCCGATTTACGAATATACCCCGCTGCAGGTGAAGCAGGCAGTAACCACTTATGGCCGAGCGGAGAAAATTCAGGTGCAGAAAATGGTAAAGATTTTGCTGAATTTAAAGGAAATCCCCAAGCCGGATGACGCTGCCGATGCTTTGGCAATTGCGATTTGCTGCACTCATTCAATTAGGGATTGTGGATAAAAGAGCTTGACAAGGCATTTTTAAAAATTATAATAAGAGCCATATCCTTTAAAGGGGGGAAATAACAATTAATAAGATTTGATTATATGGCGTACGCAATTTTAGAAGATTTGTCTAAGCCAATGATTCTGGAAGACGAAGAAGAAACTGGGGACGCGGAAAAAGAGAAAGAGCTTGAAGAAGAGGAATTGGGAGTAGAAGGCGATGATGAGGATGATGAGAAAGAAGCGAAAGAACCAGATGAGGACATTGAGAAAGAGCCGGAAGAAGAAGACGAATAAAAATAAAGAAACAACAACCTAAAACCCCCAGCTGGGGGTTTTAGGTTGTTGCTATTAAGTTTTTATTATCCTATGATTAAATTTAGATATGCCGAAAATTGAATCTTACAAGACCAAAAAAATTAGTTTTTCCACCAAGCATATTATTAGAAAGTGCCTGGTTATTTTATTTGTGCTATTTATTTTGTTTTTTATCGCTGGAATAGGAATATTCGCTTATTTTGTCAAAGACCTTTCCAATCCAGAAAACCTGGCAAAAAGACAAATGATTGAATCCACAAAAATCTACGACCGCACCGGCACAGTGATTTTGTATGACGTTCATGGCGAGGAAAAAAGAACTGTAATTCCCTTTGAAGAAATTCCCCAATTTGTCAAAGACGCTACAGTTGTTGCCGAGGATGCTAATTTTTATCATCATTTCGGCCTTGATTTTAAAGGCATTGTCCGGGCGTTTTTGGCAGATTTGGTTGGCAAAAAAATCACTCAAGGCGGCTCGACCATTAGCCAGCAGTTCATTAAAAATTCAATTTTAACATCGGAAAGGACCTTTGCCAGAAAAATCAAAGAAGCCATTTTGGCAATAGAGCTGGAAATAAAATACCCGAAAGATGAAATTCTCAATTTCTATTTAAACGAGATTCCCTATGGCTCAAATGCTTACGGAGTTGAGGCAGCGGCCCAAACATTTTTTAATAAAAATGCCAAGGATTTAACTTTAGGCGAAAGCGCAGCCCTCGCAGCAATAACCAAAGCTACAACCTATTATTCTCCTAACGGGTCGCACAGAGAGGATTTAAAGGCTAGACAAGAATATGTTTTGGATAGAATGTTTAAATACGGATATATTACCGAAGAACAACTGAATGCGGCTAAACAGGAAAAACTGATCTTCGCCCCGCCTAGTTCGGGAGTGAAAGCACCACACTTCGTAATGTATGTAAAAGAATATCTGGAAAATGAATATGGCCGCGACTATATCGAATCAGCTGGACTTAAAGTTTATACAACCCTTGACTGGGATTTGCAGCAAATTGCGGAAAATGCAGTGAAGCAAGGTGCGGAAAAAAATGGAAAAAAGTTTAATGCTCAAAATGCTGCCTTAGTTGCCATTGACCCAAAAACAGGACAGATTCTGGCAATGGTCGGGTCTAAAGATTATTGGGCAGAACCATATCCCAAGGGCTGTACGCCAGGGGTAAATTGCCTTTTTGAGGGAAACACCAATGTAGCGATTAGACCCCGCCAGCCCGGCTCATCGTTCAAACCATTTGTTTATGCCAAGGCGTTCCAAAAAGGATTTACTCCCGATACAATGATTTTTGATTTGGAAACAGAATTTGCGGTTGAAGGCGCAAAAAGTTATAAACCCCGCAACTATGATGGAAAATTTCGCGGTCCGGTAAGCTTTCGCCAAGCCCTTGCCCAATCATTAAACGTGCCGTCAGTAAAGGTTTTGTATTTAGCTGGCGTTGACCAGACGCTTAACTTGGCCCAAGATATGGGTATAAATACCCTGAAAGACAGGTCGCGATATGGATTATCTTTGGTGCTGGGGGGAGGAGAAGTAGAGCTGCTTGAGGAAACTGCGGCTTTTGGTGTTTTTGCGACCGAAGGAATAAAACATCCCCTAAGTTCCATAATTAAAATTGAGAACAGCAAAGGGGACATTATTGAGCAATATGCTGACAATCCAAAGCAAATTCTAGAGCCGCAAATTACCAGACTAATTTCAGACATTCTTTCTGATGACAATGCTCGGGCACCGATATTCGGACAAAAATCAAATCTCTACATCGAGGGAATCCCTGTTGCGGCAAAAACCGGCACAACCCAAGAATACAGAGATGGCTGGACCATTGGCTATACGCCTTCGTTGGTTGCGGGGGTTTGGACCGGGAACAATAATAATACCCCGGTCAACAAAGAACCGGGGGCGATAATTGCTGCGCCAATTTGGAATGAATTTATAAAAAAATCATACGGCAAAAAGAAAGAAATGCGCACTGCGGATAAACCGAATAATTATTTTGATTTACCCGAAACACCCGAAGAATTCATAAAACCGGACCCGATACCGACAAGCAAAGACATTTTAAACGGAAAATATATTCAGGAGCTAAAAGTCCAAATTAATGGAGAGGAAAAAACATATCCTCAAATTCACTGCATTTTATATTATATTAACAAAGATGATCCGCAAGGAATTGGTGATGGAAAAGACGACCCACAATTTCAAAACTGGGAACAACCGGTATTGGAGTGGATAAGTAAATTAGATGATGGCTATATTTATAACCAAAGCCCGCTATAACTTAATCGGCATAACAACGTAAGTAAAATCATTCCTGCCTTCTGGTTTAATTATTCCGGGGCTTGTTTCGCCATTAAAGCCGATTATAACCTTCTCTGTATTCATATTGCTTAGACCGTCCAACAGATATTTGTGATTGAAGATTATTTCCATTTCTTTGCCCGTAATTTCTCCATGGATTTCTGTTGAATTTTCTCCCAATTCAATGTCTTGGGAAAACATTTCCAGTACTGATTTTTTAGAATTTATCCTTAATTTGATGTCATTTATCTTGCTGCTGAAATAACTTCCAATTTTAACCGCCTTTATCAATTCTTCTTTATTGATTATTATGGTGGTATCAAATTGTTTTGAAATAAGTTGCTGGTAATTGGGGTAATTCCCCTCAATCAATCTTGAAATCATTTCTGTTTCCGGAAGCTTAAATAAAACCTGATTATTTTCAATGCTTATCTGTAATAATTTTTCTCCTTGATTGGAAATAATCCTAATTAACTCTTGAACCGCTTTATAGGGAACAATAATTGAATTTATTTCTCCTTTTTTTGTTTTATTTCCTTTAATTTCCAATATTTTTTCGCCCAATCTAAAGCTATCCGTAGCCACAAATTTTATTTTGTTTTCATTGGCAAAATCAAATAAAACTCCGCTTATTTCTGGTCTGATATCGGAAATTGAAACAAAATTTATTACCCGCTCCAATGCATCCTTCAGCTCAAAAGCATCAAGTTCCAATATTGGCTCGTTTTTGATTTTGGGAATAATCGGAAAATCTTTTGCATCCAACCCCCTAATAATTGATCTGTAATTCTCGCACTTTAAATTGATTATATTGTTTTTTACATTTATTTCAATCTTTTTATTGGGTAAATTATTTACAAAATTAACCAAAAGTTTTGCGGGAATTGTAATACTCCCTTCTTTCTCGATTTTACAGGATATCTGATTGGTAATTGCTATTTCCAGATCGGTTGTCGATAGTTTTAATTGTTTTTTATTTGTGTTCAATAAAATATTATTCAAAACGGGAAGAGTTAAGTTTTTCCCGGTTATATTTTGGACTATATTGAGTCCATTTTTAAGATTTTCTTGAAGGCAAATTAATTTCATATTAATAATATTAATTATTAATTATTTAAATAAAATTTATTATTACTATTAAGGAGATAAATTTTGTGGATAAATTAATTTTTAGACTTAAATTTATATAATTTATTGTGGATAAGGTTTTGAAAAATTGTTTTTAAATTGTTTCTAATTTGTGAGATTGTAATTGTTTTATAAATTATAATTTTAATAATCAACAGATTATTCTTATGCTGATTCACTGTATATTCTTTCTTTTATCAGGTTTAATTCTTGTTCTAAATTATTATTATTTTCTAGCTCTTTTCCTATTTTCCCACAGGCATATATGGCCGTGGTGTGATCCCTTCCGCCTAATTTTGTGCCTATAAATGGATAAGAACTTTTTAATTCTTCGCGCATTAAATACATGGCTACTTGTCTTGGTCTGACCACTTCTTGTCTTCTGCTGCGATTTATTAAATCATTAATATTTACATCATAAAATTCCGCCACAATTTCAGCTATTCTTTTGTAATTGGTTCTTTTTTGGGGGCTGGAAATAATCGTTTTTAAAATCTTTATTAATTGTTTTTGGTTTGGAATGGTGTTGTTTAATCTGATAAAAGCGATTACCCTATTTAATGCGCCCTCTAATTCCCGAATATTTTTTTGGACATTTGAGGCAATATAATTATATGCCCCATCGGGCAATTCGATGCCGGCATCCTTGGCTTTTCTTTTCAAAATTACTACCCGAGTCTCAAATTCCGGAATTCCAATATCGGCAATCATTCCTCCTTCAAATCTTGAGCGCAATCTTTCTTCAAGAGTAGGAATAGCCCGAGGCGGTCTGTCGCTGCTTAAAATGATTTGCTTGTTTTTTTCATACAAATTATTGAAGGTATGGAAAAATATTTCCTGGGTTTTCTCTTTGCCTGCCAAAAACTGGATATCGTCAATAATCAAAGCATCTATTTTTTTGTATTTGTCTTTGAATTGTTCTATCGTGCCATTTAATATTGAAGAAATTAAATCAGTACCGAATTTTTCCGATGAAACATAGATTATGTTTTTATTTCCGTTTTTAAGAATCTCATTGCCGATTGCCTGGATAAGATGTGTTTTCCCCAGGCCCACCCCCCCGTAGATAAACAATGGATTATAAACTCTTCCCAGATCTTTAATTACTGACTGGGCAGCGGCATGAGCCAATTCATTAAACGATGCCACTACAAACGAGTCAAAACTATATTTTGGATTAAGATTGGTATTCTCATCTATTCTGTATTCGCGCAGGTCCAATTGTTCTTTTAATGGAATTGGGCTTTTTTCTTTTTTATGTTGTTCTTTTTTATGTTTGATTTCCAATGCCGGCCTTGATGATGACGAGATTACATATTCTATGCTTTTTACTCGTCCAATTGAATCTCGCAAAGCGTTTAAAATTATCTTATTATATTTGTTCCCCAGCCATTCTCTGGTAAAGCCATTGGGAACGCCCACTATTATTTTCCCGTCTTTATTGGAAACAACATAGGTATTTTTGAACCACGTAATAAAATTAGCTTTTGAGATAGAAAGCTCAATTTCACTTAAAACTACTTGCCAGAGCTCATGATTATTCATACATTGAGAATTATAACACAAAAATGTTATACCAAAAATCAAATCAACAAGCAAATTTGTTAATAAGATGTGGATTTTTTGTGGAATGCGTTTGACCGATATTTTATTTATTGATATTCTAATAAAGTATGGCACAACAAGGATTAACATATAGACCGAAAAGAAGAAAAAGAAAAAGAACGCACGGTTTCAGAACAAGAATGCGGACCAAAGACGGCAGAAGGGTATTGAGTCGAAGAAGGCAAAAAAACAGAAAAAGATTAACCGTATAAAATGCTTTGTTCCAAAAATCGTTTAAGAAACAAAAAAGACATTAATAATGTTTCCAAAAGAGGCAGAACAGCGGCTGGAAGTTTTATTTTATTAAAATTTATAAAAAACAATCTGGATAACAGTCGTTTTGCTTTTGCGATCAGCTGCAGAATATTCAAATCAGCGGTGAAAAGAAATAAGATAAAACGGCGATTGCGCGAGATAACGAGAAAGAATATTTTTAGGATAAAAAATGGGATGGATTTTTTAATTATTGTTAAAGATGCGCTTATTCGAGAGAGTAGCGTTGATTTGGAAAAAGAACTATTGGCTTTATTTAATAAATCCAAACTTTTAATTAAATGAAACGAGCAATTTTGAAGATAATTCATTTATACCAAAGATTAGTCTCAAAATTCTGGCAGGCAATCAATCCGCATTATGGCTGCAGGTTTTATCCTTCTTGTTCGCAATACTGTTGTGAGGCCATAGAGAAATACGGAACAATCAAGGGACTGGTCAAGGGATTAAAACGAATATTGAGATGCCACCCCTTTAGCAGGGGCGGAGTAGATTTATGTTAGGAGATATTTTTAATCAGTTTTTGTATCAGCCAATATTTGATTTCTTCATTTTTTTATATAATGTTTTCGGACACAATATTGGTCTGGCAATCATTGTCCTGACGCTCATAATCAGGATTATTTTATTTCCAATATCCCAAAAATCGATTAAGGCCCAGATGAGAATGGCTGGTCATCGAAAACAGATAAAAGAAATCCAACAGAAATTCAAAGCCAAAGAAGAACAGAGTCGGGAACTGATGAAATTTTACAAGGAGAACAAAATCAATCCTTTTTCCGGATGCCTGCCGCTTCTAATCCAGTTGCCGATTTTAATCGCATTGTACAGGGTCTTTATAACCGCATTAAATTCCAAAGAAGGATTGATTAATCCTATTTTTCTGGGATTAAACCTATCAAAAAGCAATCCAATTATGGCGATTTTGGCTGGTGTTGCCCAGTTTTTCGCCTCACAGATGACCATAAAGCGTTCGGTGATGATGCCGCAACCGGGTGCGTCTGACAAAGCCATAGAAAAACAGAGAGCAATGACCAAGCAAATGAATTATTTTTTCCCAATTCTTACAGTAATCATTGCCTGGAGATGGCCATCGGGATTGCCGTTTTACTGGATAATTAGCACTATTTTAGGATTAGCCCAGGATTACTATTTATACAAAAAATATGGAAGAGATCAAAAACACGATTAAAAATATATTCAAGACAATGGGATTAGCCGAGCCGGAAGCGGAGATTAGAATAGATAATTCCGTAAAAGGAAGAGAGATTATTAATCTTGGTATTAGCATTGATGTAAAAGACGCAGAAATTTTTATTAAAGACAACTCCGAAGGGCTGAATGCCTTGCAGCATCTGACAAGGATGATTTTTTCTCGGCAAAATCCCGGACATGGATTCCTGATTCTGGATATTAATAGTTACAAAGAAGGAAGAAAAAACGAGCTTGTGGAAATTGCCCTAGAAACAGCCAAAAAAGTAAGAAGGACAAAAAAAGCAGTAATTTTAGAGCCAATGCCTGCTTATGAAAGGAGAATTATCCATCTTAAGCTGGCTGAACAGCCGGATATTATTACGGAAAGCATTGGTCAAGAACCGGAGAGAAGGATAATGATACGGCTCTATCCTTAAAAAGATTTTATGACCACAGTTAGAAAGATTGCATATAATACAATTTTTTCTACTGGGGCACGCATTATTGGCGTTGCCTTTTCTTTGGTTATACTCGGGATGGTTGCCAGATATTTGGGCAAGGAAGGATTTGGTAATTATAGTTTAATTCTGGCATTTTTGTATGTTTTTGATAATTTGGCTGATTTGGGGCTTTATTCCTTGATGACGAGAGAGATATCAAGGTCGGAAGCGGACGAAAAGAAAATCGTCAGCAATATTTTTACCTTAAGAATTGTCGTGCTCTTGATTTTTTTAGGAATTGCATCGGCGATTATCTGGCTTTTCCCTTACTCAAGTCAGATTAAGCTCGGAACAATCATCGCAGCCATTTCCTATTTGTTTCTTTCCATGGGCCAGGTTTTGATGGGTATTTTCCAAAAATATCTAAGAACAGACAAAGCGGCTCTTGCTGATATTTTCGGCAGAATTGCTCAACTGGCATTCGTTGTTTTGTTTATAAAACTAAATTTAGGATTGTATGGCATAATCTATGCCTTGATTATCGGGTGTTTTATCAATTTCATCCTCTTGTTTTTATTTGCCAGACAACACATATATTTTTCCTTGAAAATCGATTTTTCTTATTGGAAACATATTTTTAAAACCACTATCCCTATTGCTGTTTCTATTGTTTTAACCTTAATTTATTTTAAAATTGATAGTATTTTTCTTTCTTTGCCTATAATCAATAATCATTCATTAAACCCCATATCAGATGTTGGAATATACAATATTGCTTATAAAATTCTTGAAGGATTGATATTTTTTCCAGCAATGCTTGTGGGATTAATAATGCCCTTGCTGTCAAACACGGCTTTTAGCAGCCTGGAAAAATTTAAACAAATATTCCAAAAAACCCTTGATGTTCTGATTGTTTTAATTGTCCCTTTAATAATTGGTTTGCTGTTTTTGGCCAAGCCGATTGTGATATTGGTTGGTGGCAATGAATTTTCTGCATCCGCTCTTCCTTTACAGATTTTAAGCATTGCTATTGGTTTAATATTTTTGGGTAATCTTTTCGGATCCGGTATTATTGCTTTAAACAAGCAAAAATCCGGCGCCTGGATATATTTTGCCGGGATGATTTTTAATATTATTGCTAATTTAATTTTTATTCCAAAATATCGCTATCTTGGTGCCGCAGCGACAACAACCGTAACAGAATTATTGGTTACAATTTTGATGATAGTTTTGGTTTATAAGGCAATTCGATGTTTTCCCAAATTCAATATTTCAAAACCGATTTTTGCCGGAATAATTATGGGATTCTTTTTGTGGTTTTTCAAAAATTGGAATCTTTTCATATTAGTCGGAGCAGCCGCAGTCATCTATTTTATTGTTTTGTATCTGGTTAAAGGCATTAGAAAAGACGAAATTGCATTATTAGTTAAAAAACAGATATGAGGGTCTTAAAAATAGGAATATATTCAACTATTTTTTGTCTGCCTTTGTATTTGATAAGATTCAGGATTTTTGATGTTCCGACAACGGTTTTGGAAATAATGATTTATGCTTTGTTTTTGCTCTGGTTGGTAAACAAAGGATATAGAAATTTGCCGACAATTTTAAAAGAAAAATTACTGGTTTGGGGAATAATTTTATTGGTGATTGGCGTAAGCGCAGCCACTATCTTTTCCTGGAATTTAAGAGTAAGCGCGGGAATCTGGAAAGCATGGTTTGTTGATGCAATTTTGTTTTTCGTGATTTTTGCGACAACCATTGAAGCAAAAGATATCAAGAAAGTTTTGAATGCTTTTATTTTTTCCGGATTTGTTGTTGCTGTAATTTCCCTGATTTATTTGATTCAGGGAAATTTAAATTTTCAAGGGAGATTACAGGGAATTTTTGATTCGCCGAATTATTTGGCAATGTATCTGGCACCAGCGCTGATTATTGCGTTATTCCAGAAGAATATTTTATTTGTTTTGCCAGTAGCGGCGTTGTTTTTCACTAAATCCTACGGTGCTTGGCTGGGAACTTTGGTTGCTTTGATTTTTGGGATTTCGATTCTTTTACACAACAGAGGAAAGAAAAAGATTGTTTTATTGCTCATATTTCTGGCTTTTGCAGGAATATTCGCAGTTGGAATTATAAAAATCCAATCTTCAGAAGGACTAAAATCATTTGACGCCAGATTTGTAATCTGGGAAAAGGCCTGGCAAGTATTTAAAAATAATTTTCCGATTGGCATAGGGCCGGGAACATTCGAAGATTATTTTCCCTTGTATCCAAAATGGGGGGTTCCCCAGCCGCATAATTTATATTTGGCATTTTTACTGCAAACAGGGATAGTCGGGTTTGTTGGGTTTATTTTGATTCTAATTTGGTTTTTTATGACGGGATTTAAAAAAATGGCCATTAACCAATGGTCATTAGTAATATTATGTATGATGATTTACCTCCTCGCCCACGGAGTAGTTGATACAACGTATTGGAAAAATGATCTTTCGCTGATTTTTTGGACAATTGTGGGAGCAATGGCTGTTTTATAATTCTATCGAATATAGCAACCCGTCGCCTTTGTTGATAAAGAATAAATAATCTTCGTTGGGCGAGAGGAACAAGTCAGTGGCATCATAAGTGCCATTTATTTTTTCTCCTTCGAACAGATTTGTCTTTTCGCTTATCTCAACATTTATTTTATAGAATCCATCATCTCCGACAAATGTTCCTTTATAAAAATCATCAGGCAGAATCTTGGCATCAATAATGTTTTTAGGAATTGCGCAATATGCGTATCTTATATCCTGCGACCAAGCGCATTTTTCTACCAGCGTTGTTGCCTCTGCTGCTTTTTCGTTTGCCCCATTTCTGTCAGCGACAAAAATTCCGATATTTTTGCCATTCTGATTGGTTTTTGAATAGAGGATTTTATCTCCTTTTGACGACCATTTCGCGTTAAATCCGTAAACATCCGAGATTATTTTATTGAATGTTTTTGTGACTGAATTTATTGAATAAAGAGAACTTTGTGCCAGCCCGGATGGTTTTTCTCTTAAAAAGATATCTGTTCCCTGGGGCCATTCGACAATCAGATTTTTCATTCGAGTATTGAGCACAGCATTATACTTTGTGCCATCGGGATTGGCTGTATTGATGGTATTGATTCCGGTTGCATCGTTTTGATACTGGTAAGCGATTTTTTTGCTGTCAGGAGACCAGGTAATATAGTCGGTATATCTGTTCAGCGGCAGAGCTTGTTTCGTAATATGGCTATAGAAATATTTACTGATATTTTCCAAATTATCCTGGAAAACAGTAATGACATTATTTTTGTCCGGAGACCAGACAACTTTTATCAGATTGTCTAAGTTGACATCAGAAACCTGCGAAAGATTATTGCCGTCAAAATCGGATTTCCAAACATTGCCATTTGAGCGCAAATAGTAAATCACCTGATTTTTATCAAAAGTTATAGTTGGAGAAAATACCGGTTCTTGACTAATGGCTTTTATTTTTGCTTCTGCTTCTGGTTGGATGATTGGCGGTTGTTCGCCTGGTCCCTGTCCCTCGCCCGCTCCCGGCAAATTGCCTTCGCCTCCACCCGGCTGTACGGGTTTTTTAATCAAGAAATTGTAAATCAACAATCCAGCCAAGACGATGATTAAAATAACGATTAAAATTATGAGAATTTTTTTAAGTTTAGTATTCATAAGATTATAATTTAAAACTGACTAAGTCGGGATTAATTGTTCTTAATATTAAAACCGCAGCCAGAAGAATCAAAAGCCCTAAAAGCGCCTGGGTTATCTGGTCTTTGGCATCGCCTACTTTTGAGGAATCGCTTCCAGCGGACGCGTATCTAAACGCGCCGATTAAGATTGATATCAATGCAGTTATCCCGCACAGCGCCAGCGATATTTTATAAATATAATTAATTAAGCTGGGAATATTGCTTGTTGAGTTGGGTTTTTCTGCTCCGGGTACAGCGGGATAGTCTATGTTTAATTTAAAATCTACTGCCTGGCAGAGTTGATAGATTCCGAAAAAGATTATGGAAATTGTGAATAGAAGTATAAAAATTTTCATATTGATTATAAAATATTAGCAATTTAGTGAATTTGTAATATGATTGTCTGGTCTGCTTTTTGTCTCGATTCTTGGGGATTGCTTACATCAATCCACAAATTGGATTCAGCCTCATATTTATTTGCATTCGCGATAGTTAAATCCAAAACACTGGCATCATAGTCAGAAGAGATAATCGGTTCCTGGCTCCCCAAGGTCCATTTAAAAGTCAAATCAGTTAATTTGTTGATACTAAAAAAATATGGTTTGACAATGAGAGAAAGTTTGTCGTTAAAAACATCAATAGAGTTTTTGTTTGCCTGATTGGAGAAATGGGAATTGTTTCCCAACGAATACACTACAATTTCTGGCTCGGTTACTGGAATTTTAATTGTCTTTTCTTCAAAAATAGTTCTATCATCATTAAACACTTGAACTCTCACAGTATGATAACCCCCCGGCCTTTGCTGGACATAAAAATAAAAGCTGTCTTTGCCATAGCCGGATTTGCTTTTCTGGAAAATATCTTCCAAAAACCAACTGTATTTCAGGCTTTTGATGTTCCCGCTGGACGCGGAGATAACAGCGTCTACAATAATCTTGCTTCCGATTGTTGGAAGATTTCTGCCCTGGTAATCAAAAGGTGTATAAGTGTCTGCTGACCAGATAAGGTCGAATCGATTTATGGAAATGTTTGTTGTGGCATCCAGCTGCGCCAAGGCGATTAGAGGTAACAATGTTGCAATTGTTGTAATTGTGATAATTGTTTTTATTTTCATTCTTGTGGTTTTTTAGCTTTGCTTAATTTTTGTGCTTTTCCAATTGTCTTTTTGCCGAGCTTGGTGTCTTGAATCCAGCAATACAATACAAAGATAGTCCAGGTTGGAACAATGCTAACAAACGGAATCATCTTGGGAATGGCAGCTATTAAAACTTGGAATACCGGGTCTTTTCCGGGCCCTGATTTGTGTTTCATTGCTCGCCAATACCAAAGAGCAAACGCAGTGGGAATGGTTATAAATTTTGTTAAAATTGCCAGAACAACAGTCAGGTCCAAAAGATTAATGGCATCTAAGATAATCGCCGCAACAAGAACCAAAATCATTTCTACTGGATTTACAGAGGCAGAAGATTCGGATTTTTGCGCAGTTGTTGTTTGTGATTGGTCTTCTGTTCGGCTTTTTTTCAGGGCGATTGAATTTTTCCTTTCTTCAATTGTTGCTTCCATAATTATTGATTAGCTAATTCTTCTTTTGCTTTTTTGATTTGTAGAATTTGTTCTGGATTGGTGGTGACAATCTGGTCTTCGGTGTAAGATGCCACGACCTTGATTGCCGCGTGTTTTAATCCCGCAAAAAATATTCCCTCGCCAACATCTGCCTGCAAAAGCAGGTATTTTTCTTCGTCGGTCAAGTTGAATGTTTGCTGCACCACCTCAATGGTTGCCGGTGATTGCTTGAACAGGATTTGAATCGAAGAGTTGGTAATAATGGGCTTTCCCCACTGCGAGGTCATAAAGTCAGGAATATCTTGAGTAATCGTGGTCAGCCCCAGCCAGTATTTTCTGCATCTTTTGGCAATGCCGTGCAAGAACGAACCGCCTGCCTCATTTTTCATCATCCACCATGCCTCGTCAACAATCATAATTCTTTTTTTCATTTCCGAGCGAATCAGATTCCAGATAAATTGTAGAATCAAATACATTGCCACTGGTTTTAATTCGTCTTCCATATCGCGGGTGCTGAAAACAATCAGGTTTTTGTTGATGTCAATGTTTGTCGGTCGGTTGAGAAACCCGGCAAAACTTCCTTTGGTATATCTCTGCAAGCGCTTTGCCAAGCGGTCCCCGCCTTCCATATTATCTAAGACAGTTTCCAAATCAGATAACAGGGGAGATGTAATGTTTTTTAAATCTGATTGCGGAGTAATATCTTTTGAAGCGTAAGTTTCGGTTAAGGCCTTGTCTAAGACAGAATTTTCTTCAGGTGTTAATTCGCCTAAGGCAACTTTTAGCAGTCCTACCAAGTCCATAATTTTTGAACGGAGAACATCTTCTGTGGTTTCATCTTCCCCGGGCGGAGAAACATCAAAAGGATTAATGTGACTACTTGAGGTGAGGGAAATTTTAAAATACGCGCCGTCAACCGCTTCTGCTAAGTGCTGGTATTCGTTTTCCGGGTCAATCACAATTACATCGGTGCCGAGCATCAGGGAGCGCAGGATTTCCACTTTTACGGCATAAGATTTTCCACCGCCCGATTTCCCGAAAATCACCATATTGCCATTTTCCATAGAAAAGCGGTCAAAGATAATCAAGCTGTTATTGTGTCGGTTAATGCCGTAAAGAATGCCTTTATTTGCCGATAAACTTGAAGACACGAATGGAAAAATCGTTGAAAGCGGAGCAGTATTCATTGAATTGGTAATCTGCAAATCATCTTTTCCGATTGGCAAGCAGGAATTCAGACCCGCTTCTTGCTGGAAAATCGCGGGCTTGACGTAAACCATCCGCGCCTCAAACAAAGACATTACTTGCTCTTCTGCCTCATTTAATTTATCAATTGAATCCTCAAATATCGTAAGATACAAAGAGTATTTGAAGAATTTTTCCGTGCCCTGGATTAACTTGTCTCTTAAATCCTCAATATCATTTCTGCCAGTTTCCAAAATCGGGTCTCTTATTTTTCCCGCTTCCTGTTCAGTGGAGATTTGCGATTCTATCTGGGTAAGTTTTTTCTTTAATTTTTTGAGAATAATTCCGGTGTCGGCCGGGTGAATAAACATCGAAAGATTGAGAACCCTGTCCAAGTTTATTATCGGCGACATCCAGTTTACAGTTAAAAAGCGAGGGTAGGTAATCACAAAAAACGTTCTGGCAAACTTCTCACCAAGCTGGACATAATTTGAAGTAATCTGTATTGCCGAAGGCGCAATTGCATCAGCCAGATTTGTTTTTATCTCAATATCGGTCTCAATTTCCGCTATTTTTTCCTCTTTTGGTCGTTTTTTAAACATAATTATTCTTCAACATTATAAGATTCAAAGAAAAGCTGGGTTAATTGTTCATCGTTTAAAGGAATTGTCTTAATGCCCAGCCCTTGCAATTCGCTAATCACCATATTTGTTCTTTGGTCTAATTGGGTTTTATACTGGTTGAATTTTTGCGGATCGAATGTTTGTTTTTGGGGTTTTGTTGCGCTGATAATATTTTTTACTTTCGTAAAAAAGCCCTCTCCTTTCGCCTCAATAATGTTGAATGGAATGATTGTGTAAAACGATTTATTCATTATATTGGCAAATTCCACAAAACTTTCCACGAAATTTATGTATTCACTGGTCTGAATGCGCAACAATTCATTGGTTTGTTTTTTCTCCAGTTCTTTTATCTGGTTTAAGTAATTTTCCACATTAAAATGTCGGGAAGCAACAATTATTTGCAAAGGAAAATCAAGCGCGTTCAGAAATTCTTGAAATCGGGCAATAACCGCTTCTTGTTCAGCAGAACTCAATAATTCGAAATTCACGCTCGAGCAGGCGCAGACCGCTTTTAAGCTGTTGTCAGTTAAAATCGCCACCCCGTCTTTAATTTCCTTCACCTTAACGAATTTTTGTACAGCAGTTGCTGTTTTTGGAAGTTTTTGTGTTGCCATAATTTATTTTTTCCTCCTACGCTCCGCGAAGCGGAGCTACGGAGGACCACTCGTAGCTTTAGCGCAGGGTGGCTATTTCTCAATCTCAACCTTCCACCCGATTTCCTGCAGATTTTCTTTGGCCTGTGGATTTCCTTGTCCCGAGCGCGAGTCGAGGGATTTTTTAATCAGTTGAATATTTTCTGTTTCCGGCTTTTGCTGTTTTTCTCTTTCCGATGTTTTTTTCCAGATATAGAAATCCGGCTTGCGCAAAAATCCGAAAAAACTTTTTACTAAAACAATAAATGGCTGGTTATTGGGCTTGTAAAATCCCAAGGCAAGGGCAATAACCACAATCGGAATCGCGAGAACAATCACAACCATTATATTCAATATTTTGTAAAGAATAAAAACAATCAATCCAGCTCCTGCCAGATACATAAATTGCTTTATGGTAAAAGGTCCAATCACCTTGTCTTCAATATCAATAAATTGTGGAACCTGAAATTGCATAAAGGATAGTGCTAAACAATAAATGATGCCCAATCAGGACTCCTTCTAAGGGTATCTCTAAATGATTTGGGCATCGTATTAAATACCCTAGCGAAATCTCTTCGTTGTTCTGCCGATAAATATCTTCCTGCTGTGCTAGCCGCTGATGCATCTACATGTCTGGCAATATGTTGTATGGAGCTTTCGTCTACATTAGCGAAGTCGGTTGGTTTCATATTGCGTACAAATTTTCCTAATTCGGGATTATTCAATACTCCCAGCGAATTTCTGAATGCGACATCGACCTTCCCAGTTACAGCAGCATAGACGCTTCTTTCTTTTATATTGTCTGGGTCAAATCTATTATTTTTCAAGAATGCGGAGCTATCTTGTTCCATGGTATTTTTAATTTGTTCTTGAACAAGAAGAGGTAGTTCTTTTATCATCGCAAGGGCATCCGTAACATTGATTGCGCATTTGACCATGGTTTTAATGGCGGCGGTCCCAGAGGCATCTATAATATTGCCGGTAGCATCCACTTGGTTTTTAACTGCTGCGGATCTGAGGTTTTTGTGAGTGCCTTTGGACCTAGCTTTCTTCCAGACTTCTTCTTGTCTGGTACTATTTCCAATAACGCTGAATCTTGCTTCCTCAAGCTCGCCAGCTTCTTTTTCGAAGCCATATCCGCGTAGGGTGTTTATTCCTGATCTGACCGCATCTCGATCCTCGGTTTTTTGTAATAATCCTCGTGTTTGGGCCTTTTGAGTTGCTATCAATTTACGAGCCTTTCCGGCAGTTTTAACTTCTTTCAATAATTGATCATCGGTCATTGTACTGGTTAGTTTTTCATATTCTTTATTTTCCTTGGTCTGAGCCATAGATTGTCTCATCTGAAGAGCTTTTGCCTCCATTCTCCCGCCCAATTTAGTTCCTTTAAATAATTTGGTTCCAGCCAATCTTCCAAGCGCTCCAGCGCCAGCAAGTCGTCCTCCTGCTTCTAATGGTCGACCAGCAAGTCGGCCAGCTCTCTTCTTTGCCCAACCAGCCGCGCCTTTGCCCATTTTGTTCAAGGCATTAAAAGCCATGTCTCCGCCAACAACACCCAATTCCTTGGAAGCGATTAATCCTATAATTAAGGTCGCCAAAACAATACAATATCTAATCAAAGTGCTGCTCCCTGTAAAAAATTCAGTAATTGCTCCCGAGGTAGCTAGATTGGTTCGATTACCAACGCTGGAGGAGATGGCCCCAATTTGATTAGATGTTCCGATTTTCACGACAAGCCAGATGAAAAAAGTAAATACCGGCGCAAACAAGCACCAATTTAAGAATTTTTTCAGCCATTTTTCCCAATTGGGTCTCAATGTCGGCAGCAAGGAACAAGCTATTGCCAATGGCGCCAAAGCAACCAGCACCCAGATAAAAACAGTTCTCAATAGCATTACTAATCCCGACATAAAAAGAGTAACTGCGGCAACCAGCATAATTACAGACGACATTATGGCTGCAACAATAACATCGCCCATGCCTTCTTCTTCATTTTTAGTCTGTGCGATTTTTTTATTCCATCCCTCGCAATCATTTTTATTTTTCGTCGCGTTCTCTACGCATTTTGCTTTTTCCTCCGACCCCTGAGGAAGAAACTGACAATTGCCAAAATCTTGGTCAAATGTTTTTACGCAGTCCATGGGCATAAGCGTACCGGTTAATTTTAAGCTGTCAACTATCGCCGCACCAATATCCGGATCACTTTGCTGGTTGAGGGCGCGGATTTCATTTTTTGCCATATTTAAAAAAGCATTTGCCGCAACATTGGTCAAATCAATAACCACATAGCAGAACACAGCGCTGAAATTAATCAATAAAGCAGTAATGATTATTTTCGGCAAAAGTTTTTTTGCCCCGTATTTTTCATTCCTTAAAATCGTGCCAAAAGCCACAACTATCATAAAGAGGATAAAGAACATATTTGCAATGTCTCGGGTTGCTGTCCATGCGCCTTGCGCAGCTGATTTGTATGAGCGGAATCCTTCTTTGAGCATGGCGCTAAAAATCGCTGCTGAAAGTGTAAGAATCAACGAAGCTATTTTAGTAATAATCCAGCCCAAAATCCTGAATATACTAGCAGCAAATGGTTCGATAAGTCCATTAAATATATTTAAAGCGTAAGAAACATTCGGAGCAATCAATCCAAACACAACAGCAATAATAATTATTGTCAGGCCCGCGATTTTAATTTTTGATTTCATTTTTTATAATTATGTTTATAATTATAGTTTTATCTTATTCTGGTTTCTGGCTTGCCAGTAACATAATTTACTTTTTGGCATTGGCTTTCATCGTCGCATTTTTCACAAACAATCAGGCTCGTCGATCCATCATCCAATGAATCATGATAAACTCCGCCAAAATATCTTGCCCCAACTGTAAGCCCGCTGGTTGGTATGTCCCATTCACTGTATTCTCCATTTCCTTCGCACCAACCCCCGTCTTCTGGTTTGCTTGGATCGGGTTCAAACACGGTTTGCCCGCCAATGCTTTCTTCCTGCCATATAACTCCAGATGGAGGATCAACATCGAGTTGTCCAGTATATCCTATAGAAGTTCGGCAAGCGTTATCAGTTGTTTCGTCTGTTTCAGAGCATGTTCCAGTTCCTACAAAAACAGTGTCTCCTCCTGCCGCAGTATTTGTTTCGCCATAGAGGCCTCTGCCATTATAAGTGAAACTGAAATTCATGCAATCCCCGCGTAAGCTTCCCCTGTCAGCGTTTGTCCATCCGGTCCCAGCGCCTCCGAGTGGCGTCCATCCAGTATAGCAATAACATTCAGGATATTCTGTTAAGGATTTGCCATAACAAAATGGTATTTCTGGTGGCTGTTCTTGTTGGGCAGAACCGATCATTCCTCTGCAACGTTGATATTCTTCGGGCATATGGCCGGTAAATGCAGCACAACATTTAGTTCTTTTAGTGGTAAGCCAGCCAACGTATAACCCGGTAGGATGTCCGCCGCCAGCATAAAAAATTCCGCCCCAATCCGGATGTTCAGAATTTACATTTGGTCCAGTACAATCCAATTCGCTCGGCTTGTCGTCAGCAATATTCTTTAATTCATCATCGGTTGTATTCGGACAAAAAGTTTTACAGGTGCCAGTTCCCCAAAACGTGAAATCAGGAACAATGCGGCAGATTAGAGCTGTTGGGAGATAGGCACCCGTGTTCGGAGAACAATTCCCGCCGCCATCGCCAATTTTTGTCCAGATGCCATACCATGTACCGCTATATACCAGCGCCGGGTATTTAACAAAGGCGCGGTAAACAAAATCATTAATTTCATTGCAATATTCCGCTGGCATAAAGTACTCCATTAAACAGACCTCGCAACTATTTTTTATTTCTGACTGGGAGCAGCGGTTGTAAAAATCTTGGGCGCTTCTAATAGAAGAACTGATATCTTTATAATTTCCGCAATAGGTCTCTATGCATTGTATTTTTTCCTCCGCGGTTTCTTTAAGTTCGCAGGTTTCTTGGGCCCTTTTCATACATTCGCTGCATTTGTTTTTGGTGTTGTCAATCAAATATCCGCCTTGCAAACATTCATTGCCAATGGCGAAACTTGAACATTTCCCGTCAGCCACAGCTTTGTTTATCGCATCATTGTCAGTGTCTCCAACTGCTCTGTACTCGTTGATTTTTGCATGGCAACCCGTGGCTACGCATTCAGCAGGATTGATGTTTTCAGGAATTAGTTCATAAGGCAGATTGGTTTTTATATCTATGCATTTTTTGTTTTTGCCGGCAATTTCCGCGCATTTGTCAGGATATTTGTTGGTAGGAATGTCGTCGTGAGTAACTCCGTAGATGGCAATATGATTATTGACTGCCAGAGAAGTATCCAAGACCTCGTAATCCGGCTTTAAGTCAATTCCTTCCATAGTTGTGTATAAATGTTGGGACTCTTCCTCGATAATGTCCGCAGCTGCTTCAGAAAAAACATCACCAGTAACCTGGTTATCTTTATTGCAATCATATGTAGAGGTGGTGATGCTTTTGACAGCTTTTAAAATATTGGCAAGAATTTCTGACCTTAATCTGGTTATGTCTTGTGGGGTTAAGCTTTTTTTATATTGCTGATAATAGCCGTATTCTAATTGGTTTTTGGCAACTGTGTCTGTTGGTTTGTAGAATGCTTTGGTCAATAATCCATTTGCGCCGTTCACCAGTTTATTGAATAAGCCGGAAAATACCAAATTAATCATTTCGGTTATTTCGTCTGCAGAAATCAGCCAATCAATATCACTGCCGATTGCCTTGTCAACGCTTGCTTTTATTTCTGATCCGAGTTTTTTAGTTGTTTTTTGTAAACATACACCAGTTGATGATTTTTCACAGGATTTAAGACACTTGTCTTTGGCCGCCTGAGGATCAATCGTTGGACAATTAGCGATACAAAACACTCTGTCTCCGGAGCATTGGTTAAGAGGTTTATTTGAACCATTCACGCAATTATCATAATCTGTATCGCAATTTTTTTGACATTGCGGGTCTGTTCCCCCAGAAATAATGCTTTCACAACTGGCTTTGCATGATTCTTCGTCAGTCGCATTGCAAATAGTTTCATTTTTAATTCCTCCCCCTGCTTGAATTTCTTTTTCTTTGGCCTGTGTTTCTTCGTCTCTTATTTCTTCTTTTCTTTTTAAAGCCATAAAGATGGAGCCGAAGATATTATTTTGAGATTGAGTTAGGGCGGTCCATGAATCCCAGCCATAAACACCAATTGACGGGTTTTTGTAAAATGCTTCTACATTATTTACGACATCCTGCAATGTGCAGGCAGCGTAGACTCCATAAGGAACCATGCCGTAGGGCATATTAAGTCCAAGTGCTGTGCCAAGAGAAACTTTTATAGGTGCGCAAAGAGGAGCCAGGTTAAATTCATTAACAAACGTAGCGCCAGCAACATTGGCGATATCTTTTAATTCATCTTTCCAATCCGTCATTGCAAAGGGTTTATTTTCATCGGAAAATCCTCCCTGCGCCCAGCGCGCAATTTCCTGTTGCAAGCGCACCATCATGTGTCTGGCCACTGTCTTGGGCAAAATATCCAATGCAAATTCTTTTAAAGCAACAAGAATATCGCCGAATACAAATGCTCGGGCTTTTTGTGGTTTAAATAAAAGCAGTCCTGAAAGCAAACCCAGAATTATAGCGAGAGTGATTATAATTAAAACAGATTTTTTCATATCGAGAGATTTAGGTTTTGCATTGTACTAAGCTTATTGATTTGCTCAATAGCTTTTTCCCAGTCTGATAGAACGCGCTGGGTTTCATTGATTGCAACTGTGGCCTTGACTGGATCTGAATCATATCCTCTCAATGAGATATAAATATTTCTCATAGTAATGACGGTTTTTAATACTTGCTTATGGGTTTCTTTCCAAGAGAGTGGTACAGGAATCTCAACCATTTTTGCAATTTCGTCATCGTTGATTTTTATCAATTCATCTAATTGGTCAAAATTATTGCTTTGCAGGGAATCTTTCAATAAGATGGAACTTTTTTCTTGGAATAAAAATTCTTCTGATTGGATGTAGGAAATTAAACTTTCAACATAATTTTTTATACTTTCCGAGCCATTGTTTTCGGAAATGTTTATATCTTTGTCAGCGATTTCAATTTGGAACACTTCGGGCATTTCCTCTAGTATTGTATTGACTTGTTCTGCCCAATTCTTTTCATTGTAGAGTATTGCTCTGGTAAACATTTCTTCTAATGTGCTTTGAGATACTTGGGCCAAATATTCCTGAGAACTTTTAATTTCCGGATGGTCTCGCGCATATTCGTCCTTTTGTTCAATATAGGATTTTAATACCGAGTCAATATCAGAGAAAATTTTGTCCGTAATATTGTATTTATCTCCAACTGGCAAGGGATAAAAATCTAATTTATCATTCGGTCCCTTTATCGACGGATTGTGGCCAGAATTAATTTCCTCGCCGTCCAAATATCCATCAGCATCAGTATCGGGATTTAATGGGTCGGTTTTGTATAAATTTTCCTCCCAGTCCCTTAATCCGTCATTGTCGCTGTCTTTGTTTTGCGATTCAACGGTTGTTTCTTTGCTTCCCCATAAAGTGAACGTGGATAGAGCATCTTTTTTGGAATAAGCGCTGACAAATAATAAAATCCCGATAGCAAAAACTATTGCTATGGGCAATATAGCTAAATGAGATTTTCTAATTTCGATTTTCATCAGTTTAAATCGCTCTAATTAAATTATATCACAAAATTTATTGTCAAGCATCTTTCAAGAGTGTAAATAGCTTTATCCAGTCGCCGGCAGACAGCCCTTCGGCACGAATTTTGGGATTGAGATTGATTTTTTCCAAAATCTTATCATCAATTTTTAAATTATTTTTCAGCATTTTTCTTTTTGCGGAAAAACCCTGTTTGACTAATTTAAAAAATAATTCGCGTTCATTCGGTTCCAAATTCGCATTCATTCGCGGTTCAATCTTCAGGATTGCCGAATCAACTTTTGGTACGGGATAAAAAGAATTTTTTGAAACATAGGCAATAATTTCTGCTTCAGCATAAAACTGCACTGCAATTGACAGCAAACTCATTTTTGGTGGTTTTGCGCCCGCCTCGCCCGACGAGCGGGCTCGTCGAGGCGGGCAAATTCTTTGCGCCACCTCTTTTTGCACCATTAAAACCATTAATTTGGGTTGATTTTCAGCTTCCAAAAATTTCCGGATTAAGGGAGACGTTAGATAATATGGAATATTAGCAACTATTTTGTAATTAGGTATGTAGGACGTCGCACGTCCTACATAGAGACGTGCGACGTCTTCTATTTTTAGGATGTCTTTATTGATAATTTTCACATTTCGTACATTTCGAACATTTAATTCGTTTTCCAATATCTCACACATCCTTTTGTCTTTTTCCACGGCAATAACCTGTTTTACTCTTTTCGCCAACTCAAAAGTAAGAATTCCTGTTCCTGGCCCGATTTCTAAAATAATGTCGCTCGATTTTAAATCAGCTGCATCAATTATTTTTTTCAGGACGTCTTTGTCAGTTAAAAAATTCTGTCCTAAATGTTTAATCAATTTCATTTTCATATTCTTCATAATTTATTAAATGCTTTGGAATTTCGGACAAAAATCTTGATGCCGGATTTGCTTCTTTGCTTCCCCAGCTCATCCGTCTTTGGGTCAAAAGTAAATGCAGATGGATTTTACTTCTGGTAATGCCCACATAAAACAATCTTCTTTCCTCCTCGATATCCAATGGGTTCAGCAAGCTTCGGGAATGCGGCAAAATTCCTTCCTCGCAGCCAATAATGAAAATTATTGAAAATTCCAGTCCCTTGGCAGTATGCAGGGTCATCAGGTGCACAACATCTTTTTTGCTTTCAACTTCATCCGCCTCTGACAAAAGCGCGGTTTTTTCCAAAAATTCTTTTAATCCATTTGGCGGGGGAAATTGGTCATAGTCAGATGCCACATTAATCAATTCTTCGATATTTTGCCATCTTGCCTCGTCTTCGGTCAGTCCTTCGCGTAATTCGTTATCACCATAATTTTTTTTCAGGTATTTTTTGTAATCAATCTCTTCAAGAATAAATTTCAAGACCTCTGACAATGGCTTTTCATTGGTAATTGCTTTGGTTTTTTGGATTAATTCATAAAAATTTTGGACTTCCTGTTTTTCTTTGGCAATTTTTTCTAATCCCTGGTCCAAAATTCTGTCTAAGGTAATTTTTCCGATTCCGCGGCTCGGAATATTGATGATTCTTTTCAAACTCATTGCATCCTTGCTGTTCGCATATTTTAAATAACTGACCAGGTCTTTTACCTCTTTTCTCTGGTAAAACCTGATCGCACCAACTAATTTGTACGGGATATAATAGCGGATAAATGCTTCTTCCAAAGCCCTGGATTGGGCATTGGTGCGATAGAATACGGCAATGTCTTTTAATTTAAACCCGGATTTTACGAATTCAATGATTTTTTTTACCACGTATTCTGCTTCGCCTTTTTCATCCCAGGTGCCGATAATAGAAATCAACGGGCCAGAGGGGTTTTCTGTCCATAAATTTTTCGGTTTTTGGTAGACATTTTTAGAAATCAATTTTGAAGCAGCGTCCAAGATATTTTGGGTTGAGCGGTAATTTTGGTCTAAAGTCACTATTTTTGCTTCTGAATAATCTTTTTCAAAGTTTAAAATATTGCGGAAATCAGCATTACGGAAAGAATAAATTGATTGTGCATCGTCTCCAACCACGCAGAGATTTTTGTGTTTTGAAGCCAATAATTTAATTAAACGGTACTGGGCTGGGTCAGTATCCTGATATTCGTCAACCAGAATGTATTGGTATTTTTCCTGGTATTTTTTGAGAATCTCGGGGAATTCTTCAAATAAAATTACGGTGAACATAATTAAATCGTCAAAATCCAAGGCATTATTCATTTTCAGCGTCGATTGGTATGCTGTATAGATTTTGGCGATGATTTTTTCAAAATATTCTCCAGCGTTTTTTTGATACTGCTTCCAGTCAATAATTTCATCCTTTAAATTAGAAATAGTTGTCAGCACTCTTTTCGGCGGGAATTGTTCGGAATTGATTTCCAGAGTTTTAATTACTTCTTTAATCAGATTGATTTGGTCGTCTTCGTCATAAATCACAAAATTCTTTTTATAATCCAGTTTATCGATTTCTTTCCTTAAGACGCTTAAGCAAAAAGCGTGAAAAGTGCCGATAAACGGCATTTGTTTTCCAACAACGAGTTTTTCTACGCGCGACTTCATTTCACCCGCGGCTTTGTTGGTAAAAGTAACCGCAAGAATATTTTGCGCTGGAATTTTATTTTGCATCAGGTTTGCCAAGCGGTGCGTGAGGACCTTTGTCTTTCCGCTTCCCGGTCCAGCCAATATCAAAACCGGTCCATTAATGGTTTCAACCGCTTCTTTCTGTCTGGGATTCAAATTTTTCAGGATTTCTTCCATATCATAATTTTACCTTAAAGCATTGACAAAGCCAAATTTACTTGCTAAGCTTATATGTACCGACAATCGTATGGTATTTTTTGTTGGAATTGAATATTTTCTGAAAAAACTGCTCAAAATCTCCTTTTTTAAGGTAGGAGCAGTTATTTTCATTGTCTCTGCGTCTTTGTTTTTAACCCAAGCCATTTCTAAAAGTTTCAATACTACAGATCTTTCAATCGACGAAGACGAAGAAGCGATAATTGGCGGTTCATATCTTTATGCAAATGGATATTTGAATCCGTCAGACATTGTCGTAGAAGAGTCATACGACAGCGGAGATTATTATGAGAATGAAAATGTGATTATCCAAAACAGCGCGTTTTTGGCCAATAATTGTCCTTCTTTGGTATCGCCATTGGGCAGCGGTCCGCGAAGCGGAATTGTGGAATACGAAGTCCAGCCAGGCGACATTCCTTCTGAAATTGCCGCTGCTTTCGGCATTACCACCAATACCCTGCTTTGGGCAAACAATTTGAGTGCTTGGGACAAAATAAAGCCCGGACAAAAACTGGTGATTTTGCCGGTTTCGGGCATCAAATACACGATTAAAAAAGGAGACACAATTGATAGTATTGTTAAAAAATATAAAGGCAATAAAGAAGAAACTACTGAATTTAATGGTTTGCCGGCCAATGGGAATTTAGCTCTTGGTCAAGACGTTATTATTCCCAATGGTCAAAAGCCGGTTGAGTATGTGCCAAGAGCAACTTATGCTTATTATTCCGCGGAAGAATTGGGTCCTTATGGCAAAGACAGTCATAAATTCCCCTGGGGTCAGTGTACTTGGTATGTTGCGCAAAAAAGATATATTCCTTGGGCTGGAAATGCCAAGACGTGGTTGAAACAAGCAGTTGCTTTTGGATTTGCCACTGGCATGGAGCCGACAATCGGTTCAATTTTGGTGACCAAAGAAAACCGCTATTACGGACACGTGGCTTATGTTGAAGCAGTTGGTTTGGATACAATTACTGTTTCGGAAATGAGCTTGGGCAATGGCATTAAAAGAATCAGGATTTTGCCCAAAGGTGATTGGAGAATTTTGGGATACATATATTAAAATTTTCAATTTTTAATTTACAATTTTCATTGAATTTTCAATGACTTAATTTCAAAAAACTCCGCCCCAAGCGGAATTTTTTTGCATTTCGACAGATTTATTTGATTTTTGGTTTGGATTTTTGTGTAGATTTTTTTACAAATTCGATAAAACGATGTTTAGCTCTTTTTTGTTTTTTGCCTTCGTTGTGCCATTCTTCGCTAGGGAACGGAATCTTTGAAAGATTAGCTGTATGAGAGTCGTATTTGTGGCTTAACTTTTTATTTTTTCATTTTCATTTTTGCTCATAAATTTATTTATTCAATATACAATAATCTAAGCATTGGTTTCTTGTTTCAAAATTTCTTCCTTTAAAGCTCCAAACCATTTCTCCGCTTTTGTCAGAAAGCCAACTACTTGTGTTGTGATAATAACATTCTTTTATGCACTCATTTCTTTTATTTTTAGAAATAGATAATCCTCCGACCAAAACTACAATCGCTATCAAAATCATTATTGGTAATGTAAGTTTATTGATTTTTGAATTAAAAAGAATGGCTACAATATAAGCGCAGAACACAAAAAGACTAATTGATGGAAATATAAAAAAAGACAAAGCACACAACCCTAAACCGCCATAATAGAAAAGATAAGTAGCTAAAATTTGCCCAATATTATCTTTTAAAGGAATCTCTTTAAGCATATTGTATTGTGTGAGATTGTCTTCTTTTATCCCTACGCCCTTTAAACGAAAAGATTTTTCTTTTAATTTTGGATTTTTTATAACCCTATAAGATTTTATGGGAAAAATTGGAATTATATTTAATGAAAACCATTTTGTTGTAATATACGATTTATCTTCTGCGTTATAATTATTTTTTCCAAAAAATTTAGTTCCGATTCCTTGAAATGTCATGTTTTTGTAATTAATTATTTTAATCTTTCTTTTTTCTAAAATCTTTTTTAAAATATTTTTCCCAAAATTTCGCAATAATTTCATAGTCGGTCTCTCCTTCTATGCCTTCAACTTTCACGAGAGAAGTAATCGTGTTGCCACAACCACAACCCAATAAATTTAATTTATCTTCTTCACCTACATCGCCACTTAATACTAAATCGCTAGGGAAAATCTCAATAACAATTCTGTGACAACTTGGACACATATAAATTGTTCTTTTCATAAATTTATACTTAATTCTTACATTCCCATAATAACTCTAAAAATCATAACTCACAAGTGTTTTTTTGAATATAATTAAAACGATTTAATGCTCGTTTTGTTTGCGCAATTTCAAAATTTGGTAAGCAATTTCCAATTGTTTGCCATATTCGTCGTAACGTTTTTTGAATTCAGGATTTTTTAATTGTTCAGCAAGATATTTTTGAAAATCTCCTGCTTTTATTTTTTTACTCATAAATTGAATAATTGAAAATTTATTGAAAATTGAAAATTGTAAATTGAAAATTTTATCAGATTTCCAATTTCGGGCGATATTGCAATGCTTCGGCGATGTGGTTGTGGGTGATATGCGGTGAGTCGGCGAGGTCAGCGATAGTTCGGGCTAATTTTAAAATTCTGTGATATCCGCGCGCGGACATATGCAGGTTATTCACCGCGTTGCGCAACAGCTGGTCTCCGTCTTCGTCAACGCCGCAATGTTTTTTCACCAATGGTATGGTCATTTCGCTGTTGGATTTTATCTTGTCATTTTTAAATCTTTCTAATTGGATTTTTCGCGCTTTTTCCACTTTTTTCCTGATTTCCGCGCTCGAGCCCTCAATGTTTTCATCAGTCAATTTTTCGTATTTTACATGCGGAACTTCCACATACAAATCAATTCTGTCCATAATCGGGCCGGAAACTTTTCTTTGGTATCTGGTGATTTCATGGGGTGAGCATTTGCATTCTTTTTCCGGATCGCCGAAATATCCGCACGGGCAAGGATTCATTGCCGCAACCAAAATAAACCGCGCGGGAAAAGTATAAGCCGCTTTTGCTCTGGAAACATGGATAACGCCGTCTTCCAATGGCTGTCTTAAACTTTCCAAAACATCGCGGTGCACTTCGGGGAATTCATCGATAAATAAAACCCCGCGGTGAGCCAAAGTGATTTCTCCTGGACGGGCATAACTTCCTCCGCCAATCAAACTTGCTTCGGACGCGCTGTGGTGCGGAGAACGAAACGGTCTCTGAGCGATTAAGGGATGTTTTGAGGATAATTTTCCTGCCACGCTGTAAATCTTGGTCACTTCCAGAGTTTCGTCCTGGGTCATTTTCGGCAAAATCGAGGGAATGGCCTTGGCTAACAATGTTTTTCCGGATCCCGGGGGTCCGGTTAAAAGGATATTGTGATTGCCGCTTGCCGCGATTTCAATTGCCCGTTTGGCATTTTCCTGACCTTTGATATAAGCCATATCTACTTCATAAATAACTGGTTCAGAAGATTCCATGTCTATATTTAAGGTTGGCACCGGTAAAAGTTCGATTCTTTTTTCCAAAAATCCGATTAATTCCGCCAAAGAATCAATCGGATAAATCTTTACGCCGTCAACCAGAGCCGCTTCTTTGGCATTTGCCTTTGGCACAAAAACAGAATCAATGCCTTTTTCTTTTGCCAGAAGACAAATTGGCAAGACGCCGTCAACTTTTCTGATTTTTCCGTCCAAAGCCAGTTCGCCAACAAAAATTTTGTTTTGCGAATCAAATTTTATTTGCTCCGAAGCCAGCAAAAACCCCATGGCAATGGGCAAATCATAGCCAGAACCTTCTTTTCTCAAATCTGCCGGCGCCAAATTAATAATTACCCGTTTATTGAATTTTTGCGGCGGTTCGGCTCCGCTGTTTTTTATGGCCGCAGCAACTCTTTCCCTTGATTCCTCCACTGACTTGTCCGGCAGTCCCACAATACCAAAAAAGCGGAGGCCAGATGATAAATCTGCTTCCACTTCAATAAGTTCAGCTTCCAAGCCGATTATGGCTGCCGAATAAACCTTGTTCATTTATTTGATTCTGTCAATAATCTGGTACATCGATTCCTTGCTTGTGGACAGGAGAAACAAGTTGCCAGAAACCGCATAATCAATGGTTGGGTTTGGTCCGGGAAAATTAATATAACGGATTAATACGTCTTTATAAATATTATCATTAAATGTTTTACTGATTGGCTCTCCCAAATTTTCGTCCAAAAAGAGATTTTTTAAATCATCGAGCATTGTTTTTTCCCAGAATTTCAATTGGTCTTTTAATTTGCTTGAATCTATTGCTTCAATTATCAGCCCGATGCGTCTTTTTCCGTCTTGACCGTAAAACATCAAAGTATAATTATCTTTTAATTCTGATTGGACATAAGGATAGACAGCAATCCGTAGTCCCTGAATTAAATTATTTAAGGAGAGAATTTCTTTCTCTCCTTTTATTGGCACAATTCTTTCGAATGTTTGGGCAGTTTGCTCAAATTTCGCTTCCGCTTTTAGTATAGTCAGAAGCGAGGTATTCTGCAAAAATATTTTTCGCGTGTTATCGACCCCAATTAATGGTTCGGGAATTTCCAATTCTTCTATTATTGGAGTAGGAGGAGGCAATGGTTCTGGTTTTGTCCCCTGCCAGTAAAAAAAATAGCCAAGCCCGATAATGACAATAACAACAATCAAAATAATCAAAGCCCTTTTTCTTCTTTTGGCTTTTATTTCCAATGGAATAAATTTTTTGATTTTCAAAGGTTTTGGGGGCTTAACTGGTTTTTCTTTTGGTTTTTCCGGTGGTTTTTCTTTTGGTTTTTCTGGTTCGATTATCGGCAATGTAGGGGGAATTGGTTTGGTTTTAGAAACAAATTCCTCAATTGAAGGCAAAGGTGCTTTTATTATTGGCAGGTTCTCCGGTATTATTGGCAGTTTGTCCAATTCTAAATCATCTTTCATTGTCCGAATTTCATATTCCGGGAGATTGTTTAGCGGGTCGCTCATAATCTTTTAACCAATCCTAATCCTATTTTACTATTTTCATCAATTTTTTTCACTTTTACTTTCACCATATCTCCCTGGCGTACAACATCTTCCACTTTGTCCACTCGTTTGTCGCTTAGTTCGGAGATATGCAGCAAACCATCCTGTCCGGGCCATAATTCCACAAACGCGCCGAATTCAGTTGTTTTTACAACTTTCCCTTCGTATTCTTCGCCGATTTTTGCCTCTCGAGTCAATGATTTAATCCAACTGATTGCTTTTTTTGCATTATCAGCATTTTCACAAGTAACAAATACTGTTCCATCATCCTCAATATCAACCACCGCTCCGGTTTCAGTGGTTATTTCATTGATTGTTTTACCGCCCGAACCAATAACCAAGCCGATTTTGGCTGGATTGATTTTTAAGGTATAAATTCGGGGAGCATAAGGAGAAAGTTCTGGTCTCGGTTCTTTGATGGTTTTTTCCATATTTTCCAAGATTTCTAATCTCGCCTTTTTTGCTTGCTTGAAAGCATCTTTTAAAATATCCATACTTACGCCATCAATTTTAACATCCATTTGCATAGCGTTGATTCCTTTTTTCGTGCCAGCGATTTTTAAATCCATATCACCATAATGGTCTTCTGGCCCCTGGATATCGGTTAAAACTTTATAGGTCATTCCGCCAGAGGCGGATTTCGCTTTGCTCAACATTAATCCTATGGCAATTCCAGCCACTTTATCTGTTATTGGAACACCAGCATCCATTAATGCCAATATTGAACCGCAAACAGATGCCATAGAGGAAGAGCCGTTAGAAGCCAAAACCTCGGAAACAATCCTGATAGTATAAGGAAATGTTTCTTTGTCCGGAGCAATTGGTTTTAATGCTTTTTCAACCAGCGCGCCATGGCCGATATCCCGCCTTCCCGGACCTCCAACTCTTCCGGTTTCTCCAACAGAAAATGGCGGGAAATTGTAATCATGCATGAATCTCTTTTTTCCTTCAATTTCCATTTGGTCAAAAATTTGTTCTGAACCCGGAGAACCGAGAGTAACCACGGAAAGAACCTGGGTTTCGCCTCTTTGAAATAATCCCGAACCATGGACTCTTGGAAAAATTCCCACTTCAGCGCTCAATGCTCTTAATTCATCCATTTTTCTGCCATCGGGCCGTTTATTATTTTTGAGAATATTATAATGGGTGATTTCATCAATTTTTCCATCAATAAACTGCATTGCCAAGTCAATTTTTTCTTTGCTGGTTTCAGGGTATTTTTCTTGGATCAACAGAATCAGTCCATTGTTAATATCATTTAATTGCTTAATTCTTTCCTGTTTGTCTTTGTGGAAAATTACTTTTTCCAATTTGTCGCCAATAAATTCTTTGGTTAATTTTTCTAATTCTGCATCAATTTCTTTGATTTCCAATTCTTTTTTCTGGGGTTTGATTTCCTTGATAATATCTTTTTGGAAGTCAATTAATTTTTTGATGTATTTTTTGGCCAAATTAATTCCTTCAAGCATTTGGTCTTCAGGCATTGCCGGGGCTTGACCCTCAATCATATTTATCAGAATTTCTTTTTCTTTTTCGATTCCAGCGGCGAATATTTCCGAACCGGATTTTTCTTTGGCGCTTAAAGTCGAAGTGATAATCCAATGGCCTTTTTCATCTTGGCCAACAGAAATTCCTGCAACCGGGCCATTAAAAGGAATATCTGAAATCAAAAGAGCAACGGATGCGCCAATTAGGGCTGGTAGTCCCGGATCATTTTCTCCGTCAAAAGATAAGACAGTCAAAACAATCTGCAGGTCATTTCTTAATTTTTGGTTAAAAAGAGGCCGGAGAGCCCGATCAATCAAGCGGCCGGTTATTATTGCCTCATCGCTTGGTCTTCCTTCTCGTTTAATAAAACGACTGCCTTTTATTTTTCCGGCAGCGTAAAATCTCTCTTCGTAGTCAACTGTGAGAGGGAAATAATTTTTATCGCTCGGTTTTCCGGCTAACACCGCGGTTGCCAAAACAGCGGTCTGGCCGTATTTTATCAATGCCGAGCCATTGGTTTGCTGGGCTAATTTGCCCAATTCTACAGAGAGTTCTTTGCCTTCAATCTCTGTTTTAAATTGTTTTATATTCATATAATTATTTTCTAATTCCCATCAAGTACTTTTGCGGGCTTTTGCCCAAATCAATAAAATCATCAGTTGCTTCTTTTAATTTTTTAGAAGCGCTTTTTTCAAAAGCAATCACCTCAACCTGTTGTCCATTGGCCTGCAGATATTCTATTAACGGAACATAATCACCATCGCCGGTTACCAAGACAACGCAATCTAATTTTTCGCTCAATTTAATTGCATCAACTGCCATACCGACATCCCAGTCAGCCTTTTTCATCCCGCCGGGGAATATTTGCAAATCCTTGCTTTTTACCTCTATTCCGGATTTGGTTAATGCTTCTAAAAACGCTTTTTCATCGCCTGATTCCGTTGTTACAACATAAGCAATTGCTCTGATTAGTTTTCTGCCAGCCACTGCGGTTTTTAAAATTTCTCGGAAATTAACTCTGGCTCCGTACATATTTTTTGCCGAGTGGTACATATTCTGCACATCCATAAACACTCCTACTCTTTGTTCTTTGTTTTTTATAATTGACATAATCTATTTTTTAAGTCCTAAATTTTTGATTACTTTTTTATAGCGAGTTTCATTATTCGACCTTAGCCACTCTAAAAGGTTTTTTCTTTTAGAAACCATTCCCAAAAGACCTCTGCGGGAATGGTTGTCTTTGGGATGTTTTTTTAAATGTTCAGCCAATCTCTCAATTTCCTCGGTTAAAATTCCAATTTGAACATCAGCCGACCCGGTGTCGGTTTCGTGAGTTCTGTGTTGTTCAATAATTTTTTTCTTTTTTGATTTCTTCAACATACCCCGTAGTAGATTTCCGACTAATTAAAATTTATTTTGATGCCCCGCATCAGTCGGAAATTCACTACGGGGCATATGCAATAAGTATAATACACAATAATTTATTTGCCAAGCCAGACAGCTGGCAATTTTTTTTATTTAATGTATAATTTATATTAATGAAAAGGATATTGTTTCTAATATTTTTTATTTTTATATCCGCCTTGATACTGAAGCCGGTTTTAGCACAAGAAAAGACCTATAAACTTGAGGTGAATTTTTTCTATTCTGAAACCTGTCCGCACTGCAAAGCCGAGCAGGAATTTTTGGACAGAATTGAGGCTAAATACGCTGATGTAAAATTCAATCGCCACCCGATTTCACAAGCAGATTGTCGCAAAGAATTGATTGATCTTTGTACAAAATATAATCTGGAGCAATATATTGGTTTGGTTCCCTTGACTTTTGTTGGCGAGGAGTTTTTTCTTGGTTTTGATAATGAAGATGGGGTTGGCAAGAAAATCGAAGAATCAATTCAGAGACAATTATCCTCCTTAACTCCTAACGGGACTTCGGAGGACAAGGGTAAAATTCAGTTGCCAATACTTGGAGAAATTGATTTAACTAAGTATTCCTTGCCTGCCCAAGCAGTTATTTTGGGATTTTTTGACGGATTTAATGTTTGCTCTTTAGGCGCCTTAGTAATGATATTGGGATTGGTATTGATTCTAAAATCGCGTCCAAAAATTATTCTTTTCGGCGGTTTATATATTTTGGTAACTGTTGTTGTTTACGGATTATTAATTTTTCTTTGGTATCAATTATTTTATTATTTGGGCCCTTTGATTCCGATAATGAATGTTTTTGTCGGGGTTTTGGGAATTGCTGGCGCAATTTATTTTCTCAGACAATTTTTAAAATCCAGAAAAGCAGACCGGACCTGCGATATGCACCAAGAAAACAAAATAGTTGCCAAGCATTCTTTAAAAATTCAAGAAGCATTTAAGCAATCCGGGAAAATTTGGGGGCTGATAATCGGTGTTTTGATTTTTGCATCAGTGATTACGATTGTTGAATTTCCTTGTTCAGCGATAATTCCAGTATTATTTGCCGGAATTATGGCACATGCCAAAATTCCGATTATTGCCTATATTTTAAATCTTGTGATTTACCTGATTTTCTATATGCTGGATGAAATTATTGTTTTTCTGATTGCTGTTTTTACAATGAATATTAAAATTGCGTCGGGAAAAGCGATGAAATGGTTAAACCTAGTTGAAGCAATTGTATTGTTTGGGCTGGGGATTTATTATTTGAGTGGGATATTTTGATGCTAATTCTTACGAAATTTCTATACAGATAATTACAAATAGAAGACCCCTCGCGCCGACGTGTCGGTGTGAGGGGACTCAATTATTTTTCGTGGAGTTTTTTCAGGGCTTTCTGGTGCTCCTTGAGCTCGAGTGATTTTTTTCGCAGAGCATCCTCAATTCTTCTGTTGTGGTCAACGAGGTGCTCGTTTTCGATCTGGAGTCGTTTATTTTCCCACCTGACTTCCTCGATTTCTTTTTTGACTCTTTTTCGGTGGAAAAGACACCAGAAAAGTCCTTTTTTCAGAAACTGGTCTTTTTCTGTTTCAGTTTTCATAGAAATTCTCCACTTCTATGGTGATAAACCACCATTTGTCGTGAAAAAGAGCGAGGGCTTCCATGGTTTTTCCGCATTGATTTTTAATCTTGATAGGAATACTGCAGTGTCTGGGAATGTGCGTATCTTTTAATTCAATGCGGAGAACCTTGGCAACAATCCAATTGCGGCTGTTCACAATGTGGGCCTTTACACGGGGGTCTACCCCAAATGGCCAAGTGTTCAGATAATAACACTCATTATTGTTCATTTTTTCTCCTTTCTATAGAATCTCATATTATCATACATCTAAAACTATGTCAAGTATTTTAACTTGAAATTTTGTTTTTAATAATATACAATTAAAATACGCCCTCGTGGTGAAACGGATATCATACATGGCTTCGGACCATGGGTTAGGGGTTCGAATCCTCTCGAGGGCATTGCCGAGCCCCCATAGCTTAGTGGTAAAGCTGCGGCCTCTTAAGCCGTTGACCTAGGTTCGATTCCTGGTGGGGGTAATTGACACAGATTTTTTAAAAATCTATATTTTAAATTACGCCCCCATAGCTTAGTGGTAAAGCAGTTGCCTTTTAAGCAATTGACCCAGGTTCGATTCCTGGTGGGGGTACCAGAAAAGGGCATTTTTGTCCTTTTTTGATTTGGGCTTGACAGATTATTAAGGGCATGCTAACATTACTCTGTTAGCATTAAGCTAAGAAAATCCGTACCTTAAAGGAGAAATAAAATATGAGTATATCTGAAATTGGTCTGATCAGCATCTTTTCTGGTATTATGTTTATATTTATGTGGGCTTTTATTATTTGGGGTATGGGGTCATCTCCAGCTTGGATGAGTCAGGAACAAAGCGATAATAGAGATAAAGAGGTTGAATCTGCGGCACTAATCCCTCTTGTTCTCGGAATAATTGCTTTTGCGGTTGGTGTCATTCTTCTTATTCTGTCGATTTTTATCTGATCGAGCAACATACTTTCGTTCATTTTCACTCCGCGGTTTCGCGGAGTTTTTATTGCCAAAACACAATTTTTAAGCTATGGTTAAATTGAAATGACAATTCCAAAAGAAGTTAATTTAATAAATGAGAAATTGAAAAAAGCCGGATACGAGGCCTATATTGTTGGCGGGTGCGTGAGAGATTTAATAATGGGAGAAAAACCCAAAGATTGGGATATTACTACCAATGCCAAGCCAGAAGAAATTCAAAAATTATTTAAAAAATCATTTTATGAGAATAAATTCGGCACAGTTACGGTTATAACCAATTCGAAAGACGAAACATTAAAAACAATCGAAATAACCCCATTCAGATTAGAAGGAAAATATTCTGATAAGCGTCATCCTGACGAGATTAAGTTTGCAAAAACCATAGAAGAAGACCTTGCCAGGCGGGATTTTACCGTTAATGCGCTTGCCCTGAGCGAAGTCGAAGGGATGGCGAAAATAATTGATTTATTTGACGGCCAAAACGACTTAAAGAATAAAATCATCAGAACTGTTGGAAATGCTGATGAAAGATTCAATGAAGATGCTCTCCGGATGTTAAGAGCAATACGGTTTGCTTGTACGCTATCTGTAGGATTACCAGCCCAAGGCTGGCAAGTTGAAGAAAAAACCTTAAAAGCAATCCAGAAAAACTCCGGTTTAATCCAGTTTATTTCCAAAGAAAGGATTAAAGACGAGTTAATCAAGATTTTTGATCCGCCAGCTGGCGGAAAAAAAGCAGCAGAAGGAATTGATTTGCTGAAACAAGTAAATCTGTTAAAATATATTTTCCCGGAACTGGAAAAAGGCGCGGGAGTAAGCCAAAACAAGCACCATATTTACGATATTTACGAACATTCTTTAAGGTCTTTGAAAGTTGCTGCGGAAAAGAGTTTTAATCTGGAAGTAAAATTCGCTTCCCTGTTTCACGATATTGGCAAGCCGGAAACCAAAGAAGGCGAAGGCCCGGATTCCACTTTTTACAATCATGATTATGTTGGCGCGAAAATCGTTTTTGAAATTCTTTCTAGATTAAAATTTCCCAATAAATTTATTGATAAGGTTGTGCTTTTAGTCAGAAATCATATGTTTGTTTCTGACCCCGATAAACTAACTGATGCAGGCGCAAGGAGATTGATCAAAAGAGTAGGTATGGAAAATATACAAGATTTGATAAATTTGAGAATTTCTGACAGATTAGGTATGGGAAGGCCAAAGGCCAGACCATATAGATTAAGGACTGTAGAATATATGATTGAAAAAGTTTCCAAAGACCCGATTTCCGCGAAAATGCTGAAAATCAATGGCAATGAGATAATGAAATTATTAAAGCTCCAACCCGGTCCCAAGGTTGGCGCGATTTTGGATGTTTTATTGGCAGAAGTGATTGAAGACCCGAAAAAGAACAATAAAAAACAATTAGAAAACAGAACCAAAGAATTAGATAAAGAAAATTTAGAAGAACTGCGCAAATTAGCCAAGGGGAAAATTGAGGATAAAAAAGAAGAAGAGGATTTAAAGATTAGGGAAAAGTATTGGATAAAATAACGGGGAGAAGTATGTCGGTAGCCCCGAACGAATCTTGCTTTGCAAGATCGTACGGGGTAAATACGCTGGCTTTTTACCCAGCACAAAATTGCCGGGATATAGTATAATGGTAGTACGCACGCTTCGGGTGCGTGTAGTCCCAGTTCGAATCTGGGTATCCCGATTGGAAAATTTGGTTGCGGGGCGGGTGCGTGTTTATGGGTTTCCCGCGTAGCGGGATCCCGTTCGCGGGACAACTCCCAGCAGCCCGATTGGAAATTCCTTGCTGGCGAGGTGGGGAGAGGAAATAGTGGTATAATAGAGGTATGGAAAAAGAGAGAAAAATATTATCTTATATAAAGCAAAAACCTTATTTTGTAGAGGATAATTTTGTTTTATATCATGGCGATAGCCTCGAATTATTAAAGGATTTACCAGAGAATTCGATAGATATGATTTTTGCTGATCCGCCATATAATCTTTCTAATGGGGGATTCACCTGCCATGCCGGGCGTGCTGTGTCTGTCAATAAGGGAGAATGGGATAAAAGTAAAGGCATAAATGATGATTTTGATTTTCATTTGAACTGGATTAGAACCTGTCGAAGAGTATTAAAGTCCAACGGCACCATCTGGATAACTGGAACTTATCACTCTATTTATCAATGTGGTTTTGCTCTTCAAAGCGAAGGTTTTAGAATTTTGAATGAAATCGCGTGGTTCAAACCAAATGGTTCTCCGAATTTAAGTTGCCGTTTCTTTACTGCTAGTCACGAGACCTTAATTTGGGCCAGGAAAAATCAGAAAGGGAAACATTTTTTCGATTATAAGACAATGAAAGATTCTTATTGGCCTGATGATTTTTTAAAAAAGAGCGGCAGTCAAATGCGCAGCGTGTGGGCGATTAACACACCGAAAGCAGATGAAAAAAAATTTGGAAAACATCCAACCCAGAAACCATTGACTCTACTTAAACGGGTAGTATTGGCCAGTACAAAAAAAGGAGATATAATTTTAGACCCATTTGCAGGAAGCTCTACAACCGGTCTAGCCGCACATCTTTATGGGAGAAAATTTATAGGAATTGATAAGGAAAGGGATTATTTGGATTTATCAATAAGAAGATTTACAGATAGCGTTAGATTATTGTCATCTAAATTATTTAGAGATAAGATTTAAATTAAGAAAGGAAGCTGTGTGACATTTATCCCCCTGCTTCTATAATCTCTTTTATCTATGGAAATGTCACACTTGAAAAATGAATTACTTAACCTTGGGCAGGGGGAACATCGGATTATATATACTATTCCCGAAGGAGTTGGGGTTACGGTTAAGCATACGGCAAAATTTTCACCTCACGATTTTGCCGTAGGATTGGCAATCTCCGGGCAAGAAGAGTTTTATCCCACTCACATTAGACTACTTATTGATTTGTATATTAAAAGAATGAGCAATCCAGAAAATGCGCACACTTTATTTTTGGCCCTTGAAGAAATGTATAAAGGCAAAGATCCCGATAAGCTTATCGATAAAGTAAAAGATTTAGAATTTCCTATGAAATTTGATGAGCCGATTGTAAATTTATATTATTCGCAACTTTTAATGATTGAGCAAGATATTAATTATGGTCCCGATAGCGAAAGACAAAGCAAATTGGATCCTCCGCGGGAATATTTAATGCGCTTCATTCGTTGGACAGCCGATGAAAAAACGGAAATTGATAAGATAATCTTCGCCGCCGCGGGAAGAAAATATCCTGCCCCAAATCGTTACTCAACACCGATAAATTAGATGAATTTTTGTTGACTTTAGGACCAATCAGAGCCATAATAAAAGGGTCGAAATGGCCCGCGTTTTATTGGAGTCCCTCTATTTACAAGTTTTTTTAAAAAACACTTGACAAGTGTTTTTTATTTTGTTACCCTTAAAATAAGGGGAATATTAAAAGGTCGAAAGTTTTAAGCAATCTAAACTTTAAAAATTATGACAGAAGAAAAAAAACACATTGAGCAACTTTTTACTGATACTTCTTCCATCGACGAAAAAAAGGCGGTGGAGGCTTTGAAGCCCGTCATTACAATTCAACGAGATAGTAAAGAAATTTATTTTAAGGATGACCAAAAACTAACAATGGAAGATAGAGTCCTTGTATATGGGTTGGCCAAAAAATTATTAAAAATGAGAGATTTTATTGATAACGAAATAATTTCTGCAGGAGAATTTTATAGAAAGACTGGTTTTAAGAAAGGGAGCATAGACCCAGCCTTCAAAAGTCTCAAGGGAAAGTTCCTATTTGGGAAAGGTAAGAATTATGAAATTCCCAACTATAAAGTTAATGAGATTATTAAAAGACTTTTGGCGAAATTTAAAATCGATAAAGACAAAGAAAAATAAACTTATGAACAAAGAAAAAATTTTAGGAAAAATTAGAAAAATACACGAACTCTCAGAATTTATTCTGACTGATTTAGGAGTGGATATTACAGGAGAAAGAGGAAAAAGAAAAAAAGCTAATAAGCCCGGGAAATGGAGGAAGAGAGGAATTATGGCTAAATTAAATAATCTTATAAGTGGAACCTTTTTCGATCAACCAAAAACAATTAATGATGTAAAAAATAGACTGCATCGATTGGGTCTAATAGTTGAGAGCACAGATTTATCAGCGCCATTGCTTAAGTTGGTTAAAAAAGAAATTTTAGATAGGGATAAAAAGATTATAAACAAAAAAGAAGCTTGGGTTTATAAGAAAAAATAATATGGAGGGAAAATTTATAAAACAAATTTTGAAGAGATTAGATAGATTAGAAATCGAAGTTTTTGGAAATGGAAATCAGAAGGAGGCCAAACCTTCAAAAGGCAAAATGAAGAAGTTTAAAGGAGTAACTGGCGGAATTAGATTATTGATTTTCCAGAGTTTTTTTAGCACAAAACGGTTATTCGGCGATATTCGAAAAGAACTTGCTAAAAACAATTATTATTATAGTGCTCAGGCAGTTCAAAGTGCTTTAAATCGACTTTCAAAACTAGGGGGTCCATTAGTTGCCTTAGAGGAGGGAGGCAAAAAATATTATGTCAAAAGGAAATAAAAATACCGACAAATCAGAATTAGTAAAAAACATCTTAACGAATATTTTCCCAACGAAGCACATTAGCGCAGCCCTAAAACATTTCTCAGCAATTATTAAAAAATATAAAGAAGAGGATTGGGAAGGCAGTATATTAAAAGTTGGAAAGTTCGTCGAAGCTGTTATCAAGTGTCTTTGTGGTTATTGTGGAAAAACCTTACCACGTTCCAGGCAATTTAATGTAGGTCGAATTGTTAAGGAACTGGAGAATATGAGTAGCCAATTCGATGATACGATTCGCATTTTAATTCCAAGGGCTTGTATTTTTGTATATGATATCGCAAGCAATCGTGGTGCTAGACATGATCCTGATGAAATTGACCCAAATAAAATGGATGCAGCGGTATCTGTGCCGATTATTTCATGGATTCTTGCAGAATTAATACGATTTGCAGATTCCGGATCTTCTACACCGGAAGCAGCTATGGACATAGTAAATGAACTACTCGAGAAAAAATATCCCTATCTTGAAAAAGTAAATGGTAGAATTTATATTAACTTAGAAGGATTAAGTGCTCAAGATATCGGTTTACTTTTATTAAATGCAATATATCCTAAGCGAATTTCTCGAAAAAATCTCATTAATCTTATCGAAAGGCATGGATATAGCAGTAATGCAGCCGCAATAGCCGTTTTTCGATTGAAAAAATTTGTTGACGACGATAATAATAATTGGAAATTAAGAGGCATTGGAAGGCAGAAAGCAGAATCCATTTTGCCTCATTCAACTTAAAAACACCCTGACCGAGCCGGGTCGCAAAAATTTTACTACCGAATTAATTCAATAGCAAATTGCGTAATTTTCCCCCTCGTGGGGCTTTTTTGTTTTATTTTTAATTGATGCGAGGTAGAATTAAGATATGAAAATTATATCGTGGAATGTTAATGGAATAAGGGCGGTTTATAAGAAGGGTTTTTTAGGATGGTTGGAAAAAACTGATGCTGATATTGTTTGTTTACAGGAGATAAAAATCCAAACCGAGCAATTGCCACCAGATTTGGCTAATCCTAAAAATTATTATTCTTTTTTTAATTTTGCCAATAAAAAAGGATATAGCGGAGTGGCTGTTTATGTCAGAAAAAAGCCATTATCAATAGAAAAGAAATTAGGAATTGAAAGATTTGATACGGAGGGTAGAATATTGAAGTTAAAATTTCCCGATTTTCTTTTAATCAATGTTTACCTGCCTCACGGCGGGAGGCAAAAAGAAAATTTAGATTATAAATTAGAAGTTTATAAATATTTATTGAATTATTTAAAGAAAATCAAAAACCAAAACATTATATTAATCGGAGATTTTAATATAGCCCACCAAGAAATTGATTTGGCCAGACCAAAAAGTAATAAGGATAATATAATGTTTACGCCGGAAGAAAGAAAACAAATTGATAAAATAATCGAATTGGGGTTTATTGACACTTTTAGAAAATTTCATAAAGATAATGGGCATTATACTTGGTGGCCATATGCTTTTAATGCGAGACAGAGAAATTTGGGCTGGAGAATAGATTATGCTTTTACTTCAAAAAATCTTGCCCCAAAACTTAAAAATGCTTTTATTCTTGATAAGGTTACTGGCTCCGACCATTGCCCAGTAGGAATACAAATTTAACCCTTTTCTAAGAAAATTGCTGCGGATTGGAAAAACCTTGACTCGGTCGGGGTTTTCTGATAGATTAAAGATACAATTTTGAACATTCTAATTTAAGGAGGAATGATATGTTAAATAAAATTAAACAATTCGTTGATAAATCGTTCAGGCAAATCAATCGCAGTAAAAGTTTGAAACATTTTGATAGAACAGTTTATTGGACAAAGAAAATAAGACCCGATGCAGACGAACCGATTCTTATAGCCGCATATGCCCACGATGTCTCAAGAGCATTTAACGAAGAATTTACCATAGAAAAAAGCAAAAATAGAGATTTGACTGACCCCCGAGTTTCAAGAAAGCATCAAGATGAAAGTGCCCGTATTGTTGTTGATTTTTTAAGAAAGGGAAATTACGATAAGAGCCTAACAAAAAGAATTGAGAATATGGTGAGACATCACGAAGAAGGCGGTGACGAAGAATCAGATTTGATTAAAGATGCTGATAGTCTAAGTTTTTTAGAAGTTAACGCTCCCAGACACATAAAAACATTGGCTAAAGCTCTTGGAAAAAGGAAAATGAGAAGAAAGATTGATTATATGTATAATAGAATTTCTTCTGCTAAAGCAAAATCATTTGCTAAGCCATATTACGAAAAAGCTATCAAGCTGTTAGATTCTATATAACATATCTTTGAACATTCTAAATTTAAGGAGAGAAAAATGCACGAAAAAGCTAAGAAATGGGATAAAGAGAATAAAGGCAAACCAATTGAAAAAAGACCTTGCGATTGGTGCGGAAGAATTGTGAAGAAAGGATATATTCATAAAAGCTGTTCCAAAAAAGAAAAAAAACTTTATTTGGAAATAGCCAACGATTAAAAGGAGAATTACGATGGAAAAAGCTCAGAAGCAGAGAATGCTTTGGAAAGTCCGTCTGGTCACTGGACTGAAGGAGTTTTGGGAGAGAGTCAAAGAATGGCTTTCAGGGGTACGGGTAGGACCCTGAACTTGGACCCGTTGAGTGGCGCAAGCACTCGGCGGGCCTTTTTTTACATTAAAACTAAACAGGTTCTAATCCAGTCCAGTCTCCGACCCTCGCGGGGAGTTTTTGGAAATATAAAGGGGGACTCCCTCGGGTCCCCCAACTTTCCAGCATAAAAAAGTGCTAAGGCCAATGCATTTTTCCCTCCTTTTTTCCGTTCCAGGTTATTTTAAGTATAGCAAGGGCAAAATAATTTGTAAAGCATATGTACGGGCTAAAGCCCTTTTTTTATTTTTAAAATAATGTTATATTTAAAAAACATAAAAATTAAAATAAGATTATGGAAACATTGAAAAAATCATTGCAAAAAATAAGGGCATTGAAGAAAAGAACTAGGATAATCGCAATTATTATTTTGTTGATTGTATTGGCAATTACTTTGCCTTTGGCATTGAAAAAACCGAAACAAATCTACGAAACGCTTAAGGTTGAAAAAGGCAATGTGATTGAAGAGGTTTCTGCTTCGGGCGTGGTGGAACTGGTAAATAAAACTGATTTAAGATTCAGAACAGGAGGAATAATTCAAGCCATTACTGCCAAAGTCGGAGGCAATGTGAAAAAGGGAGCTGTTTTGGCGCGTCTGGATTCAGGTTCAATCTATAGTCAATATTTACAAGCCCAGGCAAGCTATAATCAGACAAAAGCAAAACTGAACCAGTTTTTGGCAGGAGCAACAGACGGAGAAATCAAAGTAGCGGAACAGGTTTTGGAAAACGCAAAAATCGTCCTTGACGATGCTCGGGCAAAGGCAGAAAACGATTTAAATCAGGATTACAACAGCGCTCTCGTATATTTATTCGACGCTTCCAGTAAGTGCAACAAAGCATTGGCTGATTTGAAAGACACAGAAAGGAAGTACTTTTATTACAATAATGCTTTGGATAATACTTATAGAAGCAAAAGAGAGGCAGCTGAGGAATATTTTCAGGATGCGAAAAATTATGTTGATATTGATGTCGCCTTAAGAGAATTAAAATTATCAGTTCAAAAATTCATTGATGCATTGGATTACGCCAAGACCGCAATGGCTGATCCCGCTGTAAGAGAAAATGTTTCGTCCACCGACAAGACAACAATTGATACTGACATTACCAATGTTAACACTGCTTACAGCAACATTAATACTGGTCAAGCTGACATTGCCAATCAAAAAATCACCAATCAAGTAAATATCAATACAGCACAAGCGACTTATAATAAGGCAAAAGTTGATTTGGAAAAATTAGAAGCCGCGCCAAGAAGTGTGGATATCGCGGTTTATCAGGCAGATGTGGAAAAATATCAAGCAAATATGGAAGAATACGCGCAGAAGCTGAGAGATATGAGCATCATTGCGCCATTTGACGGAATTGTTGCCAAGATTGACGGAAAAGTCGGAGATATTGTTTCAATAAATGACAAAATTATTGTTTCGTTGGTTTCAACCGGGAATTTGGAAATAAAAATTGACATTTCCGAAGCAGACGTAAAAAAAGCAAATCTCGATGATGTAGCCAGGGTTACATTGGATGCTTTTCCCGAGGAAGAATTTTCCGGGAAGATTATTGAAATTGAATCCGGAGAAACCATTGTTGAGGGAGTGGTTTATTACCGCGCCAAAATTTTACTGGATAATCCCGACAATAAAATCAAATCAGGAATGACCGCGGACGTGACTATTGAGACCAATAGAAAAGAAAATGTTTTATACGTTCCCCAGCGGGCGATTGTTTATAAAAACGGAAATAAATTTGTAAGAATTCCGGATGGGAAAAATTATCAAGAAATTCCGGTGATTACTGGATTAAAAGGAAGCAATGGAGAAATTGAAATTGTTTCCGGATTAGTTGAAAGCCAAAAAATTATAGTATTGTTGAAAAAATAAAATGATTAGCGCGAGTAATTTGCGAAAAGAATATTGCGATGATTTAGTTGTGACCACTGCTTTGGACAGTGTGTCTTTTGATATTAAACAAGGAGAATTTGTGGCAATTATGGGCCCGTCGGGTTCAGGAAAATCAACTTTAATGCACATTATGGGATTTCTGGACCGTGCGAGTTCCGGCGAATATAAATTTGAAGGCCAAAGCATGGAAAGTTTGAGCGACGATGAATTAGCGTTAATCCGCAATCAGAAAATGGGATTTGTTTTTCAGTTTTTCAATCTGCTTGCCAGAACAAACGTTTTTGATAATGTGAAACTTCCTTTGATTTACTCAAAAAATCCAAATGAGGAAAAAGACAAAAAAGTGATGAAAGCGATTGAAGCGGTTGGATTGTCGCAGAGGACAAAACATATGCCAAACCAGCTTTCCGGCGGAGAGCAGCAAAGAGTGGCAATTGCCAGGGCCGTAGTAAATAATCCTTCAATTGTCTTTGCCGACGAGCCAACGGGAAACTTGGACAGCAAATCCGGCCAGCAGATTATGGAAATTCTGCAAAATTTAAATCATCAAGGGCATACCATAGTTTTGGTTACTCATCAAAAAGAACTTGCGGAATATGCCCAGAGATTAATAGAGCTTAAAGACGGAAAAATAGTATGCGATTCAAGGACTCATTAAAAATTTCGCTCACAGCATTGAAAGCCAATAAAAGCCGGTCGTTTTTAACAATGCTCGGAATTATTATTGGCGTGGGTTCGGTGGTGATGATGATGTCTTTGGGAGGCGGAGCGCAAAATTTGATTTTAGGACAGATTACCTCAATGGGTTCGAGCAATATTTATGTTGAGCCGGGCTCTTTTGATACCAAAAGCAGCGGATTTGCCCAATCTGCTTTGGAAGAAATGTCAATCCGAACTCTCAAATATGAGGATGCATTGGCAATTGCCAAAAGCTCTTTAGTTGAAGAGGCCTCGCCAATGGTTTACGGAGTTGCTCGGGCAATTTATCGGAACGAAGATATGAAAATTACGGTTATTGGCGTTACTCCAGTTGCGCACCAATTGGATGACTGGCACGCGGTCTCCGGCAGGGATATTGATGATGATGATGTAAAATCAATGGCCAAGGTAGTTGATCTTGGTTATAAGATTGCGGAAAATTTATTCGGCGAAGAAGACCCGATTGGCAAAACAATCAGAATTAAAAAAGAGAATTTCAGGGTTATTGGCGTGATGGAAGAAAAAGGCATGCAGATGTTTCAGAATTTTGATGAGTATGCTTATATTCCTTTAACTACGGTTCAGAAATTACTGCTGGGCATAGATCATTTGAATGCGATTGCTGTAAAAGCAAAAAGCGAACAATTGGTACCATCGGCGATAGAAGACATTAGAATGATTTTGCGCGAGCGGCACAATATCTATAATCCAGAAGGAGATTTATCAAAAGATGATTTTAAGGTGATGAGTCAGGTTCAGGCAGCAAATATGATGAGTCAAATTACCGGCGCTCTAACTGCATTTTTATCTTCAATTGCGGCGATTGCTTTGATTGTCGGCGGAATCGGAATTATGAATATTATGCTGGTTTCGGTAACCGAGAGAACGCGGGAAATTGGATTGCGCAAAGCAGTGGGAGCGCGCAACAAAGATATTTTACGGCAGTTTTTAATTGAATCAGTAACTCTGACTATTTTCGGCGGGATTATTGGATTAATCGGCGGAATTTCTTTGTCTTTTCTCGCTTCAATTGTTTTGGGCAGATTAATCGGTTCTGGCTGGGCTTTTGTAATTCCTGTTGGCGCGATTATTTTATCAATTGTTGTTGCGGCTGGAGTTGGTTTGGTTTTCGGCATTTACCCTGCCAGGAAAGCATCTAAATTAAATCCAATCGAGGCATTAAGGCATGAATAAAGGGCTTGTAGTATAGTGGCAATACACGGCATTCGCATTGCCGAAACGCGAGTTCGATTCTCGCCAAGTCCATTCGTAGTCAATCCTGTTTGACGGGGTTGACTTTTGAATTTCAGGAGCTATACTTAATATCTTAATATATATGAAAGTCATTATATTGGCAGGCGGGAAAACCAATCTGCCGGGAAAATTGAAGAATGTCCCAAAATCTTTGATAGAGGTCAAAGCACGACCTCTTTTAGAATACCAATTGGATTTATTAAAGAAATATAAATTGGATGGAGATGTTCGATTGTCTTTGTATTATAAAGCCGAAGAAATTTTAAAATACTTGAAGAAAAAAGATCCAAAAGCCGATATTTCCAAGAAACAAGGAAAGGTTGCTGGGATTGAATATATTATTGGTTCAAAGCCATTGGGAACCGGCGGAGCAATCAGGAGCGCGGCAAAAGGCATTAAAAAAGATTTTTTAGTGATGAACGGCGACGTTCTTTCCAATTTAAATCTTTCTGATTTTGTTGATTTTTACAAGAAAAACATTTCCCTTCCCCGATTTTTTCCGTCATCCAAATTTTTCAGAGCATATACTCCAAGAATCCTGCCATTACAAATTTCTCCCTTGAGAAAAAGAGTTTCTTTTGAGGATGTTTTAGGCGCAATGGCGGTTTATTATGACCAAAATGTTAATGGCTTGGGTTTGGTAAAAACAAAAAACGACCGCGTAATTGAATTTCAGCAAGATCCTAATTATCAGTATTCAGGATATATCAATGCCGGGTTTTATGTTTTGTCTCCGCAAATATTCAATCTCAAATGCATGAAAGCCAAGAAAAAAGGCGAGATGTTTTCCATTGAAAAATGCTTTTTCACTGATTTTGCCAAAAACAACCAGTTGCTTGCCTTTGTCCACCGCGGATTATGGACAGACATCGGCAGTGAAGAGGGACTGGAAAGAGCAGAGAATATTGTGGAAAAAATAATCGAAAACGGGAAATAAGATTATGGCCACGAAACCATTAGGAGATTTGGGAGAAAAGATTGCCAAAGAATATTTGGAAAATAAAGGATATAAAATTTTGGATAAAAATTTTAGATACAGCAAACTGGGAGAATTGGATATCATTGCGCAGAAACCTGCCCGCCAAGCAAGCCAGCTTGCTGGCGTTGCGGGCGGGAATAGCACAATTGTTTTTCTTGAAGTTAAAACCAGAAATAAAAAACACATTTCTGATTTTATGCCAGAAGACAATATTACTTTTCAAAAGCAGAAAAAATTGATTAAATTAGCACAGATATGGTTAGCTAAGCACCCCGCAGTTGCGGGGCAAGACCGTGATTGGCAGATTGATATTTTGGCAATTGAAATATATCGCGATAATTCCTACGATATTCGCCATTTAGAAAACGCGGTTGGGGATATACAGTAAATCAAACTATTGACTAATAGAATTTATTTTGACATATTATAGGCGTAATCATTAAATAATAAAAATGAAAAAACGTATGGAAGGAGCAATTGAAAAAAACCCTTTAGACTCAAAGGAAAAAATTTTAACCAAAGATGATTTATTAGACATAGAGACGGAAGAACTTAAGAAAGAATTTGATAAAAGAGACATAGCTGACGCTTGCCGAAAATTAATAGAGAAAAGAGATATCGGAGGTTTATATAATTTAGGCAAAGTTTTACAAGGTGCGGGCAGAGAAAAAGAAGCTGCTGAGATTTATGCAAAGGCCAGTAAACTTGCCTCTTGACATAGGAATTTTTAAAAGATAGGATAAAATCTAATGATTAATCAGGTCCGACATGAGTCGGGCCTTTCATCAAATAAATTTATGGACCAGAAACAATTTTTATCAGCAATATCGGAGATTGCCGAGGAAAAAGGCATTGCCCAAGACCAGATTATTGAGACCCTGGAAATGGCGATTGCCGCTGCTTATAAAAAGGACTATGGCAAGAAAGGCCAGAATATCAAGGTTAAATTCAATCCCAAGACCGGAGAAATAAAAGTTTTCCAGTTTTTTTTGGTTGTGGATGAGAGCATGTTAAAAGAGGAGGTTGAAGGCGAGGAATATGAAGATGAAGAGGTCCCGACCTCTGTCGGGATCCCGACTGCGGTCGGGAAAGAAATTGGGGACAAGAAAGTCAGATTTAATCCGTATAAACACATTATGGTGGAGGATGCACAGAAAATTAAAAAAGGCGCCAAGCCGGGTGATGAAATCCAAACCCAGTTGGAAACGCATACTGATTTTGGGAGAATCGCTGCCCAGACAGCCAAACAAGTGATTATTCAGCGGTTGCGAGAAGCAGAAAGAGACGTGATTTATGGAGAGTATAAAGACAAGGAAGGAGAAGTGGTTAGTGCGATTGTCCAAAGAATTGAAGGTAAAAACGTGTTTTTGGATATTGGCAAGGCATCAGGAATTTTATATCCGGAAGAACAGATTGCCGGAGAAAGATATTTCATGGGTCAAAGATTAAGGGTATATATTTTGAAAGTAGAAAAATCTCCCAAGGGCGCAGACATAATTTTGTCGCGCGCTTATCCGAAATTGGTGAGCAAGCTGTTTGCCATTGAAGTTCCGGAAATTTCCGCTGGCTCGGTACAGATTAAATCAATTGCCAGAGAGCCGGGTTCAAGAACAAAAATCGCTGTTTACACAGAAGAAGAAAGAATTGACCCGGTTGGTTCCTGTGTTGGGCAAAAAGGTAGCAGGGTGCAGACAGTAATTAATGAATTGGCAGGAGAAAAAATCGATATTATTGAATGGAACGAAAATACGGAAAAATACATTGCCAATGCCTTGTCTCCGGCAAAAATTATCAATGTAAAAATAGACGAGAAAGAAAGGAATGCTTTGGTTTTGGTTCCAGAGGACCAGATTTCTTTGGCCATTGGTCAGAAAGGTCAAAATGTTCGATTGGCAGCCAAATTAACTGGCTGGAAGATTGATATAAAAAGTGAAAAAATGCTGGAGGCAGAAAAATCTGGTAAAAAAGAAAAACCCGCCGAAAGCCCAGAGGGCATTCAGACGGGCCCGCCACAATCCGAAGGTTTGGGCGGGGAAGACAAAAAACCGAAGAAAAATAAAAAGTCCAAAAAAGATGAAGCAGAGGACAAATAAAGTCAGGGCAGTGATTTATGACGTTAAAAACGGCAAGCCATATTTTTTGGTTTTACACAGAATTTTAAGATGGAAGGGTTGGGAATTTCTTAAAGAAACCATCAAAAAAGGAGAAACACCATTAAAAGCAGTAAAAAGAGGAATTAGAGAAGAGACCCAAATTAAAAAATTTAAAATAATTAAAAGATTGGGCAAGCAGGAAAAATGGCAGGCAGATGGAATTAATTATGTTATTGCTGATACATTTTTAGTTAAAACGGATATGAATGAAAAAATTTCCTTAAAACAGGAAATCATTGAACACAATGGGCATGAATGGCTGGACAAAGAAGCCGCAATTGAAAAACTTACCTGGCCCGAGACAAAAGAGCTGATAAAAAATCTTGATGAAAATTTGTTAATATGAAATTAGCGGACTACAAAAATTTGAAAATAAAGAAGAACGAATTGCAAGTTGAGGAAAAAGAAATCGATATTGCTCTTGATTATTTGCAAAAATCACGGGCAAAAATTATTACCGTAAACCACAGAGCCGAGAAGGGAAACCGAGTAGAAATTGATTTTGAAGTGAAAAACAGCGGAGTGAAAATTGAGAACGGAGAAAGCAGAAATCATCCTTTAATTTTGGGCGCAGGGGGATTTTTGCCGGGATTTGAAGAAAAATTGGAAGAAATGAAATCCAACGAAGAAAAAGAGTTTTCTTTAAAAGCGCCGGGCAACTGGTCGGACAAAAGGGTTGCGGATAAAAATCTGGATTTTAAAGTGAAAATGAATTTGGTTCAAGAAAGAATTTTACCGGACCTGAATGACGAATTTGCCAAGTCGCTGGGAAGCTTTGATTCATTAAACAACTTAAGAAACAGCATTAAAGACGGGCTGATGCAAGAAAAAGAATTAAAAGAAAAAGAGAGAATCCGTCTGGAATTGATTGAAAGAATTGCTGATAATTCCGAAATAGATGTGCCGAGAGAATTGATTAATCAGGAGACCGAAAATATGGTTAATGAATTTAAGGCAAATATCTCGGTTTTCGGATTGGATTTTGAAACATATTTAAAGGAAATCAAAAAAACAATCGATGATTTAAAGAAGGAATGGAAGCCACAGGCAGAAAAAAGAGTAAAAATCGGAATTTGCCTGAAAGCAATTGCCGAAAAAGAAAAAATTGAAGTAAGCGATGAGGAAGTCGAGCAAGCAAAAAAAGATATTGACTCGGAAAAACTAAAAGAATATACTAAGAATGCATTAATCAATGAAAAGGTCTTCGCGCTTTTGGAACGCGAAGCAAAAATCATATGAATCTTATACCAACAGTTATAGAAAAATCACAATACGGGGAGCGGGTATATGATATTTATTCCCGTTTATTAAAAGAACGAATAATTTTTTTGGGCGGACCGATTGACGACAATACTGCAAATACCGTAATTGCTCAGTTTTTATTTTTGGAGAATCAAGACCCGAAAAAAGATATTATTATTTATATTAACAGCCCGGGCGGAAGCGTGACTGCAACCATGGCGGTTTATGATACTATGCAATTTGTAAAATGCGATATTTCCACAATTTGCGTTGGCATGGCTGCTTCTGGCGCAGCAGTGATTTTGGCAGCAGGACAAAAAGGAAAAAGATTTGCTTTGCCGAATGCCGAGGTTCTAATTCATCAGGTTATGGGCGAGGCAGGCGGGCAAGCTAGCGATATTGAAATTTCCGCAAAGCATATAATGAAAATTAAACAGAAATTAAATAAAATACTGGCCAAGCACACTGGCCAGAAAATAGACAAAATCGAGAAAGACAGCGATCGCGATTATTATATGTCCTCCGACGAAGCTAGGGACTATGGATTGATTGACCAGATAATTGATAAACGAAAGTAGCGCTCAGATTTATTTTATATGTCGAAAAAGCCGTCAACAGACGGCTTTTAGATTTTACTCTTGACTTTTAACGATGGCAGGAGTAAGCTAAAAAATAGGAGGTTGAAATGAAAAAAACAATTAGGTTCTTTCTGGTGATTTTATCACAAATTTTGCTCGTTATGGTTTTCTGCCTGTCGGTTTCTTTCGTTTGGTTTTTAACAAACCAATTACGAAAAATAACAGGTGGAGGTTTTTGGTCGCTTGATTTCCCCGCCGTTCTGCTTTCTATCATCATTATTATTGGTGGCGCCGTACTCTACACAAAGTGGTCTAAGTGGGTTAATAAGAAATTAGATACTGACGAAGATTTCTTGTTTTCCGACTGATAAGACCAAAACGAGAAAGGAGTTGAACTCTGTTCAACTCCTTATTTTTTTGATAGGTATTGACTAAAGATATATAACAGAATAAACTTACAAACAGCATATCTCATAAGGAGGGCATCATGTCTTACACGTCGGAACATCGGACCTCTTGCTTTGGTGAATTTCACACAACGAGCGAACCCATTGCACAAAAAGAACATGTTTGTTGCGAATGCGGAAAAACAATCCAAAAAAGCGAACAGTATCAATATGTTAGCGGATTATGGAATCATGACGGTAGTAAATCTTTCGCAACGTCCAAAACGTGCCTGGATTGCGTTGAAATGTGGGAATTCGTGGCAGAAGCTTTTTATGAAAACGATGACGAAACAGGAAGGGTCATTTTCGGAATGCTAAGCGAAGCCATTGATGAAGGGTTGGAATCCGGCCTCATAGACAGAAAGAACCATTTAATCAAAAAATGGTTCAAGAGGGTCAAAAGATAAAACTTTGCAGGCGGAGAGAAATTCTCTCCCCTGCTTTTTATTTTTAATAAAATTCCCGCTGGGGACTTGACAGGATTTTTAATTGGGTGTATACTATGGGTGTAGGAAAATTCTACGAATAAGGAGGTTGAACATGTCTTTTTTATTAGAAAGGCTCAAGATATTGACACAGGACGAACTCAAAAAGGCTTTTGGCTATACAATGATTGTGTTCCTAGACGATTACTTTAGTCTAGCCGTAGCCCAGAGAGCCGGAAAAATGTTTCACATCAGGCCTCGTGATGGAGCCCCTGCCTATGAGCAGAGATATGATTGGGTTGGTCCTTTTTGTGGGGCATTCGCTCAAGCCATGGAGAACGGTAGGTGGTTCCATATCCATAACGATGGAGCCCCTGCCTATGAGCAGAGATATGATTGGGTTGGTCCTTTTTCTGGGGTGAGCGCCGAAGTCAAAAAGGATGGTGAAAAATTTCGTATTCATACCGACGGGACACGGGCGGACTGAGTTCAGTCAAAAACCCCTGTATAAGCAATTTCATACAAGAAACCTTATACGGGGGTCTTTTTTATTTCAAAATTCCCAGTAAACTTTCGCCGGTCATTTCGACTGGTTTGGGGATTTGCATCAAGTCCAAAATTGTGGGCGCGATATCAGAAGGCATGCCCTGGGGCGTTCCCCAGCCCGCCTGCATACTTAAGTTTGCGGCGGG